>ERZ1673747.2571-NODE-2571-length-13617-cov-6.187214_pt1 | contig 13617 bp, 13 predicted proteins | sample MGYA00580220_ERZ1673747 | MGnify/ENA primary metagenome ERZ1673747 (study PRJEB41218, sample SAMN15661769) | gut metagenome | host: Homo sapiens | place: Canada: London | collected 2015-08-20/2019-03-30 | study: EMG produced TPA metagenomics assembly of... | reverse complement strand
AAGACCGGTATCTCTTCCGCCATAGGATTTCTGAGTTACGATATTCAGATTTTTGAACTCCCTTCCGAAAAGAATCTTTAGAAATTTTCGACAGAATTTCCTTCCATATTCCGGATAAGCCAATAAGGCATTAAAAAGAAAATCATCCAGCAGATCCAGTTCCGCCAGGGGTCTGTGGTTTGTCATTTGCTGCATTCGCATGCTCCTTTCTTTATGTGGTGAAAGGAGTACTCTCCATCGATCCTCCGTTCCACCAGTTTTTTATTCATATGGGGAATCAGATAACCGAATGGTTGAAGAATTGCTTCCCAGATATGTATATGGTTAAGGTAACATATCCGGAATACAAAGTCAATTTCAATATTATCTCTACAGAATTATAAAGCGTAAACATACTTGCCATCTGCTCTTTACTATTCTCCCCGGCATCGTTTTCCGACTTCCATTTCTTTCGGTTGATGCCAGGTTTTCTGGTTTTATGTGCTCTTTTCTCTCCAATAATTATTCGTGCAGTTCCTGCGGCTGGCTGTCCGGGTCATGAAAGAACATCATCTTCTTGCCTGTATAATCGTCAATCCGAATCGACTCACACTTCATTTCCCTTATTTTCGTTACAACCTATATACAGACTTAAAAAATACCGTGTGAACTTCTAAAGCTCAGTGTGTCCACACAGTTTTTCTTCATTTTTTCGAATATCTCGTCATACCATCCCTGACAGTAAAACGTTTTTTCTTATTCAATTGTGTCAAATTATTTTTTCTATCAACGAAAGCATCTGCAATTTCAATGAGCACAAGTACCATCACCGAAGTTCTTCCACCAAAAGCTAAACCCCCTATAAAAATAAACTCCTTCCCGGTGAATGCTAATATGAGTGACAACACCAACAGAGATATTTTCATAAAAAAGGCTATATTCTGCATTTCTTTACTCTTTGATGTTGAATATCCATAATAAATGCCGCCTATAAACATGGCACTCATTAATATGAAGAAATTTCGTAACATAAGATACTTTTCCTTTGTAAAATTAAAATTTGATTTCAAAGCCATATTTTGGAATAATAACGCTTGCATCTGTATCTAACTCTGTATCATATTGTAGATTTATTCTATCTGTCGGCGCTGCAACCTTTCCGGAAATCTCCTGCATCAGCCTATAGCTGGTTGTTTTTTTCGGAAAATCCATTGTTTTCGGCTTTTCCACTCCCTCTTCATCATAAAATACAGATTTCCCATGATATATAATATCATCCACACATCTTTCCATGTCTTCGCTGTATGTCTGAATCACAAATTCCATCGCTTCATTTTGACCAGGAATATAAATTGGCCTATCAGATACTGCATTTAATTTTGCTGCAATAAAGTCTCTGCTTCCGTAAAACTCTGCCTGTTCCAAATAGTCTATGATCTTCTGATAATATCCCAACTTAAAAAGGGGTCGGATTTTATTTGATGAGTCAAAATATATCTCATAAGCCATGCCATTCAGGATATGTAATTTTTCCTGTGTTGGGATCTTACTGTTTTCTGAAAATCCATCGATAAATCTGTGGCAGGCATAACAATTTCCATCTGCCGCCTGGTAAATATTTCGTCCCAAAACGAACAATTCATTACCACTTGCAGTCTGAAAATCAATTTCATTTACAGATCGCACTGCCGGTTCCTGTTGTGGCCACGAGTGGCTTTTCAATCCATCAACTATTCCTTTAATTTTACTATCCGTACTAAAACTAAATCTATTATCGCTGTAAGCTTCATACTGTATGCCACACCATCATAAATTGTATCCGGATTAAAATAAAACTCTCCGACAAACGATGTATGCTCCCAAGGAATCTGTTTTCCGCTGGTTTTAGCGAAGAGAAATTCTCTCACTTTTTTGAATGTTGTTTCTATCGGAACTCTTGGCAAAGACATATACTTCAGTAATGCCTCTGTATAGTACCCATGTCCGGTCCCTACATTTTCTTTTGACGATTGTCCGGGAGATGTTGCAAAAGCAATAACAGAGCCTTGCGGAGCAGAAACCGGCGCAAAATCCTTCATCGCACCTCTATGTCCAATAATTTCTCTACAGGCATCAAGGATGACTATTTTTGTTTGATTTGGAAATCGATTCAAAACTTCAGTTAGTTCAGATAACGGAAAAGCATTAAGTTTTACCAATTCCGGTCTGGCCTGGATATCAAGTTCAATCGGTGCCAATATATTGTCGCCGTCAACTTTGAAGCCATGTCCGACATAGTATATAAGAGCAACATCATAATTCTCTATTTTATCCGCTAATGAAAAAATCGCATCTGCAGGGAACACCAGATATGACTTCAGCAGTGTAATGTTTGTATGGGATCAGAAAATCCTGCAGTTCCCGGTGAAGGATCCCACATTTCGTGCATTTCATTCGGCGGATGATACAGACATGACGTTCATGCCCTTCCTGTAGCAGGATCCTTTTGCAGGAATCCCTGTAGGAGAGTTCTTCCATACAGACTGGACAGTAGGATATGGCGCTGCTTTTAATTAAAAATATCGTCTTCCTCATTGTACGAAACGGAATAATCTGATATAATGATCATGGTTTCAAAACCATGATCCCAGAGTATACGCCTTGTCAGGAAGGATGCTCTGGGATCCCTTTCTTTACTGTATTAATGACAGTATACAGGGTAAATCAGAGACAGGCAACAAGGTCTTTGTATTGACATATAAAGTTAGCATCAACATTTTATTTCTTTCGCCTTCTGGAATATCCCAAATAATAGATGACACCACCTACTGCTCCACCAAGTGTATTATAGGTCAGATCCGATATTTGAAATGTTCCAAGATGGAATAATAACTGAGTAAATTCTATCATAAAAGAAAATATTGCTACAACTTTTGTGGCTTCCCAAACGGTTTTTCCAAATCTAATATTCTCAGATTCACCAAGTAATTCTTTTTGAAATGCCCATAATAGCAAAATAGAAAATGGAACAAATAACATAAAATTCTCTATAAATTCTGTTGTAAACTGTCCATCTTCATATAATCCCCATCCTCCAAAAAGCTTTCCAAGCGGATCAAACCAGATTTCACGATTTAAAACTGTTCGGAGTAATATCATTGCTGTATAAAAAGCTAATAAGCATGTCCGGCGAAAATTTGAAGAACTTCTAAATGCTCTCCACCATGTTGCAAACATATTTTGGATAAAATTATTCTTTTTCCATCCATGCTCCTTACCATATAAATATAAGAACATTATTAAAAAGGCAAGGAGAACGGCAGCCCAAAAAGGCTGGTACAGTGCCGATAATACATTATATGCTATTTTATTAAAAATTTCGATTATCTTACTTCCCATCGTTCTCCTTTATTATTTATTTCAAATCTTCAAATAAATTCTTCTGATATACCCCATCTTCTATCAGCTTGGCAAATGATTTCACTACATAATCTTTATCTTCTTTATAGGTTACTCCAAACCACTTATCATTCGTATCTAAGACTTTTACAGAAACTTTGCCTGCCTGAAGAAGTTAGTCTATGTAGATTGGCAGTAAATATTCTGCTTTCAAAATATCTTTGTCTCCCATGTTAGCAAAGAACTCTTTAAATCCATTTTCTAAAATCTGCATGAATTCCGGTGTAAGTCCCCACATATTCATGGATGCGTAAGATTCAGCATTAATTGAAGTGAGCTGTCCATCGTTATCTACTGCTGCACCCTCTGGAGTCTTAACAATATTAGAGATTTCATGTACTGCTGTGAGATAGCCTTCCTCATTTGTCTCACAAATACCTCTGGTAACGGCACCATTCTCACTTAATGTATTCTTCAAAATAAAACCTGCCATACAGAACTAATTGGCTTTCTCTAGTGTATAGCCTGCAAGAAAATCATGAAGCTTAACATTTAACCTTTCTGCTCATTTTGGTTTTGGTATCATAAACTAGCATAAAGAAAATAAGCACAAAACCAAGATATCCATTCATTCCATATAACACATTTATCAGACCCTTGTATGGAATAAAGCAGGCAACTATGCATCCAATCACACCGCCAGCAATTGTAATGATCCTATATTTCTTAGTTCCTTCATTCGATACTTTCCTAACGCCAGTCCATAAAAGCGGAACAGCTGACGTATAAATTCCAGCACATATAATAATTGCAAATACTTGTGCAAGAATTGGTGAAATCTGACCAGCCAAAACTAAAGCTGGAATATCAGCCGCTGCAGTCACATTGATATGTCCAATTAATGCAACGCAGCAAACTGATGCGGCTCCAAAAATGAACAGTACCGATAACAGCATTCCTAAATTTACATTTTTTAAATTGTTTTTTGACCCAATTTCTGCCAAGAATGCTGCAAACCATAAAATAACAAATCCACCATAAGAAGCTCCAGATAATAGAGGATTTCCATTTCCGACCTGCGCCATAACTGACGAATAAGCACCAGCATCAATAGCTTGAACATTGCTACTATAGTTTGGTATTCCTGTAATAGCAGTATATATCGATACAATCAATATCATTGCTATTATTATCGGTCCAACCTTCCCAAGTGTGTTTACAATTCCTTCCAGTCCCAAAATAACTGTCCCAACTACTAAAGCTGTCAATACAATTGCACCAACACCGCTTGGAAGTCCCCATTGCTGTGTACATGTAGCGTTTGCTCCACCACACATAACAACAAAACTCATATAACAGAAAAAAGCTGAAAAATAATCAAAAAACACAGCAGCTATTTTTCCAAATTTTTTCCCAAAAACGCCGCAATATATTCCATATATATCACCACCTCTTGCTATCTTAAGGCGACTTCCATTTGTGGCAAAAGAGAGATTAGTGTAGATATAGATACCGGCAACTACTAAAATGACCAAAAAGAATCTCGAACCGTAAGATGCTTCATACTGGAGCACCTCCTGCATGGTTGCAAATCCTGCTCCTATATAAAAAGAAATACAGGCTCCACAAATTGATAAAATTTGAAATAATCTCTTATTCATTACTTATTATACACACATATGATCTATCCGTAATATATAGATCTTCCTTTCCGCCAAAATAAACTCATCTTTTAATCTTTTCCATCATCCATGCAAGAACAGGTTTAAAATCGTTCTTCCCGATATAGTATTTACAATTTGATTGTCTTAAATCATTAAGCCATTTTATTAAACTAATTTGCTTAGTCTTAACTCTCGTTCGATAATCATACACTTCAACCATCGCAGTAAATTTATCCGGAACCTTTTTCTCTCTATCTTTTAACTTGACATTATTCTCCATGGCTTCAATCCACATTATTGGCAGTGGCATTTTTGCGCATGTTGATGCATAGCTCCATGTTGAATTTCTGAAATTTATTTCACCAAAATAGAATTTATCATCCTGATCAATTAAAAATTCTATTTCCATAATTCCCTCAAAACCAATTTCTCGAATCATTGCTTCCAGTTTCGACTTTAAATCTTCGTCTTTGAAATTAGTTACCGTCATATATGGGCTATATGTATCCGGCAGAATATAATTATATGTGGATGCAATAGTCACACAAAAATTTGTTCCTTTATTAGCACTGACAGCTTCCAAAGCTAACTCATTTTTTTTGTGTATATATTTTTGAAGCATTACACGAGAACTACGAATATGCTTGTATGCCTCCTCAAGTTCCTCCTGATTATTACATATAAATACATCCTTCTTCCAATCACCGATTGTTGAAATAGCAGCTTTAGTAATCACGGGATACTCTAATCCTTCTGGTACCTCCCCTTTGTCAACAACAATATTTTTTAAAACAGGAATCCCATGTTTCTCCGCAAGTTGAAGGATTGTGTCCTTACCCATGTAGTGTGTAATTCTATCTTTACATCCGGCATTATAGAATATAAATTTGTCCTTAATCAAATCATATTTATGGTCAAGAAAGCTAGTTGTGATATCATCAGATGTAAATATATATGGCTTTTCCCTTTCATTTCCATATTCCTTTAGGAGGATTTCGTATCCCTCCTCTCTGTTTTTGACATAATAAACTTTCTGCAAATATTTACTCTTAGACGCTAGTTTTTCTTTACTATTTATAAAAATGCCAATGGATTTGATTCCATTCTCTCCTAAACTCCTTATAACTCCCAACGGATTGTAATGTTCTTCAGCAAAAACGATACATTTATGATTAGTCACCATATTATCACCCTCCCAATTCTTCATTTTCTGAATTTTTCAACTACCATCTTTAAAATATACTCAAATGGTTCAAAATGCAGGATATAGGATACTAATATATAATAAATCGCTCCAATTACAATTTGTGCAATCAGTAAAAAACCAGCCTTAAGTTTTAGCAATCCAACGCAATACACAATAATTCCCATTGATACTGCCACAAGGAGACTTGGCCCAATATCTAGCACTTGCTCTTTGTACGTATATCCTATACATTTCTTTACATATTTCATAAACAATCCCAAACTTACAATCTCCGTAAGTAACGCTCCTACCGCAATCATAAGCACACTCTTCATTGCAAATACAGCCACAAGCAATAATACAACATCTGTTACATTTACTATAATCATTATTTTTAGAGTTATATCACTTCTCCCTATGGACATAATCGCTTGCTGACATGTCGTAGTCAAGGGTCTTACTAAAAAAACTAATGTTAGAATCTGAAGATATGGTACACAGGGAAGCCATTTTTCCGATAGAATTACCTGAACGAATTCGTTTGCTACTGCAATCAATCCAATTAGAAGTGGTGCAAGTAAGTATGTACTTGTTCTTATAGACCTTCTGCATATGGTACGCATCCGAGTCAAATCATCCTGACTTTTTGAAAGTACAGGAAATATCACATTGCTAATGGATGTATTTATATTAGTCACTAAAAGATTCGGGAATTTTTTACCTTGATCATAGTACGCCAAATCTGCGGTGCCAAACTGTTTACCAATAATAAGGCTTCGCAAGTCTCCTTCGATAGTATACACAACAGTTGTTAGTAACACTTTCCATCCATAAGAAAGCATTGACTTTGCTCTTCTCCAGGAAAACTGTAGTCTCGGTTTCCAGTCGTTTGTAATAAGCAAAACCATCGTATCAATAAAGCTGTTTGTCAAATATTGTGCTACCAATGACCATGCCCCCCATCCCATATATGCCATAGATATACCAACCACAGCTGATATAACCGTACCAAAGGAAGTCGAAATGAAGAAACGTCTAAACAGCATTCGTTTTTGAATCCATGCACGCTGAATACTATTAACACCAGAAATCAGCAGGCGCAATCCAAGTACTCTTAAAATTGGACGTATGATATCCATATCATAAAAATCCGCAATGACTGGAGCTGCAAGGAAAATTACAAAATATAGCAAAAATGATGTTGTAACACTACAACACAGCATTGTATTTACATCTAATTCATCTGCATCCTTTTTTTGCACAATTGCATTTCCAAAACCACCTGAAACTATTGCATCACAAAGTGTAATAAATATCATCACGATAGATATTACACCATAATTTTCTGGGTCAAGAAGCCTTGCTAATACAATGGACACAACAAGTGATACCAACTGTGCCATTATTCTCTCACCGTAAGACCAAAACAGCCCTCCTGCTACTTTTTGTTTGTTACTTTCCATTTTTCATACTAGTCCTCTACTTTATAATCTGATAATTTACAACCCACGTACCCTTTTTGCTTTGCATATGCAAACAACTTATCGATACGCTCATATAACTCTTCGATACTTTTCTCATCTGGAAATGAAGGACTTCCTCCTGGCATCATCTCTGAAGAATGAAGCATAAACATAGCATAGTTACTATCCTCACTCACAACATCCAATACTCTTTTAAGTGCAATAAATGACGGATTTTTAGTAGGTCTTAGCCAAGCATAACGAATTCTATTACTCCATTTCAATTCATGCGCAATCCCATAAATGGAATGCATTGCATCCGTAGCAATGTATTTCATCGGACGAACAGAAACAGGCACTTCCACAATTCCATCATATATTTCATATGGCTTTATTGGACAATTACTATAATCAGAACCCGGTTTTCCTGTTGATCCAACACAAGATTCCCAATTTATGAACGGTGTGACAGAACAGTCATATTTGTATCCGTATTTCTTTAATAATTTGAAATAAGTTTCATCCGTTGACCAACGCCCACTTCTATGTGAAAGCATTTTGGTAGAAAAAGTGTTTTCCAATTTTTCGGTAATAACACGAATTTTTTCATCCATAATGCTTTCTGGGTACTCAAACAAATAATCCCTCTGATCATTTACTTTTTTCAATGGATACTCTGGTGGATTATTCCATGCATGAAGATGCATTCCAATTTCACAGGTATCCCTTCTCAAGCAGTCTGTCATGTATTCTATGTAAAATGGATCTTCTGACATTTCATAGTTTGTTAACCATGTGGGCTTAAATCCAAATTTCTCCGCAAGTTCCTGAAATCGCGGGATAAACCGTGCATTCTCTGTTGAACAAGGCGCATCCGGATTCCACTGCCCATCGCCTTCTGTATCAATTGTAATAATAAATTTTTTCACCATGCTAGTTCTCCTTTCAAACTAATTTTCAAACAAACCGTCTGCAAGGAAATCTCTCGATGAATGATTGCTTATTTTCTTTGCAGGCACCCCTCCTAAGGTGATTTTGTCTTCCAAGAAAGATTTTGTAATCACTGCATTAGCACCCACAGCAATATCATTTCCAAGATGCACATCTCCAATTACTTTTGCACCAGTAGCAAGAAAACAATTATCGCCGATAATTGCAGCCTGTCCATTTTTTCCTGTTGCCCCAATAGTCACACCCTCATGAATACGGCAATTTTTCCCAATTTTTGCTGTATCATTTACTACAATAGCCCCACAATGAGCAATTGACAATCCCGGTCCAAAACAATTAATTGGAATGGAAAATCCTCCACATTTTGCCCCTAATCTATATAATCTTCTTTTATAGATAGAGCCAATCTTTTTCAACTTGCCCGGCATACAGTTGCAATAGTACTCTGCCTTTCTGAGCAAAATTTCAAATTTCCAAATATTATCTTTTTTCAACACAAAACCAGCTGGGCGCTTTAACGCGATACGGTCTTGTTCCAAATAATATAATAAATCCTCTTTACTTTGTATCGACATCTCGCTTCTCCTCATATGCTGAATAGTACTTTAAATATATTTCTTTCATTTTTTTACTCATATTATGTACTTCATAATCTTCAATGGAAGCTACCGCAGTATTTTCATAAGAATCATTCAATAACGCTTTACACCACGTCTCCGAAGTAGCATTTCTCCCTAGCCTTTGCGTCTGTTGCAAAAGAATACTTTCTTTAGGAACTCCAGCAGACAAAACACACCGTGTTCCACATGCCTGCGCTTCAATTGCTACCAATGATGAAGATTCCGTATCAGAGGTAACTGCCAAAACATCAGCCGCACAATAAAGTTTTGTTACATCAGCGATGTTACCAAGAAATCTAACCGACTTCTCTACACCAAGTTTTCTTGCTAAATGAGTAAGCTTCTCTTTTTCTCCACCATCTCCAGCAATTAATAGAATCGAATTAGATTTTATCTGGTGAACTTTCGCAAAAGATTCTATCAATAGGGTAAATTTCTTGATTGGGTTTAATCTGCCTACTCCAATTATGACAAATGAATTGTCCTCTATACCAAATGCTTCTCTTCCTTCACGTTTAGAGCAGCATTTTTTTCTAATTTGTTCTATGTCTATACCATTACGAACAACTTCATATTTTGTAATGCCATACCACTCTTTTGCTTCTTCTACTTGTGCTTCTGTAACACAAATTGGGATTACATTTTGACATCGAAAAGCATCTGAAATAATTTTTTTGATTTTTCCTGTATAACGATATGGACTGCTGTGCAATGTATCAAATCGAACTGGAATTTTGTTTTTTATAATTCCTGGCATTGTCGCACCAAGCAGTGCTGAAATATGTACATGCACAACATCCGGATTGTAGCCCTTAATTGCTTTATCCCAAGTTTTTTTTGAAACTGGCCTCTGAAAAAATCTTTTGATATACGGAATTTGTACTTTAGTTATCGGATTATTTAGATAAACAACATTATACTTTTCTTTTTTAATTTCCATATCATATTTCGAGTCCGTCGGTTTTGTATAAACATATAATTTAAATTCAATATCTGGATCATTATTAAAATCTCTCAGATAATTAATTACTACTTGCTGAGCACCTCCATCACCCATTGACCAAATCATATGCATGACCTTAATTTTTCTCCGCATTTTTTCTTCCTTATTATTGTTAAAAAATATCAAGTATATATGGCATTAAAAGGCTATCTTCATATGTATTATATACTCGAAAAATCATCCAAATTATAAACAATGTTAATGAAACAATTCTTAATATTTTTCTACTACCTAGCGTTAAGTGATAGGAAATGCTTTTCAATACTATTCCCCAAAGAATCAATCTAGGAATGTAGAAATACTCATAACCTCTCCATATTCCAAGAATAAAATTTACTGGAATCATCAGAAAATCATAAACACACATCAAATATACATATTGATATCTTTGTCTGTTCAGTTCAGTGTAATTTGACACACATTTATTTACTGATCTTTGAAAAATCAAAAAAATAGTTAATAATAATAATTGTCCAAACGCAATTTTCCAGCCATTATCAAAAAAACTATTATCCATATTCGCAGTTGCATAATAAGCATATGCACCTCTCAAATTTGTCATTTTTGAAAGGAATTGCTGTACAACTCTAGCCCCAATTATTACTACACCATATAAAGTAATCCATTGCCAAGTATTTAGTTTTTTATTTTTATATAAAAAATTAAATACAAAAAATGGAACAAAAAGAAACGATGCGATATGCATCCCTAAACAAAGAATTAACCATACACAAGTCCAAAATCTTTTACTCCGATACAATGCTACAAGCGCCAATAATAAAAATGCAACTGAAAGATTTGTTCTTATACTTGTAAACCCTCTTAAATAAACAAAAAAAACCAAAACCATCGATTCATAATATATATTTACAGGAGTGAATTCATTTATAAAAACAATATAAGCTATAATGATAATGCCATATATTAAAGCAAAATATATTCTATAATCAGATGTAAAAAGACGAATAAACTTAGTAAGTAATTGAAATCCAACATCAAGATGTTCCGCATATAAAGTATGCAAATTAGGTTTCAAACAATCTTTAAAATACAAGACATATTGTATTGCATCCGAACCTCCAAGTCCATAATCCACTTTTCTAAAAATGGTAACAAACTCCCAGATTAAAATCCATGCAACAGCTGCTCTATTTCTAATTGTTAGGATTTTCCCCTGTGCATACTCTCCTTTTTTTATATAACTAACTGCACTCATTGATACCAGTCCCATAATAATGTATAAAACCATACTCAACGTGCTCCAATAAGGTTCCATTAATTTTCCTCTACTTTCCCAAAAACAATACCGTCTTCCACTCTTCAAAAATCGAGGGATTTGTTAATTTTCCCCCTGTTAAATATGCATTTTTTCCGAGTGTTTCACCGCTACCACCGACGATCTTCTTCATTGCTTTTTTCATGTCTTCCACACTATTTACATCTATAAGCAAACCATTCTCACCGTTATGAATCAACTCTCTTGGTCCCCCCGAAGGACAGTCAGTTGAAATAACGGGCATTCCCATACATATTGCTTCAATCAGCGCATTTGGCATACCTTCATAATCCGAAGAAAGAATAAAAGCAGCAGAATCATTAATAGCATTAAGAACATCTTTGTTTCTTCCAGGTAAAAACACTGCGTCTTCGAGATTAAGTTGTTTAATGAATTTTTCGAGATTAGTGCGCTCTTTTCCTTCTCCGTAAATAATCAGTTGATAATCTTTTTCTTCTTTGTGAAATTCTGAAAAAGCCCTAATTAGCATCGGAAAATTCTTTTGCGGTTCCAAACGCCCCACAGCCGCAAATATCTTTTTTCTTTTACCTATATATGGTTCTGGGATCCTCGTTGCATCCACAGGGTTTTGCAAAACAACCCCTTTTTTCTGTATATACTCTGGAAAGAAAGACTTAGCCATTTCTGTCTGGAAAATTATGCCTTTTGCAAATGGATAAGCCGCTTTCCTTAAAAATCGTGTGATTTTCACATTTGGCATAACCCAAGGGTTATTTCTCTCAGAAACATAAACGGGAATTCCTGTGCCTACTAATGCTAAAATCACATAAATGCCTGTATCTTCTGGCATAGTCAAAACAACATCCGGCTTATTTTTTTGAACGACACTTCTAATTTTTTTGTATCTCAGTATTCTGTCGGTTGCTTTATTATTTGATTTTTTCCCAATCGCCACAACTTCAATTTTTTCATTAAGTGGATACATAACTTCTCGGTTATCAGTAGTAATTATTCTACAGCTAATGTTCTGTTCGATGAAATAATTAGCCAGCTGAGCAATTACTCTTTCTGCCCCACCAGAAGTCATAGCTTTAGTTATAATATCTATTTTTTTCATGATTTCTCCATTACAAACGGCTGAATCATAAGTTATTCAGCACCTTTGTGATATCTATGTACTTACTCTTTCCAAACGGCTCATAAGAAGCCATTATAAACTCATGCTTGGGGAACTGATGAATAACCGTGGTATTCCCCCTATTTTCATTTGGCCAGTGCTTACAAGTAAAGAACACCTTATTTTTAAATGGCATCTTCATAAACTTGTCCACTTCTGTCTCTGTACAGCCATTTTGATCATTAAACTTCACTAATAGTTTATTCCAGTTAATTCTCTGTACTCGACGCTCCCACTTTTCTCTTGCTTCCTGTTCACTGTGATAGTGTAAAAAGAAGATTTCAATTGAATTTCTTCCGTTGGAAAGAATTCCAACAGGATAAGAGCCAAATTTTTTATCTTCTGAGACCTGCGACATATCTTTCCATCGAGATTCCTCTGGCTTGATAAAAGTCATTGTTCCATTAACATAGCCCTTTAAATCAGATAAAAATTCAATATAATCCTTTGCAATAAAAAACATTCCTACTGTCGGAGATTCTTTCGGTAAATTATAGCTTTCATAAATCATCCCGCCCCAGCAGTTATTAGAGATAATCGTAAAATCGGTAGATTTAAGCTGCTTTTTTCTGTAATTTGAAAATCCAAGTCGCCAGCACTTTAATACTTTCAGCCTTAATCCTTCATATGTAGGCATATTAATCCCCTTTCATAAACTATATGTAGCTTAATTGTTAATATTTTTTCTTAATTTTTCTTTTATTTCTTTTTTAGTAATTTACACTCATAAATATTCTCAACCAATTTTGCGGATTCTTTAATATCATAACGTGCAATTTGCTTTACATGTTGCAAGCGATATTGCTTTCTCTGTACTTCTGTCCTTTGCCCCATTGATAAAATTGTATCTGCCCATATTTGTGGATCATCCTCTATTGATTTCCAAATAATATCCCCAAAATCCACCTCTCGTGTTACTTTATCCGACACGATACAAGGCAATCCTGAAATTTGTGCTT
>ERZ1673747.2566-NODE-2566-length-13638-cov-4.823309_pt1 | contig 13638 bp, 11 predicted proteins | sample MGYA00580220_ERZ1673747 | MGnify/ENA primary metagenome ERZ1673747 (study PRJEB41218, sample SAMN15661769) | gut metagenome | host: Homo sapiens | place: Canada: London | collected 2015-08-20/2019-03-30 | study: EMG produced TPA metagenomics assembly of... | reverse complement strand
TCCTCTAAATGTTTCATTTTTATCTCCTCTATAACACACTCATTCATATATTATCGCGTCCCTCTACCACTACTTACCCATACAAAACTTACTAAATATCTCATTCACCAGATCTTCCCCAACTTCTTCCCCGGTAATTTTCCCCAAGCTTCCATAAGCAGCCATCAGATCAATGGAAAAGAAGTCTTCCGGCATGCCATCCTCAATACTCTGTTTTACCATTGCAAGGCTGTCTGCTGCCTCTTCCAATGCCTCTTTGTGACGGGCATTTGTAATATAAACCTCATCGTTAAAGGAGATTTTCCCGCTGAAAAACATACTCTTAATGGTATCCGCCAGCTGGGCAATTCCAGTCTCCTCTTTCGCAGAAATCGGAATGAGAGGATGGTTGATTTTCTCCTTTAATGCCTCCATACTCACAGCCGAAGCAAGATCTGTTTTATTGTACAGTACAATTGCTTTTCTGTCTTTCAGCATTTCAATGATTTCTTCATCATTTTCATCAAGCGGTGTAGAGCTGTCTACTACGTATAACACCAGATCTGCACCCTTTGCAACCTCCCGTGCCCTGGAAACACCGATTTTCTCCACCACATCCTCTGTCTCGCGAATGCCTGCCGTATCCACAATTTTCAGCGTAATTCCATGAAGGGTAATATACTCCTCCAGAATATCTCTTGTAGTACCCTCAATATCCGTTACAATGGCCTTATTTTCCCCTACAAGAAGGTTTAACAGGGAGGACTTACCTGCATTTGGCTTACCCACGATAACCGTCTCAATTCCTTCCCGGATGATCTTGCCATCTGTGGAAGTTTTCAACAACTCTTCAATGGATTTCTGCTCTTTTTCCACAATTCCATGTAATTTCTGTGGATATCCCTCCAGACTGATGTGCTCCGGATCATCCAGAGCAGACTCGATAAAAGCAATCTCGTAGATCAGGTCGCTTCGAATCTCCTTGATGGTCTTCTGTACAGAGCCTTTCAGCTGACTCATGGAGCTTTTCAACGCATATTCATTCTTCGCCTGGATCACATCCATAACTGCCTCTGCCTGGGAAAGATCCAGCCTGCCATTTAAGAAGGCTCTCTTGGTAAACTCTCCGGGACCAGCAATCTTGGCGCCGTTTTTCAAAACCGTTTCCAGAACCCGGTTCATGGCATAGACACCGCCGTGACAGTCAATCTCCACGGTATCTTCTCCTGTGAACGTTTTGGGGGCGCGCATAACCATGACCAGAACTTCATCCACCGCTTCTTCTCCATCATAAATATAACCATAATGAATGGTGTGGGTGGGCACTTCTTTAATTTTCTTTTTCCCGCCCTTGGAACGGTAAATGCGGGATATAACGTCCATGGCTTCCGGGCCGCTGATTCGGATGATTCCGATTCCCGAAGCACTCACAGCAGTAGATATCGCTGCAATTGTTGTATTCATGTGTTTTCCTCCATGTAAATTACAATTCAAATTATAAACTTAACACATCTTTTGACACTCATATCATTTTATTATACAAAAAAAGTTACCCCAGGGAAAGATATTAAAACAAAAGCATAACGCTTCAGTTCTTCCATCTTTCACCTGGAATAACCTCTTATTCATTCTGCAAATCTTTTATAACACATTCAGATGTTTTATGCAAGATTTACCATCTTTTTAATTTTACAACCACATGACGATACGGCTCTTCGCCTTCGCTGACAGTCTCCACATACTTATTACCCTGAAGCGCTGAGTGAATGATTCTTCTCTCATATGGATTCATCGGCTCAAGTACAACTGGCTTTCTGGTTTTCTTAACCTTGTAGGCAATTCCTCTTGCAAGATTCTCCAGAGTCTCTTTACGACGTCTGCGGTAATCTTCTGTATCGAGCTTTACTCTGATATAGTTTACTTTGCCCTTATTTACAACAAGGCTTGTAAGATACTGAAGGGAATCAAGGGTCTGTCCTCTCTTACCGATGAGAATTCCCATATCCTCTCCTTCAAAAGCAACTTCCAGACAACCGTCATTTGTGTTGTATTTGGAAGTGATCTCCACTTCACCAAGATTCATAGATGCAAATACGTCGCGAAGGAAAACAATTGCTCTCTCTTCCACTTCTTTGATCTCTGCCGGATCTGTGATGATCTCAACAGGTTTGGACTGTTTCGGCTTCTCTTCTCTTGGCTCTTTCGGCATTTTTTCTTTTGCCGGTTTTTCTTTTACAGGACGCTCCTTGAAGGTTTTTTCCTTCGGCTGACGCGGCTGTTTTTCTTTTGTTTCCTTAAAAGGCTTCGGCTCTTTTGCTTCTTTTACAGCTGCTTTCACCGGTTCACTCTTTGGAGCCGGTTTTTCAGCTTTTACAAAAGTCTTAGCAGGCTTTTTAGTCTGCTCTTCTTTGATCGCATCAACTTTCACAGTATCAACGATTTCCTGTATCTCATCCTCTTCAGAAACTGTATTGATCTTGCGTGCTTTAATGATTGCCGGTTTGCTTCCGATGCCAAAAAATCCGGAACTACCTTCAGAAACCACTTCAATTTCCAGCTGATCACTGGAAACACCTAATTCGATGCACGCCTTGGTGATTGCTTCATTTTTCGTTTTTGCTGAAAACTGGATAAACTCCTCCATCTATGAAACCCTCCGTTCCCGACAACAATTACTTCTTCTTGTTTCTCTCGTCAAAATCCCTGACCATATTTGCTTTTGCTGTAATACTTCCAGGTTTTGCATTTCTTGCATTCTGGTAGGATTCCTCTACTTTTCTGGCTCTCTCTTCTGCGTTTGTGTTACTGGAACCTTTATCAATCTTGGTATTGATATTCTTAGTAGACTGGTTTGCCTGATTGGTGATCTTCTGCGGCGGAAGTCCTTCCTTCGTACGCTGTTTCTCCATCTTCTTCATGTTCTCGTTTACCAGATCATTGATATCCATCTTATCAAGATGACGATTGATAAACCACTGTTGAACACTTCTTACAACCGCACTTGCGATCCAGTAAATACCAAGACCTACCGGGAATGTGAAACAGAATACTGCTGACATAAGCGGCATAACCGTATTCATAGTCTTCATGGAAGCCTGCATCGTATCAACAGCTCCTTCAGCAGATGAAGTAGCCTGTGGCATAAGCTTATAGTTCAGTACCTGAGTCGCCCATGCAAGAATAGGAATCAGAAGTGCAGCGATTGCCAGTGCAATAGATGCTCCCTCAAAAGCAGCCTTAATGTAGTTCAAAGGCTGATCTGCAATATTAAGTCCACAGAAATTCTGCATTTTGGAAATTTCCGCAGATGTGATGTTAATGGTATCTGCAAATCCCTTAAACTGATCCATTGATGCAAGATCTTTCCACTGAGATGGAGATAATGCATAAAGGAAATCGATGACGGAATTACTGGTCGCTTTTCCGTTATCCAGCGCCAGCTGTACACGAGTCATCTTATTGTCTGTGATAAAGCTCTGGATCAGGTCTGTGTAGCCACTTACGCTTGTAATCTGATCAACAAGGCCTGTGAAAACATTCTTTACACTGCCAACATAACCAGGAATTTTGTAAATAACCTGCCATAATGCCATCAGGACAGGAAACTGGATCAACAGCTGCACACAGCTGCCGGTAGGTGAAACACCGTATTTCTGGTATACAAGCTGAGTTTCTTCCTGCATTTTCTGCATGGACGCCTGGTCTTTTTTATCTTTGTATTTCTTCTGTATCTTCTGAAGCTCAGGCTGCATAACAGAGCTTAACTTAGAAAACTTCTGCTGTTTAACCTGCAATGGTGTCATCAGTGCATAAATAATAATACTGAAGATAATGATACAAAGACCCAGGTTCTGAATACCCACCAGATCAAGAACTCTGTAAATCCCGTCCATGATCCAGCCCATAATAGAAGCAACCTGTCCGATAATCAGGACACTGCTCTTCGTTAATAAAATCATATCCAAGTTTGTTTCCTCCTAGGCTTTTTCGGTGTAACTATTCAATTGTCAAAGTTTGAGTTCTTGTGCTGAAAATCAGTTTAAAGTGTCGTTTATTGTACACTGTCTGTTTCAGTACAGTTTATGGTACAGGATCGTATCCTCCATGTGAAAAAGGATTGCAGCGCAAAATTCTCCACACTGCAAGAAGCCCGCCCTTTAACGCACCATATTTCTGAATTGCTTCTAAACCATATTGAGAACATGTGGGAATATAAGGACATTTTGTTCTCTTCATCGGCGATATATATTTCTGATAGAGACGAATCATATGAATCATGATATTCCTTGGACTAAATCTGCTCATGATAAACACTCCTGCGAATCTGTTTCAACATTGCCGCTCCTTTACCGAAACAACAATACTGCCCAAATACCGTTTAACATTGGATTGCTATGTTACAATTCATAGAATACCAGGTATCTTACTGTTTTTGGGGTCACTCTTCTGCTTTCTTTGATTCTTCCACATAAAGCTCAGCCTCACGGCGGATCTTCATTCTGCCTGCAAGATGCATAAGCGCACTCTCAATCTCCTGATAGGACTTGTCCTTTGCATTTGGTCTTGCGACCACTACAATGTCCAGTCCCTGACGGAAGGATCTCTCATTCAGGCGGTAGCTCTCTCGTATCAGTCTGGTGACTCTGTGGCGTACCACACTATTCCCTACTTTTTTACTTACAGATATTCCCAGACGATTCTCCATGTGCCTGTCATGGTTCTCAAGCACATACATCACCAGATACCGATTTGCCTGTGATGTTCCTTTTCGGTATACCCTTTGAAATTCATTGTTTTTCTTTAAGGAGTCTGAGTATTCCATCTGATTCTCCTTTATATGATATTGAAATAATTATTTCTGTATAGAAGAAAAGACCACAGTAACTGCGGTCTTAACGGTCTTAAGCAGATAACTGCTTTCTTCCTTTTAATCTTCTGGCAGCTAATACTTTACGTCCGCCTTTTGTGCTCATACGAGCTCTGAAGCCATGGACTTTCGCTCTAGATCTTTTTTTCGGCTGAAATGTCATTTTCATAGGTAAAGCACCTCCTTTATCTATATGGAATTTAAAATTATTAACCTAATCAGAACATCATTTCAATTATATTCATAAATGCCTTTCTCGTCAAGTAAAAATTCTTGCTTTCCCAGAATTTTTTATATCCACAAAGTTTTCCACACTGTGCATAACCTGTCATTTTGAAAAGGTTTACGTAACATTATCCACATTTTGTGGATAACTTGTGGATAACCTGGGGATTATCAGCAAAAATATCCACTTTTGACTGTTGATTTTAACGCATATGTCACAAAAAACGGTATATTTCGAGGGGATTCGACAGTGGATAGAGTTATACACATAAATTTTCATTATTGAAACCCGTAAAACCATGTTATGGTAACCAGAATAGTTATCAACCTTTTTATCCACATTTATCCACACACAAAATGTTGATAACTTTCCAGTTTATTCACAAGATATCCCCCATCTTTTTCTTGGAATTTTTTTATTATCCACTGCAATTTTTTTAAATTGTGGATGTTTTGTGGACAATTCTATACTTTTCCCCAGTTATTTTTCCTATTTTTAGCTTCAAAACAACATTTTCCTCCTTGCCTCCTCATTCTTTTATGTAATCCACAGCAATCTTAATTTTTTCTTCGGATGTGCATAATTTTCCAAATAAATTTCCTATATAAATAAGATTTTGTCGTTGCGAAAAGACAGGATTTATTATAATATATATAAGGATATTTATGTCCGTTTATCAAAATACCAGTAAAATTCCAGTATATTTAGCCTGGCACACCCTAATTTCCTGTTTCCAGCTGATATTTTGATAAACGGACATGTCGTCGACGGACGGCATCATTTAATATAAGAAACAATCAGATGTGTACGGGAGGAAAAAATGAGCACAGTAATAGAAAAATGGGATGAAATCCTGGGAATTGTGAAAAAGGAACACGATCTTTCCGATGTTCGTTTCGACACATGGCTGAAACCCCTGAAGGTTTATGATGTCAGTGGAAATGTAGTTACCATCGTCGCTTCCGACCAGGTGCGTTTAAGCTACATTAATAAGAATTACAAACTGCCTCTGCAGGTTACCATAAGCGAAGTTACCGGAATGACCGACTGCGAAGTGAAATTTATCCTTCCAGAAGACGTCCCGGCGAAGAAATCCATTTCCGACGCTGCACCTGATCAGGACAACCGTTTTAAGGCCAGATGTGAAGAAGCAAATCTGAACCCCAAATATACATTCAATACTTTTATCGTGGGCAGCAACAACAAACTGGCTCAGGCTGCAGCCCTGGCAGTAGCGGAATCTCCGGGAAATACCTACAATCCGCTGTTTATCTATGGTGGTGCAGGACTTGGCAAGACCCATCTTATGCATTCCATCGCCCACTATATTATTGAAAATGATGATAACAGCAAGGTTCTCTATGTTACCAGTGAGGAATTTACCAATGAGCTGATCGAGACTATCCGTAATGGAAATAACACTGCCATGAGCAAATTCCGCGAGAAATACCGTAACATTGATGTCCTTCTCATTGATGATATTCAGTTTATTATAGGAAAGGAATCCACACAGGAGGAATTTTTCCACACCTTCAACAGCCTTTACAGTGCAAACAAACAGATCATCATATCTTCCGATAAACCGCCGAAGGATATGGAAATTCTGGATGAGCGTTTCCGTTCCAGATTCGAATGGGGACTGATCGTGGATATTACCCTGCCGGATTACGAAACCAGAATGGCCATTCTTCATAAAAAAGAAGACATGGATGGCTACAATGTAAGCGAAGATGTTATCAAATATATTGCAAATAATATCAAATCCAACATCCGTGAGCTGGAAGGTGCCTTCAATAAGGTAGTTGCTTATGCAAAACTGGAGAAAAAAGAGGTTACCCTTGAACTTGCTGAGCAGGCTCTGAAGGATATCGTCGCACCAAATGAAAATAAACAGATTACTGCAGACTACATTATTTCTATGGTAGCAGAGCATTTTAATGTAAGTACTGCCGATCTTTGCGGAAATAAAAGAAGTTCCAAGATCGTGATGCCAAGACAGGTGGCAATGTATCTTTGCCGTGAAATTCTGGCGATCCCGCTGAAAAATGTAGGCCAGTATCTTGGAAATCGCGACCACACTACCGTTATGCACGGCGTAGAAAAGATCGAAAAGGAGCTTCAGACCAACGAACAGCTGCAGAGCACTATCGATACATTAAAGAAAAAAATTAATCCACAAACTTAACACATTTTTTCCACATTTCATGTGTATAAGATGTTGACATTATGTGTATTAATGTGAATAACTTTTGGCGTCAAAATCGTTGATGTGGTTATACACAGGTTATTCACACGCTAAACCAATGCTTTTACACGAAGTTATCCATACCCGAAACCCTTTTATTCACTGGGCGGAAGTGAGTTTTTCACATATTCACACTCCCTACGGCGGATACGGCGGATATCTTCTTAAATATATTTAATGAAAAACCCATTTTCTCCAGAAAGGAAGTTATACACATTATGAAAATCATTTGCTCCAAAAGTAACTTGTTGAAGAGCGTCAACATTTCCTTAAAAGCTGTACCATCCAAAACAACTATGCCAATTCTGGAATGTCTTCTGATCGATGCAACAACAAATCAGATCAAATTCACTACTAATGACATGGAACTTGGAATCGAAACCATTGTCGAGGGTACTATAGAAGAAAAAGGAAAAGTTGCCCTGAATGCGAAAATCTTTTATGAGATCATTCGAAGACTCCCAGACAACGATGTTACCATTAAAACTGATGAAAAATTCGCTGCAACTATCACCTGTGAGAAAGCAAAATTCAATATTCCTGGAAAATCAGGAGAAGATTTTGCATATCTTCCTTTGATTGAAAGAGATGAGCCATTAACTGTCTCTCAATATACATTAAAAAATATGATTTATCAGACAATATTCTCAATTGCAGTCAACGATAACAACAAATTAATGACTGGTGAGCTGTTTGAAATTAAGGATAATTGTCTGAAAATTGTCTCCCTGGATGGACACCGCATTGCGATCCGTAAAATGCCTCTGAAGAAAGACTATTCAGACCGCAAGGTTGTGGTTCCAGGTAAGACTCTTAACGAGATCAGTAAGATTTTATCCGGAGAAATGGATGACGTAGTCAGCATTTTCTTTACCAATAATCATATTTTATTTGAATTTGACCAGACTATGGTAGTTTCTCGTCTGATCGAAGGGGAATATTTCCGTATTGACCAGATGCTTTCCAGCGATTATGAGACCAAACTTTCCATTAACAAAAAAGAATTTCTGGATTGTATCGATCGTGCTACACTTCTTGTAAGAGAAGGAGATAAGAAACCGATCATTATCCATATTACAGATGGCAGCATGGAGCTGAAGATTGATTCTGCAATGGGTTCCATGAACGAGGATATTGATATTGAGAAAGAGGGAAAAGATATTCTGATCGGATTTAATCCCAAGTTCCTGATCGATGCACTGAAGGTTATTGATGATGAGACCATCGACATTTACCTGGTAAACCCGAAAGCACCTTGCTTTATCAGAGATGAGGAAGAAACTTACACGTATCTGATTCTTCCGGTTAACATAAATCAGAACCAGGCAAGATAATGACACTTGCCACAGAGAGAAACGTAACAGACAATTGGAAGAGTATGGAAGTGAACACGGACTGCAAATAATGGCTGGAGACAGTCTGGAAAACGAATTGCAGTCGTGATGCCAGAAGAGTGGAGGCAGAAAATTGGAAATCAGAATCAGAGATGAATTTATCAAACTTGGCCAGGCACTGAAACTTGCTGACCTTGTATCAGACGGCGTTGAGGCAAAATATGTGATCAACGACGGACTTGTAAAAGTAAATGGCGAAGTAGATACCAGAAGAGGCCGCAAGGTTTATGGCGGTGACGTTATTTCCTATAATGGCCAGGATGTGAAGGTTCTGTCCGGAAACGAGTAAAATGGCTTATATTGAATCCATAAAATTAAGCAATTTCAGAAATTACGAATCGCTGGAACTTTCTTTTGACAAAGGAACTAATATTTTTTATGGGGATAATGCACAGGGAAAAACAAATATCCTGGAGTCTGTGTATCTGTGCGGAACCAGCAAATCCCATAAAGGAAGCAAAGACCGGGAGATTATCCGCTTTGAACAGGATGAAGCCCATATCCGCATGATGGTGGGAAAAGATTCCATGTCTTATAAGATTGACATGCACCTTCGGAAAAATAAGGCCAAGGGCGTGGCAATCAACGGGCTTCCCATAAAGAAGGCGAGAGAGCTTCTCGGTGTGGTGAATCTGGTTTTCTTTTCCCCGGAGGATCTGAATATTATCAAAAACGGTCCGGGAGAGCGACGAAGATTCATGGACGCGGAGCTTTGTCAGCTGGATAAATTATACCTCACAGATCTTGCCGGATACAATCATGTTCTGAACCAGAGAAATAAGCTGCTGAAGGATATGTATAAGCAGCCGGATCTTGGGGCGACTCTGGATGTATGGGATATGCAGCTGGTAAATTATGGCCGTAAGATCATTGGCAAAAGAAGAGAATTTGTGGAATCTCTCAATGAGATCATTAAGGAGATTCACAGAAATCTTACCGGTGGTATTGAGAATATAGAAATTATTTATGAACCGAGTGTGGAGAGCGAAGCATTGGAAGAGAGTCTTTTCCGGAATAGAGACCGGGACCTTCGGATGAAAATGACTTCATCCGGACCTCACAGGGATGACCTGATGGTGGCTGTAAATGGAATTGACATCCGCAAATATGGTTCGCAGGGGCAGCAGAGAACAGCAGCTCTTTCCCTGAAACTTTCGGAGATTTATCTGGTGGAGAAGATCATTCATGATAAACCGGTTCTGCTTCTGGACGATGTCCTTTCGGAGCTGGACAGCAGCCGTCAGAATTATCTTCTTGAGAGTATTCATGATATTCAGACCATGATCACCTGTACTGGTCTGGATGATTTTGTCAGTCATCAGTTTACGATCAATAAAGTGTTTCACGTTGTGGCAGGGCATGTGTATCAGCCGATGGGATGTCCTGCGGATAAATAAGCTTGCGAAGTAGTATGCGATATGCTAAACTGGCATTAACTATGGAAAGTTGGTGAAAAATTTGGACAAAGAGGAATTTCGGGTTAAACTTGAAGAGATTAACCATTTAGTAGAACAGAAGGACTATAAGGGAGCCATGAATGTTGTAGACAGCATTGACTGGCGCCGTGTGAAAAATGTTCGTACCCTTTGTGTGGTTGGTGAAATCTATGCTGCCAATAAACGCTATGAGGACAGCAAGGAAATTTTCCTGCTGGCTTATCACAGAGCCTCCATTGGTAAGAACATTCTTTATCGTCTTGTAGAAGTTTCCCTGAAGCTGGGACAGGTTTCCGAGGCAGTGGAATTTTATCAGGAGTACAGGGAAGTTGCGCCAAATGATAATACGCAGTACATCCTGAAATACAAGATCCTGAAAGTAAAAAAGGCTCCTCTTGCAGAGCAAATCAAGGTTCTGGAGGATTATAAGGAGAAAGAATTTACCGAAAAATGGTCTTACGAGCTTGCCAAACTGTACTATCAGGATGGTGACAAAGAGAAATGTCTGGAGCTTTGCAACGAGATCATTCTCTGGTTCAACGAGGGTAACTACGTGATGAAGGCTATGGACCTGAAACAGCGTATGGGTGCTCTTACCGGCGAGGAGAAAGAGCGGTATGAACAGCAGTTTGTACCGAAGCTTCTGAAACCTGAGGAAGCAGATACCATCAAGGAAGAAAAGAAAGCACCGGAAGCTGAGAACCAGGGAAGTGAATCTATTGAAAGTATTCAGATCAAGAATGAGGATCTGGATGGCGTAGAGAGTCTTCAGGATAAAATTTCCAAAGGACTTCGTGACATTTTTGGAAGCCGTAAGATGGATGAAATGGAAGACAGCATTGTTTCCACTGAGCAGACGAAAGAGGTTCAGGAAGAAATGCTTCGTGATCCGGCTTCCGAGAAAGAATATGAAAGTGTACCGGAGTTGGAGCCTGAAACTGGCAAGGTGAAAGTGGAGAATACCAAGGAGACTGTTGCTGAAGAATCTGTAAATACAGCAGATGAGACTGCAGAGAAATCAGCGGAAGCAGTTTCAGAAGAAAATACAGAAGGTTTAGAGAATGCAGATCGTTCAGAGTCTGCAGAAGAGAAGAAGACATTTTCCACAGAAACAGAAACACCTGTTGAGAACCTGAAAATGCCTACACTGAATATTCCGGATTCTATGAAGAATATGGTACCGGAAGAGATTGAGGTTCCCAAGGCGCCTGTACAGAATAACCTTTTCAGTGATGAGGCTGATGCTGCGGAGAAAATGAAAGACGAGGAACCTGCATTTGATTTTTCAAATTTCAATCTGGAGGATACGATTCTTGCTGCTGCTTCTGCACAGGGAATTGAAATTCCGGATGAGAAAGTAGATGAAGAGAAAGTTCAGGAAGAAAATAAAGAAATTGTAGAAGCTGCTAGGGAAATATCCACGAAACCTCAGAATGCTGTAAAAGAAGAAAAAGCAGAGGATATTCCAGAAGAAGAGGAAGTTATCACTGAGGACGAGGAAGAAATCGAGCCAGAACCAGAGCAGAAAAAGCCGGTTGTAGAACTCGAGGAAGAGGAATTCCTTTCCGAAGAGGATCTTCAGGCTGCTGAGGATGAGTTTATGAATGGCCCGGCAGGTCATAAGGAGAAAGAAGAGCCTTCTGATGATTCCATGTCTGAGGATGAATTTATTGCCAAACTTCTCAGAGAGAGCATTGGCGAAGAAGAGGATGAGGATATGCCTCCAGCTGCAGATGATGTGGTTGAAACTGAAGATGCAGAGGAAGATTCTGAGGACGAAAACTTTGATTTTGATGAGGATGAAGAGGAAGAAGAGTCTTCTGAATCTCTTTCCGAGGAAGAGGAACTGGAACAGTTTATCGATTCTATTCAGCCAAAGGATAAGAGAAATCCATCTGACATTGTTCCAAGAGAGAAATCACTCACCGATGATGAGAAGAAGCTGTTTACATATTTTGTAAAGGTTCCGGGAATGCGGGAACAGCTGATCAGTGCACTTTGCGATGTGCAGATGGCAGCTGCTGATAAGACCTCCAAGACTGGAAACGTGATCGTCATGGGTGGTAAAGAAACTGGTAAGACAAGACTGATCGCAAGCTTGATTCCGGCAATCTGTAAAGAGCTGAATCTGCCGGCTTCTAAGGTGGCTTATGTGTTTGCAGACCAGCTGAATGAGATGGATATTACGAAAGTAATCGGCAAGCTTAGCGGTGGTTTCCTTGTCATTGAGAATGCTAACCAGCTGACACAGGAAACGGTGGATATTCTGGATAAGGCTATGGAGTTCCGCACAGACGGACTTACTGTGATTATTGAGGATGAGAAGATCGGAATGCGTAAGCTGATTGCAAGATTCCCGAAATTTGCCAAGAAGTTTACATCCATGATCAACATTCCGGTATTTACCAATGATGAACTTGTAAACTTTGCAAGAGTTTACACCAAGGAAAATGGTTACAAGATCGACCAGATGGGAATGCTTGCATTGTATAATCTGATCGGTGTGAACCAGAAAGAAGACCAGCCTATGAACATTGGCGCAGTTAAGGAAATGCTTGACGCAGCAATGGCGAAATCTCAGGGCGGACTTCTGAAGTTTAATAAGAAAAAGAGAGTAGACCGTGATGGATTTACGGTTCTTTATGAGAAAGATTTTGCAAAATAAGTAATAAGGGAATTGCAGACAGCTGCCCAGATTGTGCGATTTGCAGATAATGATTAAATAATTTAAAAGAAAGAGGAAATTAATATGACCAGACCTTATTTAGGAAATCCGAAATATACCATTGAAGTTCTTCAAAAGTATAATTTTGCTTTCCAGAAAAGGTTTGGTCAGAATTTTCTTATCGATACCCATGTTCTGGAAAAAATAATCGAGGCTTCCAAGATCACCAAGGATGATTTTGTCCTGGAAATCGGACCGGGTATTGGAACCATGACCCAGTATCTGGCTGATGCAGCCAGAGAAGTGGTGGCTGTAGAGATTGATAAGACACTGATCCCGATTCTGGAAAATGATACTTTGAAAGACTGGGATAATGTGACTGTGATCAACGAGGATATCCTGAAAGTTGATATTGCGGCGCTGGCACAGGAGAAAAATGGGGGCAAGCCTATCAAGGTAGTTGCCAATCTGCCTTATTATATTACTACACCGATCATCATGGGACTTTTTGAAAACCATGTTCCCATTTCTTCCATCACCATTATGGTACAGAAGGAAGTGGCAGACAGAATGCAGGTTGGTCCTGGAACAAAGGATTACGGTGCTTTGTCCCTGGCTGTTCAGTATTATGCCAGACCGCAGATCATTGCGAATGTTCCGCCGAACTGTTTTATGCCAAGACCGAAGGTGGGAAGTGCTGTTATCCAGCTTGTGAGATACGAAGAGCCTCCAGTGCAGGTGGACAATGAGAAGCTGATGTTCAGGCTGATCAGGGCATCTTTTAATCAGAGAAGAAAAACATTGGTAAACGGACTGAAGAACTCCC
>ERZ1673747.2563-NODE-2563-length-13657-cov-28.007572_pt1 | contig 13657 bp, 8 predicted proteins | sample MGYA00580220_ERZ1673747 | MGnify/ENA primary metagenome ERZ1673747 (study PRJEB41218, sample SAMN15661769) | gut metagenome | host: Homo sapiens | place: Canada: London | collected 2015-08-20/2019-03-30 | study: EMG produced TPA metagenomics assembly of... | reverse complement strand
CATACTTACCGTTTCTGTTGCCCACGACGGTGCCGTTGGACTCTGTGACCATGAATTCCACATCGGACAGAGGCTCGCGGGTAATTGCATCAATCTTTTTAATCAGGACACTACCCTTGGCCTCATTCCCGAAGGTGACGGTGATGACATCCTGTTCGTTGCCACTCAAATATACCGTCTGAATATCGTTTTCGCTCAGCACATAGCCGTCTGGTGCGGAGATCTCCTCAACGACATAGGTGCCAGCCTTCAGACCTGTGAGGATGAAAGTGCCGTTGGAAGAAGTCTGACGCTCAGCGATGACTGTGCCTCCAGTACCGGAGGTGCCGCCAAGGAACCGCACGCGGAACCATGCACCCTGAAGAGGATCACCGGTGCTGGAGTCTACCTTCTTGACGATGATGGCGCTCAGGGGGGTGTTCTCAAAAGTGACGACCTTGCCGCGCCCCGCTTCCACATAGACCTGCTGGGAAGTGGGATCTTTGATGGAATAGCCCGCAGCAGGCTCCAGCTCGGTGATGGTGTACCAGCCGTCATCCAGCTTATCGATGAAGAACTGACCGTTCTCATCCGAGTAGTAGGTACCAAGATCACGAATCTCACCGGTAGAGGTCTTATCGGAACGGAAAGTAACATTGAACTTCGCACCCTTAATGGGATCGCCGGTAATGCTGTCGATCTTATTGACTGTCAGGGTGGGCTTGGGATAGTTCTGGAACTGGACGGTGCCAGTCCTGTTGGGAAACAGCGTGATCATCTGATGTGCTTCGTTGAGCAGATAGCCATCGGGTACTGACTGCTCCCAGATCTCATAGACACCGGGCATCAGCTTTTCCAGATAGCAGCGGCCATTCCCGTCAGAGGTCACGGTGGTCAGTGTGGAAGAATCCACACGCTTGACGGTAAAGGTCACACCGGCGACAGGCTTTCCAGTAATGGCATCAGTTTTTAGGATCTCCAAATTGGGCATCCGATCATTGGAAACGACCAGTTCGCTGTTCTGACCGGGGAACAGCTCCACATGATACTCACGGGAGTCCTTCACATATCCTTCCGGAGCATCCATCTCCACCACGGAGTAAATGCCGGGTTCCAGATCGGAGATGTTGATTTCGCCCTTGGTGTCAGTTACGCGATCCAGGTAATGCGAGCCGTCCTCAATCCGCGCAATTCTGAAGGTCGCACCAGCGAGGCCGAGGCCTCTGTAGCTATCCAGCTTCACCAGACGGAAGCTGGGCTTCTGGGTGTTGGTGAACACGAACTGGGCATTTTCGTTACCGTTAATCTGGATGACACGAGTGGCGTCATCAATCAGGTAGCCATCCGGCGCGGCCTGCTCCGTCACCTTGTAGGCACCAGGCTCCAGATCGGTCAGGTCGATCTCGCCATTTGCGTTGGTGGTGTACTCCTTGGAGAAGGTGCCACCGACAAGCTCAATACGGAACCGTGCGTTGGGCAGAGGCTCCAAGGTGGTGCTGTCCAGCTTTACAAGATGGATACCCGGCTTCTGATCATTGAAGAAGATCAACTCCAGAATGCCATCGGAGCCTTCCAGCTCAATCTGCTGAGGTGTGGAATTGATGATGTGAGAGGAGTCGGTAGCGACTTCCTTTACAAGGTAGGTGCCGGGTTCCAGATCGGTTAACAGGATCTCGCCGAATTCATCAGTCTGGAAGGTGCCCAGAGACTGTGCATCTTTGGAAATTTCAAAGGAGATATTGGGCAGAGCCTCGTGAGTCTTAGAGTCATACTTGATCACACGCAGGCCGGGTTTCTCCTCGTTCACGATAGGAATTTCCACAGTGTCGCCGGAGATGACGGTTGCAGTATAGACTTCATCGGATTTGATATAGCCGGCAGGCGCTGCGATCTCCTGGATGCGATAAGCGCCAGGCTTGATCTCGGTGAAAACAGCAGTACCGGCATAATTGGTTTCTCCGGTATATACGGCACCGGACTCAATGTGCTCGATTCGAATCGCGGCACCGGGCAGCTGCATACCGGAGTCGGAGTACTTCTTCACCATTAGGTTGCCATACGGAGCATTTTCAAAAGTCACCGTAGCCTGCTTGCCGTACTCAACTTTGACATTCTGGGCGGGTTCCTCGCTAAGCAGGTAGCCATTAGGGGCTTCGCACTCATAGACGGTGTAGTTGCCGGCCAGAGTAAGAGGAATAACGATTTGGCCCTTGGAGTTGGTGGCAAAGGTTCCGACCGATGCGCCTTCGGGATCAACCACTTCAAACATCGCGCCCTTCAGGGGGATGGTCGTGCCTTCCTCGTACTTGAGGATTTTCATGCTGGTCTCGGTGGGTTCCTCTTCAGGGGTGTCGGTGTAGTTGCTATATGCCGTCAGAGCCAGAGGCGTGGTCGGATCGGTATCGCACATGTAATTTTGCAGGTTGCCATACTTGTCTTTCTCGGCGCACACAGCGTAGTAGATGGCGTACTTATAGACATTGGTACGAAAGCTCAGTTGGACGCTGCCGCTCTGTCCATCGACTGCGCTGGCAGGATACAGGACCTTGAACTGTCCGGCATATCCCTTTCCGATGGCCTTGGTGGTGATGACATCAATTTCCTTGTTGTCCATATCAACGATCTTCGTGCCGGCAGGAACCGCAGAGGGATCGCTAAAGGCAACATTTACAGCGTAGTTGCACACCCAGGTTTCAGAAGTGACCGTGAAGATCTGCTGGAGATATTCCTGACCATTGATGGTTGCAGGATAGGCGGTCTCCTGGTCGGCTTCCACCGTGACATTAGGAGAAAGGGCAGTGCTCCATACGGTGCCGCGACGGTAGATATCCTTCACGGCTGCCAGCATCTTATTGGCACGCTCCAGCTCCACTCCGGTCAGATTGGGGTTGACCTTCATGTTGTTGATGTCCCAGTTGGGCAGCAAGTACGCCCAGAGCGCCATTTTGGTCGCATAGTATGCCTGATACTTATTCTCCAGCTTGAGTTCGCTCAGACTGCGATGGGGATAGCCATTTGCAATGATGCCCATGACTTTGGGATCACTGCCGATTTCGTTGGCGAGGTACTTGATGCTCTCACCGGGAGCAACAGTCTGAGGTACACCCTTGATATTGGGGTTGACGCAGTACGCAGGGATTTCTTTCGTCTGACCGTTGCGATCCACATAGTTGTAGTAGGTATAGATCAGCTCACGCACTCTGCCGTTGATCGACAGGTAACTGAGCTTCTGCTCGCCGTTGTAGATGTTGACTTCTCCAAGCGCCTCTTCGACAGAACCGGCTGCCAGAGCTGTGCCTGGAAACATACCAAGCATCATGACAACTGCGAGAAGCATCGAAACAACTCGTTTTTTCATTTGGATTGACCTCCGTGCTTATTATCGTGAATGCATAAAGCATTCTTGGGTTGGATCGGTATGGAAAAAGGCAGTGTGCGTATTTCAGCACACTGCCTCCGCAGGGAACAATATTCAGTTTTCATTTTACGGAGATGTAATATTCCGTGTACTGGAAGGCTCCGTCACAATAGACATCCCATGCCTCAAAGGCGTACTCGCCGGGAGGGCAGGAATTGAAAAGTTCGACGATCTGGTCGGAACGCCAGGGCCAGAAGCTGTTGGCTGCCACGCTTTCGGGAATAGACAGCTTCACGGTCACAAGAGGGCTGCCATCCGCTCTGGTTACGGGCTTTCCGTTCTGCCAGGTCTGCGGATTGTCGCCGATGGCGTTATAGAGGGTGTACTGCATGCGACGGGTCTCAAAGAGGTTGCGCACGAACATGTACTCCTTACCACCGGAAGTGAAGTGGTTCGCCTCGGGTTCGGGCAGAGTCGGCTGATCCAGCAGGCTCCAGTCACAGGTGGGGTCCGGCAGGGTGTCAGTTTCCTGCGTAGCGAACATACTGTTCTGGTACTTGCTCACATCGGTGATCTCATACACATAGCCGTCGCTGCAGGGGATCTTGTCGCCCGCCTTGGGCTCGGGCATGACATCCGCCTGTGTGTAGTCAGCTTTCTTAGCTCCCACTGCCACGCTCTGCGTCTTCGCGGGAGCTGTGCCGGTATACGGCTTATCGCTCTCAATCTGGACACAGCCGTTGGTGCTGTCCCAATGAACATTGAAACCAACCGCCTTGCCGATATCGCGGAGCATCACATAGTTGTTGCCGTTGATAGCGTATGCGGTCATCTTCACTTCCTGACCATCGACAAAGAACCGATGGCTGCTCAGCTCAGCAACGACGCCGGCCGCATAGGCCACGGAGCCGCCAAAGAGCATGGTGCCGACCAGAAGACCGGCGATAAAGGATCCGATTCTCTTCATTTTCTTTCACCTCATCAAGTGTATTCCAGCCACTCTCTGCGGGGGAAAGGCGTAGGGATGAATTACTGATTGCAGTAGGCCTGGAGGCCACGCAGGAAGATGTCTTCCTTGGTTGCCCGCCTGTTCTTAACCAGATCTCTCATCTGGTCATAGGACTCGCGAGGCAGGCGCAGCCGAATGGCTACGCTGGACTCGGTGGGGATGGGCTTGGTACGACTCTCACGATTGCGGGGCTTATTGGTTTTCATAGTGTTCCTCCAGTTCATTTATCGAATCTCTACTGCCTGCACGCACAGACGCAGAGAGGGCTGGTTAGCGATACAAGTGATCAAGGTAATTCGGTTATCTCCCATCTCATTCAGGTACGAATAGTCGGTATAGGAGATGGACCCGACAAAAGTCACTTGGTAGGTCTTGGTGCCGATCGCGGTCTTGTACTCCACGATGTCACCGATCTTCACATTCTTCAGCTTAGCAAAATAGGCATGGCTGCCACGATTGTGGCCGAACAGACCAATGTTGCCGGTATAGATGCCAGACGAGGTATAGTGACCAGCTCCTTTGGACATTGAGCTGTCAGTAGCGCCTTCATACACCTTGCAGCTCAGGCTGACACGGTCGATCGAGACTTTGCCGATGCTGCCATCTTTCTGTTTCAGATCAGTAATGGTGACAGAGGGCTGATACGGAACTTCGATTAGGCTGCCACCAGAGATGATGCTGGAATTGCTGAAATCGGACTCCGGATATACAGTCGTTGCGGATCCACCGCTCAGGCCATACTGGATACCGCTGCTCAGATAGGGGTTATTGAGCGAGGTCTCCAGGAACTCCTGGCTTAGGCCGTACTGGATTTCTGGAATATCGTAATCGATCTGGTTGCGGGCACCGTAGTTGTAGCCGGCATCATACAGATCCTCGTAGTTGGTGCTGCCGTAGTAGACGGGATTGGCCGAGGTTTCGAACGAGTAGTCTGCGGCACTGGCAGAGCTCGCCATGCCGAGGGCCATAGTCAACATGCAGCACAGGGTCAAAATGCGTTTGAGTTTCATACGGGTTCCTCCTCAGTATCGGGTTCACCTTCCTGAGTGCCGATATCGACCTTGAACCAGTACTGGCCATTGACCGTGCCAACAGTATGCTCGACTGTGTTGTCATAGCAGTGGATGGCGATGGTCTGGCCGAACAGCTTCTTTGCGACTGCCTGATCCACTTCGACTGCGATCATACCTTCCGGAATATCCTTCAGGCGATCGATACGAAGTTCGGGGTCTTTGGTCTTCAGACGCAGTCGGCCGCACTTTTCATACTCGTTGCCTTTGCCCGTCGCTTTGTAAACTGTAGTATTCTTACGAAGCAGAAGGCCGAGCAACAACAAAGTGGCCAAAAGAATGGTTCCGCCGATAACGGGGATCACCACGATCGAGCCATTGAAAGTGGGTTCCGCTTTCGTCGGTTCAATCTTGGTGCCCAGGTAGGTTACGGTATAGAGAATGCTGGAAATACCAGAGGATACGACAGTGCCTTTGTATTCGGCGGTCGTAATATAGCCAGTTGCGACGGTAGAACTGGCAAAGCCCGAATAGGTGGCTACCGCAGAGTAAGTTGCCGGGACGAGCTCATCGCCGACCAGAGCAGTACTCTCAACGCTCCAAGTTACATTGGAGAGACTCAAAGTTCTGCCATTCTTCTCTACGGTCTTATCGATGTAGGAAGAATCATTTCGGTCGAGGCCGGTGTAGTTCTTTGTCGCTGTCACAGTATGGGAACTGCGCTTATAGCCGGCTGCCTCCGTCTTGATCGTGCTGTGGTCCAGAGACAGAGTGCCGGAAGAAATGCCGTCGTCGAACTCGATCGTGGGCTTCAGCTCTGCGAGGATATCTTCAAGGTTCTTACTGGCAGTTGTAACAGTGACGACCTCGGTGTGCAGATTCTCTTCCTGGAAGTGCTGCTCTTCTTTGATGATGTCACTCATGGAGTACAGGAAGCCATCATGCTCGAAGTCCTCTTCATAGAGATCTGCAGGGTCCTGGTCGGGCAGGAGCGTATAGGTCTTGATCGCGAGCTGCTGCCCGTTGAGATTCTGATAGGTCACATCGTCCGGAATGTACGATGCTGCACTTGCTCCCACCGTCATGGACATGGCAACGACGAGAACAAGCACCAAGGAAGTGATTTTTTCCTTCATGGATCTTGATCCTTTCTGTTCGTGGGTGTCATGCGACCGGGTTAGTCGGATGATCACCGGTAGTAAGGCGGCCTTTGCCGCGCTTGTATTCGCTGATGCATTCTTTCAGCATGGCGAGGAGGTCTTCGTAGGTCAGATTCATCGAAAGCCAGAGGCATTGCCGGAACATGTAGATCATGCTGTCATCTGCCAGGAAGACGGAGTGCCAACCTGTGACCGAGTCCAGATTCAGTTCGTTCGCAACGCCATACATCTGATTGGCATTGATGTCTGCGAACAGGATCTTATCAGCGACAATGATGGACATGATGGGATAGCTTCGAATCATGGAGACAAGGACGACGCAGTCAATCTCGTCGTCCTTGTGGATGGCGACATAGGTGTCACCATGCTGCTCCACAATGTTGAGGCAGGACCGGATGACCTCCCTGCAGTGAGCGTTAAGAGCATCTCGGCTGCTGGGAGAGTATTTCATAAGGTTACCTCAATCTGGTATGGCGTTTGATGATTCTGGTGATGAAGCCCAGCGCGATGCCGTTTTCCTCATCGACTCCGGTGACACGGAAGCTGACCGTATCCAGTCTGCTGGGCATGTCGATGGAACGATAGAGCTTAGTCTTGGCATTGACGCCCACCTGAAGGCGGACGAAGAACACACGGTCTTTCACGCCGGTAACGACACCGAAATAGTTGGAGTTGGGAGTGATCTTCTCCAGGGCTGCCCGATCGGGATTCTCAGATGCCTCTTTGATGGAGAGGTTGACCGAATAGACATCCCGCTCCTCGTTGTAAGAAACATCCATGACCCTGGCAACGACCAGATCGCCGGTGGAGTGCAGATCCGCAATGTCAGAGAACCATTCCCAGGAGACATTGCGGGCATAGATCTCAGTATCCACACCGCAAGCCTCCACCGTCATGGTGTTGTTGCCGACACCCAGAACACGGCACGCCATCAGGATACCGGGCTTTACACGGCCGGTGGCATAGTACCGCTTCTGACGCTGCAGCATGGCCGCCTTACGGGAACCAACTGCCGCACGATTGCGGATATCCACGGCCGCTGGGATGAAGTCTATGGTCGCACCCAGCATACGCCCGATCTGGATTCTGACAGATCGAGGAATGGGATCCTCTTCAGGCCATTCCGTCAACACCATCTCACGAATGGGGATCAGGATGCGGAGGCCTTCAAAATCAACCGGGCAAACAGGAAGACCATTCTCGGTCTGAATAATGCCGCTGCTGACGATGCCGGTCAGGATCTGCTGCCTGCGCGCTGCGCCGGCAAGATAGCCCCACTTGGCGTCTTCGCTATCCTCACGGGTAACGCCACGCTCCAGATCATTGAGTTCAAGCAGGTCATCACTGCCTTGACGCCGGGGCGCCTGAGGCGGCACATGTTCAGAAACAACCGGTTCCTGAACGACCTCTTCAACAGCTTCAGTTACTTTCTTCTTAGGCATTTCTTCTGCTCCTTTCCTAGAAGATGTCATCCGCATTCACAACCTCGCGCTCAGTGTTACGGGCTGGCTTCGCAGGTGGTTTCTTCTGCCGATTGCCGCTGCCCTTTTCCACAGGGGTGGCCATGGATGAGGATGGTGAAGGGCCGGTTGCAGATACAGAAGAAGCCTGGCTGGTCTTCCAGTCAGGCTCATGCAGGATCGCTTTGCGGCTCTTCAGCTTTTTATAGTCCGGATGCAGGGAGTAGTCATAGCGCTTGGCTCGCATGACTTTCTGACCTCGAATGAAGATCAGAACTTGATCCGGTGGTAAACGCAGGACCTCATCAGGGGTAAGCAGTTGACGCCGGCCAAGTGAGTTGGTCTTGCGGAATCTTGGTGTGTAGTTGGTGATGTGCATGGTATTGAGTTCCCGCATTGTACCCTCCACTTCAACAGAAGCGGTACCAATGCGATCACTGAAGTACTCCGCCGTAAGCATATCGGTACAACCCAAAAACACCGTGGAGTCACAGGCACCGAGGATCTCCTGCCATTGGTCATCAGGGTATCGGTTGCGCATCTGACCTACATTTTGGAAGAAGACGGCTACCGAGCATCCGCGTGACCGGATGGTAGAGCACTTTTTGGTGAAGTCAGGGATCAGGCAGCAGTTCGGAAATTCATCTAGCACGAACTTGACCTTAGTGCTCAGCATACCGCCTTCGCAGTATCCATCTGCATAGCGAATCAGGCGGATAAATAGAAAGCTGAAGAATAGAGAGCTGAGAAAATCAAAGGTGCTGTCCTGATCGGACACAATGCAGAAGTAGGCACACTTTTGCTTTCCCGGAAGTTCCAGATCGATCTCGTTATAGGAAGTGATGTTCCGCACCTGCTGCGCCTGCAGTACAGCCAGCTTGCTGCCTAGGCCAATGATGACACTGGTTCGAACCGTGTCGCTGGACTGCTTGAAGATGGCGTAAGGTGCGGCTGCCGGGGATGGCGGAAGAAGCTCGCCGGTGTATTGGTTCACATGCTCATGGCTGATACTGGCCATGATGTCGGATAGGCCCTTCTCCGTCTGTGTATAGAGCAGATCGTAGACTGTAGCCAGGTTGCGTTGCTCCGGGGGCATTTCCAACGCCACATACAGTACCAGCGCTTTTAGCAGGTTGAGCTCAGCGTTGTACCAGAAAGCATCTTTCGAGTCTCCGCTGGTGTTCTGCAGTACGATGTCGGCGAAGGTCTGAGCCATCAGCTCGCTGGAACCGACTTCGTTGAGGCAGTTCCACGAATCACTATGATCCATTTCAATCAGGTTGAAGACCTTGACTGTATATCCATTGTCTCGAAGGTATTCGCTCATGGATTCATACAGTTCAGATTTTGGATCGGTAAGGATCAGGCTCTCACCACGCTTCACCGCTTGGAGGACCAGATTTCGGGATATGGATCTGGATTTGCCTGTGCCCGACGAGCCACATACGGCGAGGTTGGAATTGAGGCGTGTGTTTTTGGGGAGTGTGAGGATTTGACCATCAGGTAACATGCCAAGGATGTCCTGCTCGGTCTTCTTCACACTTGTCACATCAAAGCAGGCGCTTGCCTCCTTCGGTGACATGAAACTCGCTGTGCCGTAGCTACCAGAGCTTGAGACAGTGAGATTCCGATCGGAATCGGTGACTCCGTTTTGGCCCCATCCGATCCGGAGTCCAAAAATGCAGATGAGTACAATTCCCACCACTACCACACCGATGGCAATCAGGCCTTCTGGAAAGTGGAATATGGATCGAAAGACATCTGCAAGCTCCAGGGATGGGAGACCTGGGGAGACGCTATAGTCACTGCCGGCTGCCTTCCATGCGTTGATGTTGATCATGAACTGGGCGATAATGCCGGCAATATACAACACACATGGGATCAGGACAGCAAGGCTAAGGGTTATTTTCAGTTTTCTTCTTTCCATGGTTATTCATGCTTTCTACTGGACGCACTTCGATGGCCGGCCCGACAATTCCCTGAACCGTTTGAGTCTGGTAGTCGAAGCAGAGCATAATGGGGCTTCCACGGAATCCTTCTGGGATCGGACGGATATCCGATAGTTTCAGGAGATCACATTGATAATTCAGAATGACCGGTTTGTCGTGCTGGACATCGATGGCGTCATACTCACGGTTGGGAGTTCGTGGGGGGTGGTAAGGTGCAAGGATGGCCTGGTTCAGTTCCAGCGCCATGTCCGGATTGAGGATGATTTTCAATAGAGAATCACCATCGGGGTTGTTGGTTAGGAAGAGGCACTGGGCGAAGAATGTGGAAACTACAAAGTACTTGTTGCCAAATGGTTTTGCACTGTGGCATAGGCGCTGCGCCACGCTCATAGTAGAGCCGATCACGACCTGATGGATCGTGGTGACGCCAAAGCCTCTGGCCAGAAGTAAGCTCTTCACAGCTGCGGCGTAGTTCTCCTCGCTGTTCTTCATCCAGTACATCCGTGTGCTGCCGGTGAAGTAGAGGAAATAACAATGCTTCCCCTTGACCACAATACCAATCGTGCGGGAACTCTTGGAAACGGATTCCGGTGAGTACTCCTCGATGGCGACTCGCAGTTCGTGGGACGCATAGTAGTAACACTGGGTTGGATCTGGGGTGATTGTGTTTGAGGTGCGCTTTGCCGGGGACATCAGGGATGGCTTTTGTGAGATCAAAATCTCTGCATCGGCCGCATGGGCCATGACCGTGCCCACGGCGATAGCGTGAAGTCTCAGGATTTTATCGACTTTTGATGGGTACACGCGCTCGGAACAATTGATTCGAGAATAGATCATGGCCACTGCCTCAGGATCACTCTGCGCCACATAATCAAATCCCTTCTGCGTTAAGCTCAGAGACCGGATTACATGCCGCTTATGTTTCCTGCGGTAGAGCTTCACATAGCCCTCTCGAATCGCCCGATACATCACTCTGCGATTCCACTCAGCACCACCACCGATGCGAACCGCCAACTGCGTCGGAAACTCAATACAGTACCCAACAAACCACAGCAGTTCAAGCAACCGATCGTTCTTGCAAGTAATCATAGGCACTCCAATCTTGAAAACAGTAAGGCTGCCGACAGGCTGCCCGAGGCTGCGGCATGCATTGCCGAAGTTGCGCAGAAACTGACCAAGCAAAAAACACCCAGCCAGAACACCTCACTCAAATCACTACCTATTTCTGCAGCCCCTGGGTGAGGACAGCCCGAAGGCTCAAAATCACTACCTATTTCTGCCTCTCATTCAAAGCAGGAATTGGTAGTTGATTTTATGTGGTTTTTAGCCCATGTAGAGAGGGTCTCGGGTCGCATCAGATAGAACTCTGTGCAGTCTCGATCAGACACCTTTGTGGCCTGAAGCACCGTACACAACAGCCCGCTGTCGTTGGTCAGTAGCATAGACTCGATCACATCCAGATATCTCTTGGTTTCGATGTTATCGTAGTCTCGAATGCGCCGCTTACCGAGTGCCTCATCGTAGTTATGGACAATGCAGATAGCACAGCTTCCGAACCGTTCCATCGGATTTTCCTTGAGGAAGTCGAGGAGCGCATAGCGCAGAGGGCGTGTCAGAAACGCCTGATTATCCCTCTGGTTTCGCTTCGGTAGGATTGCAGGCACTGTGATTTTGAGCCAGTCATGGGTCTCATCGATCCGAATTCCAAGCAGATCAGCCACCTCACCGTAGAAGTGTGCGGTATCATCACGGACCGTTCGAGCCGTGAGATTTCGCAGGGAGACCGTGGAAACTTCAGCGTTACGAACCAGGCTGAACAGCTTCTGCTGGGGGTTGAACTGATCCATGCGCTCCAGATTATTGGCTATCTGGAAGAGTTCATGGCTGATGCCGTCATAATCTGAAGCGACCTGGCGCATAACAAGGATATATTTGGGGTTTTCCATCGTGTAACCTCACATCTTATAGATTTGCTCAACACCATTCGGGCCGACTAAGATGCCATAATCGTTGACCAGTCTGGGCTCTACCTCATCCAGAGTGCTCAGATCATCAACAACGATCAGGCGGACTGTCGCTTCCGCAACCACGGTGCGAGCTGCATTGATTGCAGGGATATTCTGCTTACTGCCAGGGATCAGGTCATAATCCTTGGCCGCAGAAGAGAACGATAAAATAGCCGGAGGGTCGCTTGCGCAGAAGTCCAGCACATTGTCTCGCATTTTGATGAATGCCCAGAATACCATGACAGATTCAAGGGTCTTTCCGTGGTCCAGCGAGTACCTACTTGTGGCAAGGAATTGGCCGTCCGGCGAAAAGTAGGCCAGACCCTCTCGCCGGAGTCGTGCGAGGATCTGGCCATAGGAACGATTGCTCAAATGATTGAAGAGCAACCGCATTTGTCGCTGTTCAACGACCCCGAAGATGGTCAGCAGCCGAATGATAAAGGCCACTTCTCGATCTCGGGCAGCATATGCAAACTTCATTTTGATCTCCTTTGTGTAGACTTAGGAAACCGCATAGTGTAAAAGATCTTTGCTGTTACGCATAATGTAGAGCTAATGTAAACGACATTCGTGGTGTGTTTTCATAAGTCAGCATTATGCGCATTTTGAGCCATCTTTTCCTGGAGAATTTGATTGAGCTCCATGCGGTCTGTAGTGATCAACTGCTTCTCCAGAGGGGAAGCTTTGAAGGAAACAGTGATGTGGTTGGAGTTTGTTGAGATTAGGCCCTGGCCGCGCTCAAAACGGGTAATCGACATGATCTCAGCATCCGACAGGTGGAGGATGCTCTGCACTCTTCGGGCTTCATCGTCCTCCAGATTCAAAATGATCTTCGTCTTGGCAACATTCAGGATGCCTTTGCCAAATCGGCTCCTGTCAAGGTCGCCGATATCCTGCGTAGCTGCAACAGCTGCGCCGCCATAGCCACGGATGATTTTGAAGATTTCTTGGACCCATTCTCCGGCCAGCGCCTTTGCATTATTCGGGTTACTGGTATCGTCGTCTCCGATCAGCTCCCACGCCTCATCAATGAAGATGGCTTTCTCCTTGGTGCGATCCTCCTTTGTCTTATCCCAAACATAGTCCAGAGCAACGAACATACCCACAGGGAGCAGCTCGCCGGTAAGTTCGGAGATGTCCAGTACGGTGTAGAGGTTATCGAGTTGAACATTGGTGTGTTGGTTGAAGGTCTTCGCCGAGCCGTTGACCAGACGATTGAGAATGTTGCCCAGGCGCTTCGTTTCCGGAGACTCCATAAGGATCTCATAGACATCTCCCAGCAGGGGCATCTCGCGATACCGATCCGGGTGGTCTGGGTCGATCAGAGACTCGTTGTTGTGAGTAATTCCTTTTTTGGCATAGGTTCGAATCAGAGCCTCATCCAGAAGCTGACGCTCTTCATGGTTGATATCGGGGATCAACAGAGAGAAGAAGATGTGCAGCTGCTGGATCTTTTTTGCCAGAATGGAGTTCTCGTTGACAACGCCATCGATCATCTGATTGGCACTCAAGTCTTGCTTGCGGATCTCACAGACATTGATGCACTGCTTGGAGGCAGGACTGATGGAGATAAACTCTCCTCCGATATTGTTGCATGCGCGCAGGAACTCATGTCCCTTCAGAGGCGCGATAATGAATACCTGCGTGCTTTTACGCCTCATGCGCAAAGCAATCAGCTGGAGCGTGAAGGTCTTACCTGCGCCGCTTGTTCCAAGAAGTACCATAT
>ERZ1673747.2541-NODE-2541-length-13832-cov-7.659940_pt1 | contig 13832 bp, 10 predicted proteins | sample MGYA00580220_ERZ1673747 | MGnify/ENA primary metagenome ERZ1673747 (study PRJEB41218, sample SAMN15661769) | gut metagenome | host: Homo sapiens | place: Canada: London | collected 2015-08-20/2019-03-30 | study: EMG produced TPA metagenomics assembly of... | reverse complement strand
TTAAATATAACAGTTATTAAATTTCCTAAAATATGTGAAATATCAACTGGAATTTGTGGTTTATGCCAATATGAACATTTCTATTGGAATGTCTTACTGGTATAAGAATGCAAAACGATATGTATTCTCTCTGAAAGTGATGGACCGGACCGCAACCAGCGATACGATTGATCTGTGTGAAGAGCAGTATGAACTGACCGCCTATGCGATGGGTACGCTGGGACTGAAAGCCGGTGTGCGGCTGACGGTAGCGGTGGGACTTCTTTCCACAAGACTGGCAAGTGTCGGTATCACGGCAGAGGTAGGCGGCTATGCACAGCTGTGGGGCTATCTCTACTACGAACTGAAGTACACCGCATCGAACGGCAGAACGACGAGAGCCATGGGAGCGATGTATTTGGAACTTGGCATCTATCTGGAGATCAAATTCCTGGCACAGGCTCTGGCGAACTCCTTTACCTATAATCCGACCTTGTATGAAAATGAATGGCCGCTGTACACGGTTGGACATCTGGAAAATGTTCTGGACTTTGCCTATACACAGGCGGATGTCAAAGACATCAAGATGAAGCGGGATGTGAAAGCGGTACAGCTGTCGGATGAATATTTCCGGATGCAATATATGGATATGAAAGAAGGACTGGATGATGACGGAAATTACCGGGAGAAAATCTACGATGACAGCACAAAATACTTTAATATCGTCATGACCAATCCGGCATTCTCCTATGACCGGGACACCAATGTGATCTCCGTGGATCCGGGAACAGAACCGGAACAGGACGGCGAGATGATCATTACCTGGAAAAATCAGGAAGGAACCTTCAATACACAGCCTCTGACCAGAAAGATCCGGTTACACTGGGATAACCTGCGGGATGGCTACTATATTGCCTTTGACAGCCAGGGCGGCTCCTATGTGGATACCATCATGGGCAAATACAATTCCGATATTGAAAAACCGGAAGATCCGGTGAGAACGGGTTACCGGTTTGCGGGATGGTACGAAGATGAAGAACTGACAACACCATATACGATCCCTGCAAAGATGCCGAACAAAGAGCGGATGGTTTATGCAAAATGGGAGGCAGAAGATGTGGGCTATCAGGTGGTTGAATATTTGGAAGGAACCAACGGTGTCTATGAGGCACAGGATCCCATCAGCTGTAGCGGACTGACAGACACGGAAGTGACACCGAAACCTGAAAAACACGAAGGATACGAAACACCGAAGGAAAAGACCGAGACGGTACGGGCAGACGGAACAACCGTGGTCAAATATTATTATCCACGGAAAGAGTACCATCTTACCTTCCTGATGGAAGAAAACGGGGAGACGGTCGCAAGTGATGACTATCGCTATGGAACGTTCCTGACGGCTCCGGCAGTGTATCGGCCGGGATATGAATTCCAGGGCTGGTCCCCGGAAGTACCGGAGAGTGTGCCGGCAGGAAATATGACCTATACCGCAACATGGAAAGCTTCCGACGGTATCCCGTACGCAGTGAGGTACTACGTGGAAGAACCGGAAGAAGGAGGATATACCTTAAGTGAGATCAAAACCATGACCGGAACCACCGGTGAGACGGTCACCGCGCAGGAAGGTGATTACAGTTCTGTGGTCTACCACCGGAAAGGCGAGCTTGCCAGCGGGAAAGTAAAAGCAGACGGAAGTCTGGTGCTGAAGGTCTATTATGATCTGAACACCTATACACTGACGTACGATCCGAAAGGTGGAACGTTAGACGAAACGACCCTGATAGCAAGACCGGGAGAGAGAATCGGCGTGCCGGTACCGGTGAGAGAAGGCTATACCTTTGAGGGCTGGTATCTGGATGAAGAGTATCAGCAGTCCTTTGGCGAGACGATGCCGGATCACGATCTTACGGTTTATGCAAAATGGGAACAGCAGACGGTCAATTATACGGTAAGACATTACCAGGAAAAACTCTGGAGCATTAACAAAAAAGAAGAGATTCCTCATGAACAGAAATCCGGTGCGAAGAAATATGAACTGGCAGAGGAAGAATCCTTTGCTGCACATGCAGGCGACAGCGTAACGCCGGAAGTGAAATCGTATACCGGATTCAGTGCACCGGAAAAACAGACGGTGGAAGTCCTTGGTGACGGAAGTCTTGTGGTAAATTATTATTACACAAGAAATACCGGCCTGCTTCTTCTGGAAGTGACTGGAAATCCCGGCGGAAAAGAATTTGCCCCGATTCAGGATGTACCATATGGCACACCGATCGGTGAGATCGAGGAAGTGGTGTACAGACAGAACGATCGGGAAGGATATACTTTCGAAGGCTGGTATACAGACGGTAACCATCAGAATCCTTTTGACGGTATCATGCCGGCAGTGGATGCGAACACAGAGGAACCGGATGCCTGGAACGATGGTTTTAAAATCTATGGAAAATGGACCCCGGTTCCCAGTGAGTACCGCGTGGAACATTACCAGCAGAATCCATCCGATCCGAGATCCTATACCCTGGTGGAAAAAGAGACAAAGACAGCCCTGACGGATACCGAGGTGACACCGGAAGTGAAATCTTATCCGGGATTCCAGTCTCCTCAGGCGGAGACCTTACGGGTGGCCGGTGATGGTGGGGCGTGTAAGCGGTACAACTATAACAGAAACAGCTACCAGGTTACTTATGTGAAAAACAACGGGGAAACTGATGGGACAGCATATGTCATGTATGGAGCAGCCATTTCGGAAGTTCCGAAATACTCCGGACATGCATTTGCCGGCTGGTATGAAGATGCAGCTCTGACGGTTTCCTTTGAAGGAAAAACCATGCCGATGCACGCACTGACCCTGTATGCGAAGTGGGAACCTGGAAAGAAAACCTATCAGGTGGTTCATCAGTTACAGAGTGCAGACGGATCGGATACCTGGGAGACGGCAGAGACAGAAACCTTTACCGGAACAGCCGGAGATTCGGTGGAACCGGAAGTGAAGGCGTATGCTGGATTTACCGCACCGGAAAAACAGAGCTGTACGCTGACCGTTTCCGATGATCCGGATACCATCATTTACCGCTATCGGCGTAATTCCTATCAGGTAACCATGGTAACAAATAACGGAGATCCGGCGACCGAAAAGACATACCTTTACGGAACCCGGGTGGAAGAGATACCGAAGCGGGAAGGCTATTCCTTCGACGGCTGGTATCAGGATGCAGGTCTTACGAAAGTATTTGACGGAACAGTTCCGGCCCAAAACAGTACGATTTACGCAAAATGGGACCCGAGAGCAACCTATTACTGGGTAAAATACAGCCTGCAGAACGCAAACGATGACGGCTATACGGTTGCATCCATGGAATCTCTGTTAGGCAGGACGGAAGATGCGATTACACCGGAAGTACGCAAGTTCGAAGGATACGTATCTCCACAGCCACAGACCGGACAGATCCAAGGCGGAAAGGTTCTGGTGATCGAGTATCTGTATGAACGTGAGGTACATACCTTACAGCTGGAAAATAATGACGGAACAGAACCAAAACAGCTGCAGATGAAACAGGGAGCAACGATTCCGGCACCATCCATGCGAAAAGGTTATACCTTCATGGGCTGGTGTACAGACAGCACATTACAGACCGTGTATACCGGAAATATGCCGAACGAAGATCTGACACTGTATGCGAAATGGGAAGCAAATACAAGAACCTACACAGTAAAACATTATCTGCAAAAAGCAGAAGGAGACGGTTACCAGTGGGTGACAACACAGAACCCGAAGGGCAAGACGGATGAAACGGTAACGCCACCGGTCAATACAACCTATGGTGACGAATATGAATTACCGGAACCGCAGACCGTAACCATTTCTGCACAAGAGCAGACAGTGGTAACCTACTATTACAAACGAAAAGTACACAAACTGACCTTTGAACCGGAAAACGGAGAGAAGGCACAGATTGTGGAAGGCCGTGTCGGTGCCGCACTCAATGTGAAACAGCCGGTTCGAAAAGGATACACCTTCACAGGCTGGACACCGGAACTTCCGGAGAAGATCCCGAATGAGGATGTAACCTATCAGGCACAGTGGAGGAAGAACAGCTATCTGGTACAGTTTGTGAGTGAAGGAACGGTACTCAGGGAATATACACTTTCTTATGGGGATGCGATCCCGGCGCAGGAGAAACCGACCAGAGAAGGATATACGTTCGTAAGCTGGGATAAAAATGTACCGGATACCGTATCCGATGAGAATGTGAAAAACGGAAAACTGGTCTTTCAGGCAGTATGGAAAGAAATAGCATATACCATCAGCTATGATCTGGCAGGAGGAAGCCTTCCGACCGGAAAGACCAATCCGACAACATTCACCATCAACAGCAAACCGATGGATCTGGTACAGCCAAAACGGGAAGGCTATACGTTTGAAGGATGGTCAGGAACCGATATCAACGGAAAAGATACACAGGTTACCGTTACCGCCCGCCCGCTGAAAGACAGAACCTATACGGCAAACTGGAAAGAAAATTCCTATACGATTGTTTTCAATGTAGAAGGTGAAGTAACAAGGGGAGAGATGAAAAATATCCCGCTGCGTTACACACAGGAAACCACGATACCGAAAAACGGATATGTGTGCGGAGGTTATAAGTTTGTCGGATGGAGAACCGGTGGAAAGAAAAGTGAGCAAAAAGTATATCAGCCGGGAGACAAAGTCAGCAGACTTTGTGCGACCAATAATGGAACGGTCAACCTGTACCCGATCTGGGAACCGTGCGAATATACGATTACGTTTGACTATCAGACCGGTAATAAACGGGAGAAAGTAACATGCAAATATAAAGAAACATATACGTTCCCGACCGTAAACAGACTCGGATGGACCTTCGAAGGCTGGAGCCGGTCCGCGGGTTCGACAAATGTGATCAGCTATGCACCGAATGTTAAAACGGCTGTGTTTGAGGATGAAAAGGATCTTACTTTATATGCGGTATACAAACCGATAACTTCAGCTGTTTTTACGGGACAGACGGAACACAAATACTTTATCACGGATGAACATGAACTGACTATCTTTACTTTCTTTATCCAGGGGGACAGAAAGGTCGTAACAACCGATGATTATGGACTTGATCCATCCTGGTATGATTTGTATCTGCCGGATATCTCCATGGATGCAGCACGCCTGTACCAGAAGATGAAGATAAAAGTCAGCTATAAGATTGATAAGAAAGAAGATGGATGGGCAGATCTGAGATTAAGTTATCAGTTACAGGATGGCACATATTATGACAACGCAGAAAAACGGGTAAATGATATTGGAAAATGTGATGGAGAAACGGTATCACATACACTTGAAATCACCCGTAAAAATGGATTGGATTTAAATTATTTCATGTTGGTATTTGATGCACATGGTAAACACGCAGATGAATACTACATGAGCAATCTGAAAGTAGAAGTGGATCTGGAATAATGCGTAAGGGGGAAGAAGATTGAAAGACAACAGAAGAAAGATAGGAATCGGAATCGCCGTGTGCGCATGCATCCTGCTGATCGGAGCCGGTCTGTATCTTATGAAAAACAACAAACAGGAAACACAGGAATCTCCGGATTCGGCCTTTGTGCCGGATCTGGATCCTGACGCTTCCACACAGGAGGCAGAGGAGAGTGATCCGCCGGAGGGCATCCGTATCCCGGGATATCCGTCGATCACCATTCCGGCAGATACGAAAGATGTAACGGTAAATTTGATGAATCCGGAAGGAAATCCGTGTTATTTTACCTTTACACTGGTACTGAAAGATACCGATGAGACGATCTATCAGTCCAAAATGGTAGAACCGGGAAAAGCGATCACGCAGATCACACTGTCCAAAGAACTGTCCGCCGGGGAATATCCTGCGATACTGAAGATCAGTACCGCGGCACTCGATGACGGTCGGGCGATGAACGGTGCCAATGTGGAAACCGTATTGAACGTACAGTAAGGGGGGAGAAACATGAAGAAAAAAAGAGCAGTTGCAGGAGGGTTGCTGCTTGTCTTAGGGATCGCACAGAGCGTATCAGCAGAAACCACGACCGTAACGTATCATGTGGATCCGTCCTATATGGTACTGGTTCCGGCAAACACCACGATTCCATTTAACGAAGAATCGGTAAACTACGGGAAAATCCGTGTCGAAGAAGCACAGATCGAAGAAGGAAAATGCATCCAGGTGGAGCTGATCTCGGACAAAAAACTGAAAAATCAGAGTGGAAAAGAAGGGGAGATCCCCTATGAGATTCTGGCGGACACAACAGCATTTACAAAAGCCCGCTATACCACGGCAGGGGAAGAGACAGTACTTGGTATCACGATCGACAGAGAATCCTGGAAAAAAGCACCGTCAGGCTCCTATGCGGATACAGTTATTTTTCAGATATCCTATGTGGATGCGACAGATTAGAGCAGGAGGATGGACAGATGAAAAAGGCAGCAATTATTCTGATGGGGATTTGCCTGTGCCTCTCCATACCCGTTGCGGCAGAGGCTGCGCAGACAGGTATTTCGTCCGTTACGCAGCAGAGCACCATCAACACGACAGTACCGGATACCCACATGGTCACGATACGATCCGAACATGCACAGGTGAGCTATCAGCATGAGGAGGGTGACGATGACGAGACACAGGAGACGGTGACGTATGCGGTGGAGCGTTTTTCCAGCCCGCAGTTTCTGATTCAGGCGAGAAAGGGATGGAAGATCACTGCAGTGCTGGTGAACGGAGAGGATGTGACGGATCAGCTGAAAGACGGGATGCTGACACTTCCGGAAGTCTATGAAGATCAGTTACTTGTCGTGGAGACGGAAGAGAGCACGGAAGACGGCAAAAAAGATGATAAAAAAGACGGTTCTACCGGAGGTGGTGGTCGGGAAGATACAAAACCTACAGATAAAAAGCCGACCGATACAAAAAATAACGGAACTTCCGGCAACAGCAATTCCGGAACGAAAACGAATGTATCAACGGGAAACAGTCAGGGAACAAAGGCGGATCTGACAGGCACGACGAATGGAACGGCAGCGGCAAAGACGGTAGATCTGCAAAAGAATGTAATGTATTTTATGGCGGCAATTGTATCCGGTGCGGTACTTTTGATTCTGGCAGACAACCGGAGAAAAAGAAAACACGGAGAATAGATAAGCAGACAGAAAGAAAAGCGAAAAAGGGCAGATAAACCACAAAATCGGTTTACCTGCCCTTTTTCAGGCGGATCAATTTTGATTATCGCGGCAGCGCCAGGGTCTCATGCAAGCATGAACTTTGCTCGATGCTCGCGTAAATCAGGAATGATTTGCTCCTGCAACGTGTACCACCCGTTTTTCCACCAGACTGACCGCCTGATAAAGAATCATGGCGATGATGCACAGGAGAATGATCGACAGGATCATCCAGTCAAGTTTGAAGATCTGGCTGCTGTAAATAATGAGAAATCCCAGTCCTTGCCTGGCTCCGATGAATTCACCGATGACCACACCAACCAGACAGAGCCCGATATTGACTTTCATAACGCTCAGTAGATAAGGAATCGAAGAGGGCAGTGCCACACGCAGAAGTTCATCTTTCCGTTTCCCGCCGAGGGTACGGATGAGTTTCAGAGAATCAGGATCAATCTCCGTAAAACTGGTATACAGATTCAGGATGGAGCCGAAGATCGCGACGGAGATCCCGGCAAGAATAATGGTTTTATAACTGGCTCCCAGCCACACGATCAGTAAAGGGGCAAGTGCAGACTTCGGAAGGCTGTTCAGCACCACAAGGTAGGGCTCCATAATCGCAGCAAGCCGTGGACAGATCCAGAGGAGAACGGAAAAAAAGAGACTGAAAACTACAACCAGAAAGAAACTGGCAAGTGTTTCAAACACTGTGATCCCTATATGGGAGAGCAGATGATTAGTCAGAAGCAAAGTTCGGAAAGCAAGACATACCTGACTGGGGCTTCCGAAGATAAAGGAATCGATGAACCCAAGCCGTGCGCTGACCTCCCAGAGTAACAGAAAAACCAGAAAGACAGCCAGCCGCATCAGGCAGATAAACTGCTGTCTTTTTTTGTGTTTTCGTAAAAAAGACTGTTGTGCAGATGAATCAGGTATCATGATTTAACTCCTTCCAGATCTGTTGAAAATATTGCTTGAATTCGGGGGCATTTCGCATCTGCATGGGAGTGCGGTCGGCAAGGGTGGTGAGAATGGGGAACTCGCACCGGACGCAGGCAGGGGCTTTCGAGAGGATGATGACCCGATCAGACATGCTGATGGCTTCGGAGATATCGTGGGTGACCAAAAGCGCGGTTTTCCCTTCTTTACGCAGGATCTTCCAGATGTCATCACTGACGGAAAGTCTGGTCTGATAATCCAGTGCACTGAAGGGTTCATCGAGAAGCAAAAGTGCGGGTTCCAGGGCAAGGGTGCGGATCAGTGCGGCCCGTTGTCGCATCCCGCCGGAAAGCTGGGAAGGGTGGGAGAAACGGAAGTTCCAGAGCCCATACTCCTGTAAGAGACGGTCAACGTGTGAGAGGGATTCTTTTGTTTTCCTTTTTTGAATTTCAAGACCAAGAAGGACATTTTCATAGATGGTCAGCCATTCGAAAAGATGATCCTTCTGCAGCATATATCCGACAGAGAGAACAGAATGTTCCCGTGGAAGTCCCTGCATGGTGATCTGTCCCTGTTCCGGTATCAGAAGTCCGGCTATCAGATTCAGGACGGTACTTTTTCCGCATCCGCTGGGCCCCACCAGAGAGACAAACTCGCCTTCCTGAACGGAAAAACTGATTTGTGAGAGCGCCTGGATCTCTCCGGAGAGTGTGTGATACGAAAGTCCGACATGGTCAAGTTCCAATAAAGCAGGCATAGAAAAAACCTCCGTGTCCTGGAATTATGTATTCCCACAGTAACAGGCAAAATGCACTAAAAGCAGAAAAAATAAGAGTCAGGGAATACACTATAGTTTATTATATGAAAAAGACAACGAATGGTTATATATTAAGATTTGCTTACGAAAGTGTAAGATTTCCGAAAATCGGTTGTGACGATGGTGAAAACTGTTATAATAAAGTCCTGTAAAGTCCCGAGGAAAGGAAAATAATATGACAATATGGAATAAAATACGGACCGGTCAGTGGATTCCACGGACTTATCTGCTGATGCTGGTGTTTAATCTGCTGTATAATTCGCTGATCTATTATAGTGGTCAGTGGATGGGAACTCATACGAAAGCCTGGAATATCGAAATTTCTCTGGACAATCAGATTCCGGTAATCCCCTGGTTTGTGGGAATCTATTTTTCGTTTTTCCTGTTCTGTGCAGTTAATTTTCTGCTGATGGGTTATTATGGGAAGAAAAAAGCCTGTCTGTTTTTATGTGCAGAGCTTCTGGCCAAGACAGTATGCGGGATCTTTTACCTGTGTTTTCCGACAACGAATCTTCGGCCGGAGATCGTGGGAACGGACTTCTGGAGCCGGATGCTTGTGGAATTGTATCAGATGGATGCAGCAGTGAACTTGTTTCCGTCGATTCACTGTATGGACAGCTGGTTTTGCGTGGTGGTACTTCGGAATATCCGGAAAGTACCGGGCTGGTATATGACGATCACATGGATCTGGGCTGCGGCAATCTGTGCATCCACGTTATTTACAAAACAGCACGGGATTCTGGATGTGGCAGCAGGGATAGCACTTGCGGAACTCAGCTATATATGTGTGATCCGCTGGAAAAAAACAGAACGGTTCCGTCTGTGGATGGAGAAAAAACGGATATGAAAAATAAGAAAAAAATCATAGGAAACGGTATTTTCCTGTTTCTGGTGCTTGGTCTTACCCTGTATGGTGTCTTTCATGGAGAAGATCTGGGACTGATCTGGGAAAATGTCAAAAAAGCGGATAATCGCTATCTCTTCCCGGCAGTCATCTGTGTGATATTTTTTATCTGGGGAGAGTCGATTATTATACATTATCTGCTGTATACTCTGCAGATCAGGCTGAAAAAGTGGAAGTGTTTTCTGATCTCTTCGGTAGGCTTCTTTTTCAGCTGTATTACACCATCGGCAAGTGGCGGGCAGCCGATGCAGATGGTATATCTGAAAAAAGAAAAGATTCCGATCTCGGTATCCTCCGTAGTACTGATGATCGTAACCATTACCTACAAACTGGTACTGGTGATGCTTGGATTATTTGTACTGTTCTTTCAGCCGCGGATCACAGATACCTATATGCAGAATGTGATGCCGGTGATGTGGCTGGGACTGTGGCTGAATGTATTCTGTGTGACATTTATGCTGCTTCTGACTTTTCATCCGCAGCTGATGCGGCAGATTCTGGTAAAAGGACATGGAGTTCTTGTAAAAATGCATATCCTGAAAAAGAAGACCTCCCGTCTGGAAAAACTGGAAGGAGCCATGGACGAGTATCAGAAGACAGCAGAATATCTGAAAAATCATCCGGGCGTGGTAGGCATCGTGTTTCTGATCACCTGTCTGCAGCGTGTTGCATTGTTTTTTGTAACATATTTTGTTTATCGATCTTTTGGTTTACATCAGTACAGTATGTATGATATTGTAATACTTCAGGGTATGATTTCCGTGGCTGTGGATATGCTCCCGCTGCCCGGAGGTATGGGAATCTCAGAAAAGCTGTTTTCCATGCTGTTTACAGGGATTTTCGGGCAGGTAAAGGTTCTGGCGGGACTAATCCTGAGCCGTGGACTGAGTTATTACACAGAGTTATTGATCAGTGCAGTCATGACTGTAGCTGCGCAGCTGTTTCTTGGTAATGAAAAAGAACACAGAGAAAAGATCGGCGAAAAGCTGGAAACGATACAGGAAAAGGGAAAAGGATACGAAAGAAAGAGGGGGAACTCATGATAAGTTTTATTGGTTATTACAATTACACGGTGATTCTGACGTATATCAGTCTGTTTTGTTCCATTGCGGGGATGTTGTTTACTGTGAACGGGTGGTATAAGATGGCAGTGTTGTGCCTGGCTCTTTCGGGACTGTGTGACATGTTTGACGGAAAAAACGCCAGAAGAAAGACAGACCGTACGGATGATGAAAAATGTTTTGGTATTCAGATCGATTCCCTGTGTGACATGGTCTGCTTTGGGGCATTTCCGATTCTGCTGGCCTACAGCCTTGGTATGAGAGGACCGATTGGTATCGTGATCCTTGCATGGTACGGAATGAATGGTGTGGTCCGTCTCGGCTACTTTAATGTCTGTGAGACAAAACGTCAGGAAGAGACGGAGGAAGTGAGGAAATATTACAGCGGTCTGCCGATCACATCGATCGCTGTCGTGCTGCCGCTGGTGTTTGTGCTGCATACGGTGCTGAGGAACCATTTTGCAGTGGCACTTCATGTGGCTATGTTTGTTGTCGGTACGCTGTTTGTGACGAATATCCAGGTGAAAAAACCCAGGAATTCCACACTGGCAGTCCTGGTCGGCGTTGTTGCCCTGGCAATCTTAAAAATCTTTCACATTTTTTAGTTTTTAATAATGATGATCAAAAGCCGAAATGTATTACGGAGTATTGCAGATGACATACGACAACATTTTGGCTTGTGTTTTATACATGTTTTTTCGAAAAGTCAGGTACAGAATAATTCCGAGAACATATATGTAAAAGGGAGAGAGCATATGAAATACGCAGATCGATACGGAAATCGCTGGGAAGAAACCGGATTGCAGGATCGTTTTCTGGAAAAATTATATAAAAGCGTACCGGGGCGTGCGGTGGTAAAAGTGCTGGTACATCCGTGGGTTTCCAGAATGGGTGGCTGGATATTGAGCCAGAAAGCATCCTGCTGGCTGATCCCGTTATTCTTAAAAGGACATCCGATGGATGAGTCCGGCTGGGTCAAACAAAGATTTACATCTTATAATGATTTCTTTATGAGAAAGCTGAAACCGGGACAACGTCCGGTGGAAGAAGATACGGCGCGGATCATCAGTCCCTGTGATGCCAAACTTACCGTCTGTCCGATCACGGAGTACGGGATCATGAAGATCAAGCATACACCGTATACGGTAAAAGAACTGTTAAAGAGTGAAAAACTGGCTCGTGCCTATGAAGGCGGCTATGGATTCGTTTACCGCTTGACAGTGGACGACTATCACAGGTATATTTATACAGAAACCGGAAAAAAATCCGGCAACTATAAGATACCCGGAATCTTCCATACGGTTAACCCGATTGCAAACGATCTGGAGCCGATCTATAAGGAAAATACCAGAGAGTTCTGCCTGATCAGGACAACCGATGCAGGAACCGTCCTGCAGATGGAGGTTGGTGCACTGATGGTGGGGAAAATCGAGAATGATCAGGAAGAAGCGTTTGTACACCGGGGAGAGGAAAAGGGAAGATTTGCATTCGGCGGTTCTACGATCGTGGTGCTTTACCAGCGGGGACAGGTTCAGCCGGATCAGGATCTTCTGGACAACAGCCGGGACGGTTATGAAACAAAAGTAATCCAGGGAGAGGCTGTAGGAGATAAGGTGGAAAAATGCAGAAAATAAATTATCAGAAATTAATGGAAAATGAAATCGCACACAACAGGCAGGAGCAGAAAGTTCCTGCCTTGCTTTTACACAGCTGTTGTGCGCCGTGCAGCAGTTACTGTCTGGAGACACTGAGTGAGGACTTTGCGATCACGGTGTTTTATTACAATCCCAACATTTATCCGGAAGAAGAATACTGGAAAAGGGTGAGGGAACAGGAGCGGTTTATCGGTCTTCTGCCTGCGAAACATAAAATCTCTTTTCTGGAAGGCAACTATGAAAAAGAACGGTTTTATGAGACAGTAAAAGGCATGGAGAAGATCCCGGAGGGCGGAGAGCGCTGTTTTGCGTGTTATCGTCTGCGGCTGTCGGAGGCGATCAAAGAGGCCGAGAAGGGCGGATTTGACTATGTGACGACCACGCTGACGATCAGTCCGATGAAAAATGCGCAGAAATTAAATGAAATCGGAGAAGAACTGTGCCGGGAAACAAAAGTGGCGTGGCTGCCGTCGGATTTTAAGAAGAAAAACGGGTACAAACGGTCCACCGAACTGTCAAAAGAATACGGGATGTACCGGCAGGATTACTGCGGATGTGTGTTCTCGATGCGGGAGCGTGAAGAGCAAAAAGCCCGGATCGAGCAGGAAATCTTGCAGAATAACGGAATATAAAAAGCGACTTGCGCCGACACAGGATTAATGATAGAATGATTTCAGACTTTACTATGAGAAAGTAAATGGCAGTGAATCCGCTGATTCCCGAATAATTTAAGTGAGGAACAGGAAAAGAAGTCTGCCGGAAAATACAGGGAAGAGAGGAAACAATATGGCACAGTTATGGGGAGGCCGTTTTACAAAAGAAACGGACAAACTTGTATATAATTTTAACGCATCCATCGGATTCGATCAGAAGTTTTTCCATCAGGATGTACAGGGAAGCAAAGCGCATGTGACGATGCTTGCAAAACAGGGGATTCTGACAGAAGATGAGAAAAATCAGATCATCGCCGGACTTGACAGTATCGTGGCGGATGTGGATGCCGGTAAACTGGAGATCACCAGTGAGTACGAAGATATCCACAGTTTTGTGGAGGCCAATCTGATCGACCGAATCGGTGACGCAGGTAAGAAACTGCACACCGGACGAAGCAGAAATGATCAGGTAGCGCTGGATATGAAACTGTATGTCAGAGACGAGATCAAAGAATTGGATGAACTGGTAAAGAAGCTGCTGGTGACACTGAATAAGATCATGGAAGAAAATCTGCATACCTATATGCCGGGATTCACCCATCTGCAGAAAGCACAGCCGATCACACTGGCAC
>ERZ1673747.2538-NODE-2538-length-13844-cov-10.435347_pt1 | contig 13844 bp, 13 predicted proteins | sample MGYA00580220_ERZ1673747 | MGnify/ENA primary metagenome ERZ1673747 (study PRJEB41218, sample SAMN15661769) | gut metagenome | host: Homo sapiens | place: Canada: London | collected 2015-08-20/2019-03-30 | study: EMG produced TPA metagenomics assembly of... | reverse complement strand
CGGCTGCCCGTCGACCAGCTGAAGAGCTATCTGGCGGAGAAACTGGCATACTGATCGGAGATTATCGGGGCCGCGGGAAATCCCCGCGACCCTTTTTATAACCTGGGAAATGAGGTAGAAGTGTTGAAGAGACAGAAGCGGCCCCGGGCGTTGGGGCCGGTGTGGCTGCGCTGGGTCATGTTTCTGGGCGGCAGCCTTTGCATGGGGCTGGCTGTGGCGGTGGCCGTCCAGTGGGTGGTTACCGGTTCCCTCTCCATCGTGTGGGAGTGGTTCGTGAAATGGCCCACCTATCTGCTGCTGACCGGCGTCCTTTACGGCGCTGTGGTGTTCACCCTGGGGGCGCTGCTGGGTAGATTGTGGCTTTCCGCTATACTGGTGGGGGTTGCCGGACTGGTGCTGTCCCTGGTGGACTATTTCAAGACAGCTATCAACGGCACGCCACTGGTGCTGGCGGACTTCGGCCTGGCGGCACAGGTGGGAGAGGTGGCCGGTGTGGCGGGAGAGCTGCGCCCGCCGGTGGATTTCTGGATGGCGATGATCGCCCTGGGGATGTGTGTGGGGATTCTGATTCTGGTGCGGCGGCTGACGCTGCTCACCGGGCGGTGCCGCTTTGTCACTTTTTCCGTTTCCCTGGCCCTGACCATTGGGCTGTTTTCCACACAGGGAGCCCAGGCGGCGGGGGCGGTTTTTCAGGTGGATGTGAACACCCGCCTGGCTGCGGCCAACAGCCACGACACCTACGGTTTGACGCTGAGTCTCTGGCGGGACTGCTTTCTTCAGGCCAAGAAGAGCCCGGAGGGATACAGCGAAGCCTACATGGAGCAGGTCCTGGCCCGGATCGACGAGATCCTGACAGAGGACAGCGCCGACGCCCCCGCAGCGGCGGTGCAGCCCAACATCATCGTGGCCCAGTCGGAGTCCTTCTACGATCTGACCCGGCTGCCGGGCCTTCAGTATGAACGGGATCCCCTGGAGAATTTCCATGCCCTGGAGAGCGAGGGCATCAGCGGCACATTCCACAGCCACTATCTGGGCTACGGCACCGGCTATCTGGAGATGTCCATGCTGTATGGCGTTACGGAGCTGGACTTCGGTGCTGGGACGAACATCTGCTTCCTGGAGGATGACGCCTATGAGAAATTCGACGCCCTGCCGGAGCAGTATACCAAGAGCGGCTACCGGGCGGAGATGCTCCATGGGTATAACGACAGCCTGTATAATCGAACGGTGACCTATCCCAGGCTGGGCTTTTCCGACCTTCTGTTCTCCGCAGATATCCAGGCTCTGGACTTTCCCTGGGAGGGGGGCATCTACGGCGGGTATTACATGCGGGACAGTTACTTCTTCCAGGCCATGCTGGACCGGATGGAGGACATCAACAGCAGCGGGGAGCGGGCGTTTCTCTACGGTATCACCATGGAGAACCACCAGCCCTTTGACCCGGAGAAATTCAACTATGAGTGTCAGATCGGCGTCACCAGCGAAAGTCTCGGCGAGGAGGATATGGCCATCGTCCGGGTCATGCTGGAGGGCATCACCCGGGCGGATCAGGCCCTGGGAGATCTGACAGACGCCCTGCGGGAGAGCGAGGAGCCTACCATCGTGGTGTTCTTCGGGGATCACAGGCCCAATCTGTTCATGACGGACGGGGACACAGTGTACACAAAGTTGGGCCTCTGCCCGGATAACGACACGGTAGGCTGGACCCCGGAGGAGATCAGCGACCTGTATTCCACGGACTATCTGATCTGGGCCAATGATGCGGCCTTGCTCCAGGGGCAGGCAGGCACCCGGCGGGACAGCAGCATCACCGCCATTGGCCCCCAGCTGCTGGAGCTGACCGGTCAGCCGGTCACCCGGTACTGGGCGCTGCTGGAGAAGGTGAGCCAGGTGTGTCTCACCAACACGGAGCTGTACTTTGTGGATGGCACGGGGACGCCCAGCGCCGGCGTGGAGGAGGCGGCTCTCTCCGACGAGGCCCGGGAGCTGCTGCAGCTGCGGGAGGATGTGCTGTACGACGCCATGTACGGCCAACAGTATATCACTGCAGAGATGAACGAGCCCGTCCAGTGACGGAAGCTGAATCAAAGAGAGCGCCGCAGGCATCCGCCTGCGGCGCTTTTATTTACACAAATATGGTCAGCCTGTGGAAAACAGAGTTTCCCCCGCCCGTCAGAAAGACACTTCTCCGGCTTCTTTCCAGGTCTGCAGCAGCTCTTTTGCGGGACGGGTATAGGTCTTTGTGGAAAAGGGGAAGTCCGGCAGGGCGGCCAGTTTCCAGGGGGCCACGTGGCAGTAGCCCCGTGGGTGCTTTTCCAGATACCGCTGATGGAATTCTTCCGCTGGATAGAAACATGCCAGGGCCTTCAGCTCCACGGCGAAGAAGGGAACGGCCGCGGCCTCCAGGGCAGCGATGGAGCGGATGATGCCCTCGTCCGCCGGGTCCATCCAGTATACGCCGGTCTGGTACTGGCTGCCCACGTCCGGTCCCTGACGGTTGGGAGTCTCCGGGTCGATGGCGGCAAAAAAGACAAAGAGCAGGTGGGGCAGGGAGACAGTCCCGTCTTCATACGCCACTTGCACCGCCTCCCGGAAGCCGGTGCGGCCGGTGCAGACATCGTCATAGTTGGCGTGATCTGCCGTGTCTCCGTTGGCATAGCCGGCGGTGACATCCAGTACGCCGGGCAGGCGGCGATACAGGGCCTCCATGCCCCAGAAGCAGCCCCCGGCAAAACAAATGCTTCTTCTCATCAGGCAAACATCCCCATAAAGCCGTCCGGCCGCTCCTGGGCCTGTCCCCAGATCTCCCAAAACGCGGCCGGAGTGATGGCGCGGGCGGTGACTTCCCCGGGGCGGTTCAGCGTCCGCAGGTCCTCCGGGTAGGGGGCAGGAGAGAGAGCCTCCTCCCGGCCGTAGTCGCCGCCGTAGGCAAAGCAGAGGCCATTGGGGTAGAATTCCACCCGCCGGACCTCCCGGCGCCCGCTGTCCAGTTCCGCGTAGATGAACCGGGGCTCGTCCTCTTCCTCAAGATTCTGTTCGATCAGCACGTAGGACATTCAATCCCCTCCTTGCGGAAAAAGTCATAGATGGCGGTCCGGTCCGCCTGCACGCTGCCCTGGGCAAAGCCGTTCCGCCCGCCACCCCGGCCGGAAAGAGCGGCGTTCAGCCGCTTCACCAGGGGAGAGATGTCCGCCCCATCGGCCTGGACAAGGGCATAGACGTAGGAGGACTCCGCTCCCGCGAACACCGCCGCCAGACCGCCGGAGGCCTTTGCGGCTGCGTCTGCCAGCTTTCTGGCTCCGTCCGGCCGCGTGGGGGGCTCCAAAAGCAGCAGATCTCCCCGGTCTGTCAGGGCCTGGGCCCGGAGGGAGAAGAGCTGATCCTCCAGCTCCGTCATCCGCTGCTTGGCGGCGGCCAGCTCCTCCGCCTGCCGTTCTGCGGCGGCCAGGGTGTCCTGGGGTTTTACAGACAGCAGCTGGGCCACGGCGCGGTCCTGGTCGTATACCTGGGAGAGATACCGGTAGGCCCGCGATCCGCAGAGAATCTCCAGCCGCACCCCCTCCCGAAACTTTTGGCAGGAGAGGACCTTGATAATCCCCACCTCACCGGCCCGGCGCACGTGGGTGCCGCAGCAGGCGCAGCAGTCCGCCCCGGGGAAGGCCACGATCCGCACCTGGCCGGTAAGCGCTTTCTTGCTGCGGTAGTTCAGACGGGCCAGCGCATCCGGCGCGGGGAAGGTGATGTCCACCGGAGTGTCCTGCCAGATCACCTCATTGGCGGCCTTTTCCGCGGCCATGACCTGTTCCCAGGTCAGCTCGGCATTGTAGTCGATGGTCACCGTGTCGGCCCCCAGGTGGAAACCCACGTTGTCACAGTGGTACAGCGAGCACAGCAGGCCGGAGAGAATGTGCTCCCCGGAGTGCTGCTGCATGTGGTCGAACCGGCGGGGCCAGTCAACGGCCCCCGCCACTTGGGTGCCGATCTCCACAGGGCCGTCACAGGTGTGGAAAATCACGCCCTTTGTTTCATGGACATCCGTGACCTGGACTGCGCCCAGAGTGCCGTGGTCCGCCGGCTGTCCGCCCCCCTCCGGGTAGAAGGCGGTGCGGTCCAGCACTACGGCCCAGCCAGATTTGGATTTTTCACAGGAGAGCACCCGGGCGGTGAAGGCGGTGAGGTAGGGATCTTGGTAATAGAGTTTTTCCGTTTCCATGTGGAAAACTTCCTTTCGTCAGGGGATGGGACCGGGAGGTATGTTACAGCAGCCCCAGATTCTGCTTCCAGGTCAGCACCCGGCGGCAGGCGGTGTCGATGGTCTCCTCGGACAGGGCGCCGCTTTCCAGCGCCTCCAGGACCTTGGGGATCTGGGTGCGGTAGTCGGTGGTGATGACGAGATCGTTTCCCGCCTCCAGGGCCATCACCGCCACGGCCCCGTCGGCGCTGTACGCTGCAACTGCCTCCATGGCCAGATCATCGGTCATCACCACGCCGTCAAAGCCCAGGTCCGTCCGCAGCAGGCCGTGGACCTTCGGGGACAGGGAGGCGGGGAGATCTCCATCCACAGCAGTCATGATATTGTGGGAGACCAGCACAGCGGTCTTTCCGCCGCCGCTCTCCATACCCGCCTGGAAGGGGAGGAAGTCGGAGGACGTGAAGGACTCCAGCGGCCGCTGGTCCACGGCGATACCGGTGTGGGTATCCACATTGTTCCCATAGCCGGGGAAGTGCTTGAGGACGCTGCCCATACCGTCCTCCGCCATCTGCGAGACCACCTGGGCCACATAGTCCGCTGTGGCGGCCGCATCCTGGCCGAAGGTGCGGTCATACATAAAGTCGGCGGGGTTGGTGGACACATCTGCCACCGGGGACAGGTTCACGTTGAAGCCCAGGGCGGAGAGAAGGAGGTCCTTCTCTCGGGTATCTGCCAGCACGGCCTCCATGCCGCCGGAGGCATAAGCTTTCTGAGGAGAGGGGAACTTGGAGGCCCGCAGATGGGGATTGGAGCTGACCCGCACCACCGTGCCGCCCTCCTCGTCCACGCCGATCAGCAGCGGGATTCCGGTGTCCACAGCCGCGGCGTCCTGATAGCTCTGAATGGTCTGGATCAAAGCATCGGCAGTTTTGTCCGCCGTATCCCGGCCGAAGAGGATGTAGCCGCCCAGATGATAGGTGCTCACGTCGGAGACCGCGTCTGTGTCGGGTACCCGGACAAAGAACAGCTGGCCGACCTTTTCCTCCAGGGTCAGGGAGGCAAGCAGGTCCTCCACCTCCTGGGCGGCCAGTTCCTCCGGCGTGGGTTCCGGGGGCGCCTCCGGCTCCTGGGGCTGAATGTCCACTAAGGGTTCCTGGGAAGTCTCCTCTGTGGGGGAGCCGCCGCAGGCAGTCAGGCTCAACAGGGAGAGGACAGCCAGCAGAATTGTAAAAAGTCGTTTCATAAGAGCTCCTTTCTGCTGTGGAGTGATGATATGAAGTGTATCACATCCAGGCCCGAAAGAAAAGACTGTTACTGATTTGTGGTGGAATCCAAACGGACCCCGTGGTATGCTGGCAAAAATAGAAGGGAGCGTGTGACAACATGCGGATGGCGGCTCTACTGATGGCAATGATCGCCCTGCTGGGGAGTCCCCAGGGGGAGGGGACGGTCTCGGAGACCACCTGGGAGATGGTGGCTGTACAAGTGCTGGAGGAGACACCGGAGACGGCGGCACGGACCCTGCTGGACTGGGCGGGCTCTGGACAGACGATCCCGGAGGAGGACGTGGTCCTGGCCCTTTTGGAGGAGATGGAGGCGGAACCGGCAGCCTCCGCAGTGGCATTTGCAGCGGTTCTGGACAGGGCGGACAGCCTGCGGAAAGCAGGTGAGGCGCCGGAGCTGGGAGAAGAGACCTACCGGGCGGCGGTCCGGTCCCTGTCCCCCTTTTTCACCAGGCTTCTGGGGACGGAGACCACGCTCTGGCAGGAGGAGCCCTCTGCCTGGCCTGCGGATTTGGCTGCGTTTGACGGCATCTGGTGTGACAGCACCTTGCAGGAGCTGCTGATCTTCCAGAGCGGCACCTGTCGGGTGGTAATCCCCTACCTGGACTACTATGGGGAAACGGCCTTTTCTGCCCGGCTGCGGGACCGCGGCGGCATGGGCTGGTGTCCGTCGTTGGAGATAGATATCCACGAATCCGGCGATTTCTCCGGGCCGCTGACCTATTACGTCTCCGGTCTGGCGGAGGACCATTTCTGGTGCAATACCCAGGGCCAGCGGTTTGACAGGCTTTGACCTCCGGAGTCATGAAGGTGGTATGCGTGGGATGATGCCGGAAAGTGGAAAAAAAAGAGGCGGAACGCAGAAATGCGGTCCGTCTCTTTTTTATTCCGGATTTACAGGTCAGTCCTGGGGCTTGACGATGGCGATGTGCAGCTCGTCCAATTGTTTCTGCGTGACCTCGCTGGGGGCGCTCATCATCACGTCCTGGGCATTTTTGTTCATGGGGAAGGGGATGATCTCCCGAATGGAGTCCTCCCCGGCCAGCAGCATCACCATGCGATCCACGCCGGGGGCAATGCCCGCATGGGGCGGCGCGCCGTAGGTGAAGGCGTTGTACATGGCGGGGAACTTGGCCTTTACGTCCTCCTCGCCCAGCCGGACCATCTCAAAGGCCTTAATCATGATCTCCGGGTCATGATTCCGGACCGCTCCAGAGCTGAGCTCCACGCCGTTGCACACCAGGTCATACTGGTCGGCGGTGATGCTGAGGGGATCGATCTCGCCCCGCTCCGCCTTCAGCAGGACCTCCAGCCCGCCGGAGGGCATGGAGAAGGGGTTGTGGCAGAACTCCAGCTCGCCGGATTCCTCGCCGATCTCGTACATGGGGAAGTCCACAATCCAGCAGAAGGCGTACTGCTCCTTGTCCATGTGACCGGGGACGGCGGCGCCCAGAGTCTTTACCAGCGTGCCGGCGGTCTTTTGGGCAGCGCCCAGCTTGCCGGCGGACAGGGCCACGAAGTCGTTGGGCTTCAGACCCAGGGCAGAGACCACAGACTCCTTGATGGGCTGGACAAACTTGGCGATGCCGCCCACAATCTCACCGTTCTCGTCCAGGCGGAACCAGTAGGGCTTGCCGCCGGAGACCACCTCCACATCCGCCAGGGTCTTGTCGATGAACTTCCGGGTCTCGTGGAAATCGCTGACCATCACGGCCTTCACCACGTTGCCCTCGAAGGGGCCGAAGCCGCAGGCGCCCAGCAGGCCGGTGACGTCCTGCACCGTCAGGTCGATGCGCAGGTCCGGCTTGTCGGAGCCATACTTCTCCATGGCCTCGGTGTAAGGGATACGCATGAAGGGCGCGGAGCTGGCCCGGTCGTATTTGCCGTACTTGGCAAAGATGGGGGGCAGCACGTCCTCCAGTACGGCAAATACGTCATCCTGAGAGGCAAAGGCCATCTCCATGTCCAGCTGGTAAAACTCACCGGGGGAGCGGTCCGCCCGGGCGTCCTCGTCCCGAAAGCAGGGGGCGATCTGGAAGTACCGGTCAAAGCCGGAGGTCATCAGCAGCTGCTTGAACTGCTGGGGTGCCTGAGGCAGGGCATAGAACTTTCCGGGGTGGTTCCGGGCGGGCACCAGATAGTCCCGGGCACCCTCCGGGGAGGAGGCGGTCAGGATGGGGGTGGTGATCTCCAGGAAGCCATGCTCTGTCATGGCCTGCCGCAGGGCGGCCACTACCTGGCACCGGAGGATGATGTTGTTCTTCACCGCCGGGTTCCGCAGGTCCAGATAGCGGTACTTCAGGCGGGTGGCCTCGTCGGCCTCCCGGCTGCGGTTGATGGGGAAAGGCAGCTCGTTGTGCTGGCAGCGGCCCAGCACCTCAATTTTGCCGGGCACCACCTCGATCTCGCCGGTGGGCAGCTTGGCGTTCTTGCTGTCCCGCTCCCGGACGGTGCCCTCCACGGAGATGGTGGACTCCTTGTTGATGGACTTCAGCAGGGCCACCATGTCGGCGGTCTCCGCCACCACCTGAGTGGTGCCATAGAAGTCCCGGACCACGGCGAAGGCCAGCTCACTGCCTACCTCCCGGAGGTTTTCCAGCCAGCCGCAGATCTTTATGGCCTTGCCGGCGTCGGAGAGCCGCAGCTCTCCGCAGGTATGGGTGCGATTCTGTGTCATGATTGTGGATTCCTTTCTGTGTGGAAATGTGATTACAAATAGAAATTTATATAAAAAATATTACGAATTGAGATCATATTTCGCTGCCAGAGCCCAGAGCTGTTCCCCAAGGCCCCTGCCAACGGCCTCTCCGTCCGGGACGGTGCAGCCGTAGAAGTCCGCCTGTCCCGGAGCAGCATAGGACCACTCCCGGACGGTAAAGTTCAGCACAGCAAAATCGCCATCTGTACCGGCGAGGGAGAGGGAGAACATCCAGTCTCCCGACTCATAAGAGACGGACCCATGGCTGGCATTCACCGCCTGAGCAAGGGGCTTGATTAGAGGGTCTGTCAGAGAACGGCAGAAGGAGAGGTCTTGGAGCTGTTCCAGCAGGGCCGCCCCCTCTGGGGAAGTGAGGGGCACCGACACCGTGGCGGTCTCTGGCTCCTGGGCCCAGTCCCCCAGGGAGCGGATCAGGACGTTGATCTCTTGGAGTTCCTGGTCCTTCAGCAGGTCCGGCAATGTTACCGGGCGGCTGTACCGGATCGCGGCGACCAGCAGCAGGACCAACAAAGGCACCCAGACACGCTTCCGGTTCTTCATAGAAACACCTCTAGTAAATACTGCTTGTATTTTTTATAGAAAATATTTCTGCTTGGACTGCTTGAGATGCGATTTGGTTGTCTCCACAGGTGAAATTCGGCGTTAAAGTATCTCTGTGGGGCAGGGAATTACTCCTGGATGACGGTGCCCTTTTCCCGTTCCGCGAGACCCGCCTTAATGCGGTAGACGGTGGCGGCGGGTTCCAGCTTTGTCTGCTCGCCGGTGGCCATGTCCTTGCAGGCCACCACGCCGGAGCTGATCTCGTCCTCCCCCAGAAAGATCACATAGGGGATGCCCAGCTTGTCGGCATAGGCGATTTTCTGCTTGAATTTCTTTTCCTCGCAGTGGAGCTGGGCGCGGATGCCGTTTTCCCGCAGCAGGGTGGCCAGGGAGATGGCAGCGGACAGGTCCTCCGTCATGGGCAGGATCAGCACATCCGCCGGAGCGGTGGGCAGGTCCGGATTCAGCATACCCTGTTCTCCCAGCACATAGAACAGCCGGGTCAGGCCGATAGAGATGCCCGCGCCGGGAAGCTGGCGGTCCGTGTAATACTCCGCCAGATTGTCGTACCGGCCGCCGGAACAGACGGAGCCGATCTCGGGGTGATCCAGCAGGGTGGTCTCGTAGACGGTGCCGGTGTAGTAGTCCAGGCCCCGGGCGATGGTCAGGTCCACGGCGAAATTCTCCGCCGGGACGCCGAAGTCCGCCAGATACCGGACCACCGTGTTCAGCTCCTCAAGACCCTGGTCGAAGATTTCGTTCCGGCCCCGGTAGCCCTCCAAAGCGGAGAGAACGGCGTCGTTTCCGCCGGAGATGGCGATAAACTTCAGGATCTCGTCGGCGTCGGACGGAGCCACGGTGAGGTCGCCGGTGAGGATGGCCTTCACCTTTTCCGGCCCGATTTTGTCCAGCTTGTCTACGGTGCGCATGATGTCGCCGGATTTCTCCGTCAGGCCCAGCATGGCGTAGAAGCCGTTGAGGATCTTCCGGTTGTTCACCCGGATCTGGAACCGCTTCAGTCCCAGGGTGGAGAAGGTCTTGTAGATGATGGCGGGGATCTCTGCCTCATTGATGATGGAGAGCCTGCCATCTCCGATGATGTCGATGTCCGCCTGATAGAACTCCCGGAAGCGGCCCCGTTGGGCCCGCTCACCCCGGTACACCTTGCCGATCTGATACCGGCGGAAAGGGAAGGTCAGGTCGTTGTAGTGGAGGGCCACATACTTTGCGAGGGGGACCGTCAGGTCGAACCGGAGTGCCAGATCCGCGTCGCCCTTCTGGAGGCGGTAGATCTGCTTCTCCGTCTCGCCGCCGCCCTTGGCCAGCAGTACCTCGCTGGACTCGATCACCGGGGTGTCCAGGGGGGTAAAGCCATAGAGGGAATAGGTACGGCGGAGGATCTCCATGATCCGCTCCATCTGCTGCTGTGGTCCGGGCAGCAGTTCCATAAAGCCGGACAGTGTCCGTGGGGTCATTTTAGCCATCGTCAAAACTCCTTTTTCGTGGGATGCGGGTCGCTGCCCGGGATGCACCGCGGGCGCAAAATGATAAAACGCTCCCGTCCCGCGGCTTTGGGACGAGAGCGATTCCGCTTCGTGGTGCCACCCAAATTCAAGGCCTATAGAGCCTCCTTTTTGCCTCCTGTGCTACGGGGAGGGTGCCGTGGGCGTCTCCGCCCCCGCTCCGCCGCTGTCCTTCGTCCAGGCCGGCCGGGCCGCTCTCAGCGGTGCGCCCCTCTCTGTGGGGCCGGCGATTGGAGTACTGCTGCGGCATCCGCGCGGTGCAAATGAATCAACAGGGTGATTGTATGCGCTTTGGGGAAAAATGTCAAGCGATGGGACGGTTGGAGGGATTGACGATGCAGCGCCAGTCCAAATCGCCCCGGGCCAGACCCAGTACCAGCGCCTCCGCCGTGGCCAGATTGCTGGCAAAGGGGATGTTGTTCTGGTCGCACAGCCGGGAGATATAGGAAACATCTCCCACCATAGCCTCGTTGTTGGGGTCGTTGAAGAAGAGTACCAGGTCGAATTCGTTGTATGCGATCCGGGCGCCGATCTGCTGGCTGCCGCCGTGGGCGTAGGACAGGAAGCAGTGGACATTCAGGCCCGTGGCGTCGGCCACCATGTGGCCAGTGGTGTTGGTGGCGTAAATGTTGTGGTGGGACAGGATGCCGGCGTAGGCGGTGCAGAACTGCACCATCAGCTCCTTCTTGTTGTCGTGGGACATGAGGGCGATGTTCATGAAAGACTCCTTTCTCTATCTGATCCGCAGCAGGGGGACCCGTTCCCCCTGGAGGCGTTTCGCAATGTTGCGGTAGGCAGTCGCGGCGCTCTGGCCGTCCGCCAGCAGGATGGGCACACCCCGGTTCATACACAGCGGCAGGGCGTCATCCTCGGGGACCACTCCCAGCAGCGGCAGGCCGGCCTTGTCGATGGCATCGTCAATGGTGGCGTGGAGCTGGCGCAGCAGCTTTTTGCGCACTCGATTCACCACCAGGTGCAGGGCGCCTGCAGGGAAGCGATCCAGCTCCATGACGGTGTGCTGGGCGTCCCGCAGGGAGGAGGCGTCCGCAGTGGTCACCACCACGCAGCGGTCCGCGGCGCAGGTGGCCAGCTGAAAGCCCCGCCCCAGGCCCGCAGGTGCGTCCAGCAGACAGAAGTCAAACCGCCTGCGTACCTCCCGCAGCAGATCTGCCATCTGGATCTCCGTCACCGGGCGACCATGGGGACGCGCCGGCGCGGTCAGCAGGAAAAGGCCGGGGATCTTGGGGTGTTCCACAGCGGCCAGTTCCAGGGAACAGCGGTTCTGCGCCACGTCTGAGAAGTCCATCAGCGTCCGGTCCGACAGGCCCAGGGCCAGATCCAGATTCCGCAGACCGATGTCGCAGTCCAGGCACAGCACCCGTCGGCCAGATAGGGCGAGAGCCGCGCCTACACCCGCCGTAAAGGAGGTCTTTCCGGTGCCGCCCTTTCCGGATGCGACGGCAATGCACTGTCCTGGAGACGTCATCAGGCGGCACTTCCTTTCAACTGCTCACAAATGTATTATAAGGGATTCTTCTTGATTTTTGCAAACATTCTCGGATATTTTTCCGGAGTTTTTTTCACTTTTTCCACCACGATCAGCCGGTGGCGCACATCTGTGCCGGGGATGGCATAGTCCCGGACCGCCTCTACGGCGCCGCCCAAGATCGCAATGGCGTGCTGTGCGGCGGCCAGCTCCGCGTCTGACTCCACGGATTTCATGGCCAGGAACTTCCCGCCGGGCTTTACCAGCGGCAGGCACAGCTCACACAGCACCGGCAGGGCCGCCACTGCCCGGGAGACCGCTAAATCAAAGGTTTCCCGGTGCTCCGCGGCAAATTCCTCCGCCCGGGCGTGGACGCAGGCCACATCGGGGAGGTCCAGCTCCCGGCACACCGTCTCCAGGAACTGGATACGCTTGTTCAGGGAGTCCAGCAGCGTCAGGCGGATGGAGGGCTCCAGCACCCGCAGGGGCAGACCGGGAAAACCGGCACCGGTGCCGACGTCCACCACGGACTTTCCGGAAAAGGACTCCAGGGTCAGCAGGGCGGCGCTGTCCAAAAAGTGGAGAGTGGCCACATCCTCCGGGTCCGTAATGGCGGTGAGGTTCATCACCTTGTTGGTCTCGATCAGCAGATCCCCATACCGGACCAGAGCAGGGATTCCCTCCACAGGGAGGTTCAGGGCGGCAAGACCCGATTGCAGGCGCTGTTCCATCATGTCCTCTCTTTCAGCAGGTCTCGGATCTCCGCCAGCAGCACTTCCTCCTGCGAGGGCTGGGGCGGGGGAGGAGGAGCGGCCTCCTTCTTTCGGTGGAAGCGGTTGATAGCTTTGATGAGGCAGAAGACCGCAAAGGCGATGATGAGGAAGTCCAGAATAGTGGAGAGAAAAGAGCCGTAATTGATGGCAACAGCGGCGCGCACTTCGTTGCCGCCGGCGTCATACACCGCCTCCCGCAGGACCCATTGCCATTGGGAGAAGTCCGCGCCGCCGGTGAGCAGGGAGAGCAGGGAGAGCAGGGGCATCAGGATATCGTTGACCAGGGAGGTGGAAATTTTGCCGAAGGCGCCGCCGATGATGACGCCCACCGCCATATCCAGCACATTTCCTCTGGCAATGAATTGGCGAAACTCCGCCAGGAAGCCGGTGGTCTTTTTGGTAAGTTCAGTCATGGGACTCTCCTGTGTGAAATGAATGGGCGCCTGTGTACGTATGCTGTAACCATTGGAGCCCAAGGCTTTCAGAGATTTGACCCGAATGGAGCCGCTGGAGGGGCACCGAATGATCCGGAGCAGGGCTGCGCGCCGCTCCAACGGCTGGAAACGGGTTCAACGATTTGTATAAATAAAACAAAAAATTACAAATTGGATTTTTCCGCGGGGACCAGCAATTCCTTGCCGCCCATATAGGGCCGCAGGACCTGGGGGATGCGGACAGTGCCGTCGGCCTGGAGGTTGTTCTCCAGGAAGGCGATCAGCATCCGGGGCGGGGCCACGCAGGTGTTATTCAGGGTGTGGCACAGCTGCATTTTGCCATTTTCATCCTTATAGCGGATGCGCAGACGGCGGGCCTGGGCGTCCCCCAGATTGGAGCAGGAGCACACCTCAAAGAACTTCTGCTGGCGGGGAGACCAGGCCTCGATATCGCAGGACTTGACCTTTAGATCTGCCAGGTCGCCGGAGCAGCACTCCAGCTGCCGCACCGGAATATCCAGAGAGCGGAACAGCTCCACGGACATCCGCCACAGCTTCTCATACCAGTCCTTGGACTCCTCGGGCTTACAGACTACGATCATCTCCTGCTTTTCAAACTGGTGGATGCGGTAGATGCCACGCTCCTCGATGCCGTGGGCACCTTTCTCCTTGCGGAAACAGGGGGAGTAGGAGGTAAGGGTCTGGGGCAGGCTCTCAGCCGGCAGGATCTGGTCAATGAACCGGCCGATCATGGAGTGCTCGCTGGTGCCGATCAGGTACAGGTCCTCCCCTTCGATCTTGTACATCATGCCGTCCATGTCTGTCTGGCTCATAACGCCCTCCACCACGTTGCCGTGGATCATGAAGGGGGGGATGCAGTAGGTGAAGCCCTTG
>ERZ1673747.2533-NODE-2533-length-13875-cov-4.620984_pt1 | contig 13875 bp, 9 predicted proteins | sample MGYA00580220_ERZ1673747 | MGnify/ENA primary metagenome ERZ1673747 (study PRJEB41218, sample SAMN15661769) | gut metagenome | host: Homo sapiens | place: Canada: London | collected 2015-08-20/2019-03-30 | study: EMG produced TPA metagenomics assembly of... | reverse complement strand
TACTCTTCAGCTGGGGTTCAAGCCGTTTACGCGTGTTCTGCATAAAATAGAGCAGATTCTCCACGCGCGGAACGCGCTTCAGTTCCACCTGCTGGAGCTTATCGCAGATAAGCTGCAATGCCCGCTCTGTGCGGTAGATCAGTGGTAGGTCGGATTCCGCAAAGGAGATTTGCTGACGCAGAATATTGCCGGTTCGGGAGTTAAACCAGTCCAGCATTTCAGTACGCGCCGGGCCGCCCTGCGGCCAGAACTTATCCCAGTCGTGGCTTACCATTGCCGCCAGCAGTTCCGCACCTTCGCAGAATCCCGCCAGTCCCTGTGTCCGTGTCCGGGCAAGCGTATAGTAGGTGGCGGTGTGTAAATCCACACCGTTGGCTTTAAAAATCGCCAGCGCCAGCGACTCCACCAGTTTCCAGTTCAGCTCAGGCTGTGACGGGTGGCTGGCTTTGTTTATTTCCTCGCGGATGGCGCTGAATTCCGGCAGCCCGCGCGGGTCACTGCCGGTAACGATAGTTTGTGTCAGTACGTTACTATTCATCCCTGCCTCCTCAGTACAGTGTGTCTGACAGACCAAACTGGCTGAACAACCCACCGCTGAACGGGTTATCTTCCGTGTCGGTATGCACACGGTAGGTCATCGCGCCACCGTCCACGCTAAAGCGCACGGTAAAGTTGCCATCCTGTACTCCGGTCAGTTGTCCGGCCCCGAACAGGCGGAACTGCGCCCACGGCCCGCTGAAGCTGATACTGCGCGGCGCGTTGCCGCTGGTGCCGATGAGCGTCAGCTTACTTTCGTTGCCTTCGCGCATGTTGTTAGGCCAGACCAGATGGGCGGTATAGTTACGGCCCTGGCTGTAATCGACTAACTGACCGTCAAGGTTCAGTACACTGCGGCGTTTATTGCCTGAAAGCGATACCGTTTCCACGGCAAAGGATGTTCCCAGACCGTTCTGTTTGCTGAAGAAGATGTCACGGATTTTCTGCGCAGTTTCCAGTTGCGCAATAATATCTTCGCGAATAATGACGTTGTTATCGCCATCCTCCAGACTCAGGTCATTATCGATAAACAGCTTCAGGTTCTGCTGGTAGAAGGTATCCAGTATGCCATCCGGTTTAAAGAAGCGTTCGAAGGCATCCAGTGAGGCATCCTGTGCAGAACGCGGATTAAACGGATAGTTATTTGCCAGTTGCTCGTTAAACGGTTTCACCACGCTGTCGCGCCAGTCCACTTCCATATAATGAACAGCCTCCACCATCACCACATGCCAGGCCTGGTCAGTCAGTCTGCCAACCCAGCGGTTGAGCGGAGCAGGCAGCGTTTTTGCCATCTGGCGAATATCGGATCGCTGCTGTTCTGATCAAGCCGTAACTGCACGGCTTTCAGCGCCGATTTCCCTGGTACAGGCGCGTTCTGGATTGCCAGCAGGTAGCGGTGCAACTCGGTGAGTTGCTGATACACGGCCTGCATCGTGCTTTCTTTGTCTTTCTGTACTGCCAGGGTACTGTTTTCCGGGGCGAATTCATGCCCGAGGCGGGTGAGTAACTGGTAATCCGGCTCTGCCAGGGCTTCCTCCCGTTCTTTGGCAGAGAGTTTTTCAGAAAAGACGCCTGGCTGTGTGTTGTCACGCAGGACGGTCAGCGCCCGCTGCAAAGGCTGGTCGCCGCTGATAACCTGCTCCAGCGCCCCGGTCAGTTGTCCGATGGACTCAAAATTGCGGATATTCAGATTGTCCATCCCGGCCCGCCAGGTGGCGGTGTAGTCGCTGATATACTGCTCGGTCAACTGGCGCTGGATTTCCGCGCGGTCGGCGTCACTGTATTTCACGCTGCGGGTAAGGTTAAGTACCCAGGAATCCATCGCCGTCAGTTCAACCAGTTCATCGCGCTGTTTTACAAAATAGCTTTGCAGGCCGTAACGGGTAAGAAACTGTGGAACAACCAGTTTGTTGTCATCGGCAGATGTAAACACCTGGTCAAAGGTTGGCCCTACCTGGTCACGCAGATTGAGGTCGGCAGGAAGAACGCCCAGCGCCCGCGTTTTCAGGCTCTGGTAAACCCGCTGGTAGACAGGCAGTTTGCTCAGTTCTTTCTGTGCTGATACCACGGGCTTGTCATATGGCGTCCAGCGGCTGATGGCGTCACCGTCGCCCGCCTGACGCTCTGCATGCCAGTCAGTATGAGCCAGCGCGTAGTCAAGATGGGACATCAGTTGTGCCTGGATATCGCGCTGGCCGTGGAATTTTTCGCTCCAGCGTTTTGCCATATACTGCTTCACCACCTCATTGTTACGTCCGCTTTTGTCCTCCAGCATTCGCATTACGCGCAGCATCGCGAGTTTTTCTTCACTCTCCGGCGACGCGGCGTTCATCGCTTTGACCAGCCCGTTAAACAGCGAGGGCAGGTAACGTTGCTCCAGCAGTTGCAGATAGGTCTGTTCCACATAAGGCCCGATACGTCGTCCCTGGTACAGTCCCATATCGGCCAGACGGCTGCGGTCGCCCCAGTCGCCATAGGCCAGTGTGGCATCGCGTACCGGGTTCAGAAGCGGCAGTTGCAGGTTGCCAAAGTCATCTTCCCCCTGCGGAGGCGGCACGTCCATAAAGGCTTTGGCCTGCTTAAGCACGGTGATGCCGGACTGATAGTTACCGTTGTAATAGTGATGCCAGCCGGTGATGAGCAGAAGTGCTGCCACGCCGCCTGTGGCAGAGAAAACTGTCAGGCGGCGACGGGAACGTATCAGCCAGGCGCGGCTCTCTGTTGCCAGATTAGGCTCTGCGAGTAATGCCTGCGGGAACAGGCTGCGGGTGAAATAAGGCGCGGTGTCCACCAGGGGCCAGGACGCCAGTGGGTTATTGCCCAGCCGGTACTGGCGGGCGGCAGACTGGGTGAATATATCATCCATCTGCCCACGCTGAAGCGAAGAGGTGAGATAGACACCACGCAGCATCACGTTCATATTTTCGCCATCAAGCAGACCCTCAAGCAGTGACACCAGCGGTTCACGGCTTCCCTGCATCTGGCGGGAAAAACTGAATAAAGACGTGCGGGTGTGAGTCTGAGCGACCATCAGATCCGGCAACGCCAGATTCATTCGATCCACCCATGTCTGCCAGAAAGCATTCAACTCTGTTCGCCAGTCATCATTTTCATGGGCGCGGCGGGTGAACGTGACGCCCAGAATCGCATCGCGATCCTGTCTGTTCAGTGACTGGAACAGGGCGGCAAAACCCTGCAATAAATCAAGCCGGGTGAGTACCACGTAAACCGGTAACTGGCAGTGAAGATGCTGGCGTATATCCTGCAAGCGGCTGCGCAGCGTCTGTAACAGATGCTCGCGGCGGCGTTTGTCTGCGGTAAGCAGATCGGGTAAATCGAGTGTCAGAATAATCCCGTTCAGCGGCTGGCGCGCGCGCTTTTCTTTCAGCCAGCCGAGGGCATGTTCCCACAGACGGCGATGCAGGATATCCGCATCAGCGGGAGCGCAGAGTGTGCCGTCGATATCAAAGATCACCGCCTGTTTACCGACATGGGGCGTAAGGTACAGGCGTTGTTCTGCGCCGCGCGCGCCCTCCGGGGCATAAATAATGTCGGACGGAAACCCCTCGCGCAGCAGTGTCGTTTTGCCACTGCCCGCCGGGCCGATGACCATATACCACGGCAACTGCCACAGGAAACGGCGGTTGTCGAGATAGCGTTGCAGGCGCAGCAGCCAGCGGTCAAGATAACGCTGCTGGGCGTTCAGTTCCACGCTGAGCGGATCAACGGCTTCCTCGCGCTGTTGCTTTTGCATTTTTTCAAGCTGTTGCAGGCGCTTCATCACCCGGACGGTAAGCCACATCAGGGCAATAATCCCCCACGCCGCCGTTGCCAGCCAGCGGTTCGCCAGTGGTTTGAGCCACTGTTCTTCATACAGCGTCCACGTCGGGCCTTTCCACCAGATCCACACCAGCAGAAAAATCCACGCCAGTATCAGCAGCCAGAAAGCAGAGACTTTAAACCGGGGCATCGCCGGTCGCAGGGCTGATTTGAGTCCGCTGAGTAGTCGGGGTGTTGGTAATCTGAACACAAAAACTCCTGTTCTCTTTTATTGTTCTGCCGTGAATTTTTGTTCTAGCTGCTCAAGCAGGGACGGCTCCCAGTCTGCCACCATCATCTGCAATCCCATCCTGAACAACATCCGGTACTGCTGCTGCGCAAGCTGTACCAGCCCCGCCTCTTCCGTCAACTGTGCGGCAAGGTACTGGCGGTGAAACTGATCGCGGGGATCGCCTTCGGGTAGCATGTCCAGATATCGCAGCGCCGCCTCCAGACCCTGCTCAGCAAAACAGGCTCTGGCTGCCTTCGATTCCTCACCGATTTGCGCAACCGGTGCAACTTTGGCGTCGGGCGAAGCTGCCAGCCATTGTTTCGTCTGCTCACTGATAAACGGTGTGTGGTCATTAAACAGCAGCCCGGTAAGCTGGGGCAGACGCTCAAGGAAGCGGATGACCTCATCGCGGATGGCGTCTGCCACCTGTTTGTAACCCAGACGCAGCGCCGTCTGTGCAGAAAGGCAGTGACCATCCAGCCAGTAAGGAGCCAGCAGTACGCTTTTCTCCACCTGCTGCCACAGCGCCATATCGGCACTACCGAGCTGAGCATGGTAATCTGCCACCATATCGGCGGAGACCGCAGCCAGTGGAGTACGGCCATCGCTTTCCGCCTGGGGCGTACTGGTGATGTTCTGCCAAAGCGCATGGCGGCGCAGACGGTAGCCCTGCGGTGAATCCGGCTGGCGTTCACATAAAATGGCCGCCACTTTTAACAGCGTGTTGCGCCAGGCTTTGTCGTCGTGACTGTCGATGACGATTTGGGGAGCCGGAGCACTGGGTTGCGTCACGCCGCTTTCAGACGTGGCGGTGGTCTGTGGTGAACTACCGGAGGCCGCCGGAGTGGGGACAGGAGCCGGTGCCGCACGATTAAACGCACGCTGGTACAGGGCAAAAAGATCATCAGTAGCCTGTGCCAGTTCCGGGGCGTTATGTGACTGCCAGCATTGCGCCAGTTTTGCCAGTTCCCCTGACAGCGCATCGCGCTGCTCTGTGGCGGCGTTCTGTGAAAAACCTTCAATACCTGTTTCAAAGCGTTTAATGACCTGGCTGGCAAAGCGTTTTTTATGCGCCATATTCTGCGGCGCAGCCACCGCCCAGTAATGCTCCACATACAGCGCCAGCAGGCGCAATGCGAGATGAGGATCACCGGCGTGTTGCAGGGTTCTCAGCAGATGCGCCAGCAGACGAAAATCCTTACTCTCCGAAGCCAGAATGACCAGCCCCCGGCGCTGGAGTTCCGGGATATCCAGTTGACTGTGGGCCAGCGATCCCAGCTTGACGATTTCGCCGTCGATATACTCCCAGTTCGGGTTGTCATCTTTCAGCGCCGATGCCAGTTTCTCTTCCGGCAGGTTTTCCAGCAGGTGCGATATCCAGACATTCGGATCGCGTAAGTCCATTGCCATATTTTTATTCTCCCGCCCAGTGGCAGGCATCGCGCAGGGGAGCAATCGCCCTTGCCAGCCCGTCAATGTTAAAGGTCAGCTTTCCGGCGGCATTGTCTGCGCCGGTATCCACCGTCAGCGTTTTTGCGCCGAACAGTTGCTTAATTTCATCAATCCCGGATAACCCCCGGCTGGACTCCAGCAGGGTGCCGTTCTCGCGCACAAACCAGTGGCTGCGCAATGCCCGGTTGTCGGCATTCAGAGTGACGGCGATATCATGGACATCCAGAGGGTGCATCAGCGCCACCTGCATCCGGGTGATATTGTCCACGCAACTGAACATCAGCACCGGGCGTGGCGGAACATGACCGATAGCCGGGGTGGTTATCACCACCGTCGGGCGCTCCCCCGGCACCTGCGTCACCAGCAGTTCTGTGGTGTTGCCCTCGCGGCGTTTTTCCTGCTCTGTGGCGCGGGTCCAGGCCTCGCCCACAAAACCGGCTTTGACCAGCGCCCCGTCAAACCCTGACGGGGACAGCGGTGCCAGCAGGCGGTCATAGCAGTCAAGCCGCTCCAGCGCCGCGGACTCCCGCCGACAGGACTGTATGGCCTGTAACGTGGCTGTCGCATCCGGCGGGGTCGTGGTGGCGACGGCGACCGCCACACCGGCCATTGACGATGCTTCTGCGGGCGCGGCAGTGGCGGGTAAGCCCGTCATCAGGCCCGCGATAAACCATCCTGTCTGCCGGAAAACGCGCAACCTGCTCATAAAACCGTTTCATCCTTTGTGACGGACTCGTCGTTCTGAGCATCTTCCACGTCTGCCGTAAATGCGCCGTCCACTGCCGACAACCGAATCCGGGCAATCGCCGTGTTAGCCGCCATTTTCTGCAACAGCAGCAGCGAGAGCGGCGGTAGCATGTCGCCATCGATGACCGATTCCAGCATCCTCGCGCCGTTTTCCGCGCGGGTGACGCGGCTCATGATTTCGTCCGTCACTTCTGGTTCAATGACCACTTCTGCACCAAAGCGACTGCGCAGCACGTTATCCAGACGGGCCAGTTTTCCGGCGATAATGGTGGCGAGCGTCTCTTTCGACAGCGGCAGATACGGCACCACTTCCATACGCGCCAGCAGGGCAGGTTTGAAGAAGTCGGCCAGCACCGGATACAGTACTTCCTGCATGGTTTCCGGGTCATCGGCATGCTCGACTATTACCTGGTAGCCGAGGTTGGACGTCAGGAAGAAGACGATATTTTTGCAGTCAATCAGGCGGCCTTCACCGTCTGCCATTTCGCCCTTATCGAACGCCTGGTAGAACAGGTTGAGCACATCCGGGTGCGCTTTTTCCACTTCATCGAGCAGTACTACCGAGTAGGGTTTCTGACGAATCGCTTCGGTCAGTACGCCGCCTTCACCGTAGCCAACGTAGCCCGGAGGCGAACCAATCAGCCGCGAGACGGTGTGTTTCTCCTGGAATTCGGACATATTGATGGTGGTCAGGTACTGGCGACCGCCGTAGAGCAGCTCTGCCAGTTGCAGGACGGTTTCGGTTTTACCCACACCGCTGGGGCCAGCCAGCAGGAACGCACCGAGCGGGCGTCCCGGACGACGCAGGTCGGCGCGTGCGGTCAGTAGATGCTTATGCAGGCTGGCAATCGCCAGGTCCTGGCCTTTGATGGTGTCACCCAGCCATTTCGTCAGGTCGGTGATGACCGACATTTCATTCTGTGACAGGCGGTTGAGCGGCACGCCGGTCCATTCGGCAATCACCGCCGCAATCTGTTTTTTATCGACGTGCGGGGAGACCAGCAACCGGTCGTTATGCAGGGCGTCCAGTTCGGCAGTGAGCTGGGCCAGCCGCTGTACCGGGGAAACTGTTTCAGCGGTCTCTTCCGGTTGTTCTCTGTCGGCCTCATCAGCCGGTACGGCACCGGTATTATCCTGTTCTGACTCTGACTCTGGCTGCGTATCCTCCACGGTATCTGCGTCCGGCAACGGCGCCGCATCGTCCTCTGCCACGCCCAGTAACTGCTGGCGCAGCGCGATAATCTCCCGGACCAGCGTCTGCTGCTGGTGCCAGGCCGCTTCCAGTTCATCCAGCGCCGTCAGCGTTTCATCATACTGCACCAGCACCTCTGTCATCCGTGATGTGTCGGTACGCAGTCCGATGCGAAGCTCGCGCTCAAGCTGGCGAATTTCCGCCTCCTGCTGGTGGCTCAGAGTGGTCAGCGCCGAGATTTGCTTCGGCGGCGACGACAGGTTGATGGCCACACGGGCGCAGGCGGTATCCAGCACATCAATCGCTTTGTCCGGTAACTGACGCCCGGAGAGATAACGCTCGCTTAATGTCGCAGCGGCCTGCAAGGCGTCATCATCAATCAGCACGCCGTGAGACTGTTCATAGACCGCCGACAGACCGCGCAGAATAATGGTGGCTTCGGCAGCGTTGGGTTCGCTGACCTTCACCAACTGGAAGCGGCGCGACAGGGCGGCATCTTTTTCGAAGTATTTTTTGTACTCGCTCCAGGTGGTGGCGGCGATGGTTTTCAGCTCGCCGCGCGCCAGCGCCGGTTTGAGCAGGTTGGAGATATCCAGCCCGCCCTGCTGGTTGCCCGCGCCAATCAGGGTATGTGCTTCGTCGATAAACAGAATGACCGGCACCGGGGAGGAAATGACCTCCGCCATCAGCCCTTTGAAACGTTTTTCGAATTCACCCTTCACCGACGCACCTGCCTGCAATGCGCCCTAGTCTAGGGTCATGATATCGGTGTTTTTCAGCTTGTCCGGCACCTGGCCTGCCACGATGCGCAGCGCCAGCCCTTCAATCAGTGCGCTTTTGCCCACGCCCGCTTCGCCCACCACCACCGGGTTGTTTTTACGGCGGCGGCAGAGAATGTCGATCATCAGGTCGATTTCGTGGTCGCGGCACAGTACCGGGTCAAGCCTGCCGTTACGGGCGTCTGCGGTCATGTTTTTGGCATAGCGGGCAAGCAGGGTGTCAGAGGCGTCCGTCATTGTGCCTGCGCCTTTACCGTCTGCATCCGGCACGACTGATTCCGCCGACTCCTGTGTCCACTGCACAAAGTCCTGTTGCAGACGGTCACGGTTAATGCCGGTCAACAGCCGGGCGGCAGCAGGCGGTATATAACGCAGCGGCGAATGCAGCAGGGCCAGCAGCAACACGCCGCCGCGCAGTTCGCTGTGCTGCATCTCAGCCGACGCCAGCAGCCAGCCCTCTTTAAGCCACTCAACCAGCATCGGGGAAAACGCCGGGTAGCTGTCCGCAGAACGGGCGGTTGTGTAGTTCTCTACCGTCAGCGCCTGGCGCAACTCTTCCATGCCAATATCGCCCTGGCGGGTAATAACCCGCAGGTCACTGCGTGGCATGGCGAGCATCTGAATGAGCACATGGCTGACGGTAATTTCCGCTGCCTGCTGACTCATACATTCAGAGGCGGCCATCTCCAGCGCCTGGCGGGAGAACAGGTTCAGCCGTTTTACCAGCGGGGGAAGATCAATCTGGATCATAAACGTCCTTATCGAAGTAATTTGTTTAGCTGGTGCAGGATGTCCTGCGTCTGGCTGTCCAGCCGCAACAGATAGAACAGGTAAAACAACGCCAGCACGACAACGCCACCACAAAAAATATGTTTAACAGTCAGGCGACTGATGAGCTGATAACGCCCGCCCTGGGTTTTTTTGTCCTGGTGTAACAGCGGGAAAGGGGCATCGCCGCGCAGTTTATGCAGAACGTGGTACAGACGGCGGTAGATCTGCTCAAATTCCCCCTGATCCTGTGCTGCCACTTTGTAGCGCCCGCGAAATCCCAGAGAAAAACAGATCCAGAGAAATTCCAGCAGATCCTGGTAACGTTTGGGTTCACGGATCAGGCGCTCCAGCAGGATGAAAACTTTCTCGCCACCCCAGGCTTCGTTGTGGAAATGGACCAGCAATGACTGCTTGATCCACTCGTTCTTGTTTGACCAGCCGTTACCGAGCGCCGCTTCATCAATAAACGTGCAGAGGATGTAGCGAAACGAGATAATCACGCCCGGTTCGTAGCCCTGCTCCTGAAGCAGTTGCTCCACGGCCTGAACATCTGTCACCACCTGAGCAAAAAGATGCTCCGGCATCGTCTGGCTGTTCATGGTTGAAAGGCGCATTACCATACCGAGTAGCGGCGTGGCCGCGTCGATCATCGGATTCAGGCTGTTGCCACGAAGCGCGAGATGGTAGTTGCGCTGGCTTTTTTCGTCGTGTCCGGTAAATGGTGGCAGAGACAGTGACCCCTCATCCATCGTCTTACCCTCTTATCGCCCACAGTTGCATGTTCAGATCCGGGAAACTGCCGGAAACATGCAGTGCAACGGCCCCGGCGGCAGCCATTTCTGTCCAGGCCTGGCCACTCTTGTCGAGTTCGAAATAGCTGAACCCGGAATGGTAAGGAAGCTGGCGGGGAGCCACCATAAGGGCACGCAATGGAATACCGGGGATCTGCACACTGACCATATTGCGGATTTTTTCCGGCGAGGAAATTTTCGACTGCTGGATAAACTGACGCTGGATCTGATCGACCGGCACGTTTGCCGCCACGGCCAGCACAAAGGTGGCAGATTGCAGCAGTTCTGTGTCATGGATATCGGCCTGCCAGATACCGTCACGCAGATGCAGCGGCAGATTGACCGCTCTTGGCGACAGTACGGTATGCAGCGCCCGTTTGACTTCCGGTAACAGTGTTTTAAATGTTTTGGTCAGATCATGATGATCATACACATCAAGCGGGCAGGGCAGGCGCGACGGCTCGGTAAAGGTCATCAGTTCACCCAGCAACCCAGCAAGATCAAGGTAGAAATCTTCCGGGTGGAGCTGGGATCGGCGGGCGCGATGGGTAAACCGGGTCTGGTTACGGTTAAGTAACTGCAACATCATAAATTCCGCCACATCCGCGATGCCGCTCTGCGCCGGAGAGCCAATACGGTTTGCCAGATCGCTTGCCCGTCCGCCAATGGCCCCCTGTACCTCTTTGAGATAAACACGCAGTTTCTTACTGACCTGAATATTCTGGCAGGAGGGGATAAAATCGTCATCCAACGTCAGGGAGCCATCGGCATGGCGATTGCTGATACGGCAAAGCGGGAGCGTAATATAGGCGCTCATATCTTCTGCACCGCTCATAATGCGCGGCGTCAGTTGACCCAGCGTCAATGTTCGCGCGTCACCTTCTTCTGAATGCAAATCCCGGACATCGGCATAATTCAGCCGGTAACGCCCGATTCGCCGTCCGTCGCTGATTTCATTTCTCACATCACTGGCGACCGGCAGAGCGAGGTAGATATTGCGGCTTCTTTCGTCCGGAAAATTTTGCGGGTGCAGCGGATCGGGCAGTGCGTCCTGGTCGGGGATAGAAAAGACGGTGCCGTCGGGCAGGGTGCCTGACGCGCTGTCAATCATGATCTTACCCTGCGCCAGCAGTTCATTGTTGAGGGTGAGTTCGGTAAATCCCCAGGATAAATCATTCATGGCCCGGAAACGCTGGTTATCCAGGTAGTCGTTGTAACGCTGCTGTTGCTGGAAATGGTGTGGGCGCATCAGCATCCCTTCCTGCCACATCACCTTGTTGCGGGTGGTTGCCATAATTATTCATCCTCTTTTTTCATTTCGATGCTGCTTTGACGTACATGCACCAGCAGGCGGTAATGGTGGCCGGTTCCTTCCACCGTCTCGATTTGTTTCCATTCAGTGGCCTGGTCATCGGAGAAATAGGCCACGACACCAATAAACTGCGTTTTCTCATCCAGCTTTACCGGCGGCAGGGTTTTGATGGTGTCCGGCAACAGGTTGAAATCCTGGTGGTCGATATAGTTTTTACCCAACACATCCGGTAGCGGCGTACTGGCTATCTGGTCATAGTCGGCTGCCAGCAATTTTGAGTCGTCAGTCAGGTACACCAGTTGCACATCCACGGCGGCTGATTCACCCTCCGCATTGGTATTGGTGTCCGGTTCAGTCAGCAGGGTGACGGTTATTTCCGAAGGTTGCTCCTTCAGGCTCCCGACCTGGATATCCGGGTTTTTGATCACCTCGCTGATTTTTTTCGCCGTTTCGCAGCCGGTTAATATGACGCACATCAGCACGCAGGCCAGAAACGCCTTCCTGTTCATGCTTCCGGCTCCCGCTGTTTTTCACGAAGCACCCGGTCATAGACCTGGGCGTAGACCTCGTTAAACAGCATCTCAAACCCCTGCTGGCGATCGGAGGCCAGTTCTTCGTAATAATGGCTGTACATTTGCCATGCTCCGGCATCATCCAGCGGCTGGCGCAGTTCATGGCTGCGGCGGTACTGCACAAAGCGGCGCAGCAGATTTTGTGGTGAGAAAGCATCCAGCAGGACACGAAGCGACTCCACAATCGCTGCCCGGTTAGCTTCTTCGTGGTGGCGGACATTGCGCAGGCTTTCACTGACGGCGGCGGGAGCCGCCAGATGTACCGGGCTTTTACCTTCGGCAAACATTACGTCGAGCGCGGTGGCGTAATCCATGTTCAGGCGCAGCGGGTTATCTTCCAGCGGGCGCAAATGTTTGTCTGAGAGGCTGTTACGCTGCTGCTGCAAATCGAGCAGACCTTTTATTGAGGCCTGTAACGTTCGTCCGGCCTCCTCCAGAAAATCATCCGCATCGTCGGAATTGCTCATGGTAAGCGAGCCGCCAAGACCGCGCAGTAAGGGGGTGACCGCAAGGTGGCGTTGCGCTATTTCTGCCGCAGAGACGTCGTCATTACGATCGCCGGGGCTGGCATAAATGGGCGGCAGATCCATAAACGGAGTATTGATCCCCCCATTACTTGCCGGATCGGACAGCGGTGCCGATGGCCGGACAGCCGCAATGCCTGAAAGCGGATCGCCCGTGGTAATCAGGCTTTCGGACTGAAGTGCCTGGAGTGGATCGGCAGAAAAACCGTTTACCACGGTGTCTGCAAGCTGGTGCCGGTGAGTCATTCCCGGATAGTGTGGCGCACCCTCCGTTGATAGCAGGGTATCCGTGAGCATATCGCGATTGGTAACGATGGTTTCGGGAGTGGCCATTTCCTCATCGTAATGGGGAATATCTCCCCGGTTCAGATGAACCCTCACCATCAGCCGTCCGATCTGGATCTCATCGCCCTGGCGCAACTGTATTAGGTCTGATGTTGCTGTGACTTTTGCCTGATTCAGCCACAGTTGTGCCGTCTGCGGGCGCAGACAAAATGTGCCATCGTGCAGGATAACGGTAAAAGCCTGGGCCGGAATGCTCTGCTGACGATCCTGTACCGACCAGTGGCATTCGGGGCCATGGCCGACATTTCCCTGCTGTGTGAATAGACAGCGCGCCGCCCGCCCGCTTTCCAGCTCACTGCCGTTAATGACCTGCAATGAAAGCGTCTGTAGTTTCTCTTCCGGCATATTCTGCTCCGTGATTATCATAATTTACGACCGTACCCTGATGGTGACTGAGGGTCGTTCTTCCGGTGTGCCGAGGAAGCTGGTCCAGCCCAGCAGCGCACTTTTGTTATCACCCAGGCGCATTGCGCCCACCTGCTCCGGCGCCAGCCCCAGATGTAAGTCCCAGGCAAGCTGATCGCGCAGGATGAAGGACACGAACATCGTCAGTGGCAGGAAGTTTTCGCCGGACGGCAGAAAAGAGAGGAACTGTTTTCGGGTCAGGCTGGTAATACTGAGCTGGAATTTTCCGCTGAGATCGGGCACTCGTGTACCCAGAACAAAGTTGCCCAGTACCGATCTTCCCGCCAGTTTTTCGCCATTTTTAAGAGAATAGCTCCCCAGACTATTTTGCTGATCCGGTTCAATATCCACCTTGCGACGTTGCCAGTTTTGCAGCGTCACTTCTGACAAATCAAAGCAGTGGGACACCAGGCCACAGATTATTTCCGGGGATCGTCCCGGATTTGCCAGGATCCCGGAATACGCCAGCATTTTGCTGTGATTAATCGCCAGCTTATCGCGAAGCTGGCGGTGGCCCAGCCCGACAAGGGAGTACATGCGCTGCGAGAACGCATCCACACCGCCGTTACGAAAACTGATGTGATAGCGGTACTTACGCCAGATATGCCAGACAAACTGGGTCAGGCGGTGGCTGAACATATCCAGAAAATCACCTACCGGACTTTGTTCATGTACCGCTTTCCAGGCCAGGTGATCGAGGTAATAACCGGGGAGAGGCGACTGGCTCCCCTGTAACCCCATAAAGGTGGTGGTCATCCTGAATGCCCCTGATGTATCCCGTTTCAGCGCACTGATATCACTGCACGGGAAGGCAAGGCTGGCATCGGCGCTGAAACGCAGGGTTTCCTGTGCCGGATCGTCACGCAGGGATAATTCTGGCGTCCCCTTTTCACCCTTT
>ERZ1673747.2531-NODE-2531-length-13886-cov-9.378714_pt1 | contig 13886 bp, 9 predicted proteins | sample MGYA00580220_ERZ1673747 | MGnify/ENA primary metagenome ERZ1673747 (study PRJEB41218, sample SAMN15661769) | gut metagenome | host: Homo sapiens | place: Canada: London | collected 2015-08-20/2019-03-30 | study: EMG produced TPA metagenomics assembly of... | reverse complement strand
GCGGATCCTCAATTTTGCTCTGGATCGCGCGTTTTAACGGGCGGGCACCGTACTTGCTGTCGAAGCTGTTTTCCACGAGATATTCTTTCACGGTGTCACGGACTTTCAATTCAATGTCCATCTGCTCCTTGCAGCGGCGCTCCAGATCTTTGAGCAGAATCTGCAGAATCTTCTTCATATCCGCCTTGGTAAGCTGATGGAATACAATAATCTCGTCGATTCGGTTCAGGAATTCCGGCTTAAACATCCGTTTGACTTCTTCCATCACCTGGCCCTTCATGTATTCGTAGTCTTTCCGCTCATCTTCTGTCGAAAGGAATCCAAGGCGTTTCGGCGCTACAATGTTCTGTGCTCCGGCATTGGATGTCATGATAATGCAGGTCTGTTTGAAATCAACTTTTCTGCCCTGCGCGTCGGTGATATGGCCATCATCAAGCACCTGCAGCAGAATGTTGAAGACATCCGGGTGCGCTTTTTCGATCTCGTCAAACAGGATCACACTGTACGGGTTGCGGCGCACTTTTTCGGAGAGCTGGCCGCCTTCCTCGTAGCCGACGTATCCCGGAGGGGATCCGATCAGTTTGGAGACGCTGTGTTTCTCCATGTACTCCGACATGTCGACGCGGATCAGGGCCTGCTCTGTACCGAAAACTGCCTCGGCGAGTGCTTTGGAAAGTTCTGTTTTTCCGACACCGGTCGGTCCAAGAAACAGGAAGGATCCTGTCGGACGGTTCGGGTCTTTTAATCCGACTCTGCCTCGTTTTACGGCTTTTGCCACAGCTGTCACGGCTTCTTCCTGGCCGACAACGCGTTTATGGAGTGTCTGCTCCAGTCTTGCCAGACGTTTCGATTCTCCTTCCGCGAGACGCTGTACCGGAATTTTCGTCCAGGTGGATACGGTTTTTGCGATTTCTTCTTCTGTTACCTGCAGTTTTTTGTTTTTGCAACGGCGTTCAAAGCGTTTTCGGATCTGCTCCAGATCTTTTTCGAGCTCCTGCTGGCGCGCCTGCAGTTCTTTTGCCTGCTCAAAATCGCCGGCACTGATCGCGGATTCTTTTTCTTTCTGTACTTCGAACAGTGTCTGCTCCTCTTTTGCCATGTTGTCCGGCACCTGGTAGCCGGCGAGCTGTACGCCTGCGGATGCCTCATCGATCAGATCGATGGCTTTATCCGGCAGGAAACGGTCGTTGATGTAGCGGACGCTCATTTTTACGGCTGCTTCCAGTGCTTCATCGGTGATTTCCACGCCGTGGTGGCGTTCGTAGTATGGGCGCAGGCCTTTTAAGATATCAAGTGCTTCGCTTTCCGTCGGTTCTTCTACTTTGACCGGCTGGAAACGGCGCTCCAATGCGGCATCTTTTTCGATGTATTTACGGTATTCTTCGAGCGTGGTTGCACCGATGAGCTGAATTTCTCCGCGGGAAAGGGACGGTTTTAAGATATTGGATGCATCGAGTGCTCCCTCTGCACCGCCGGCCCCGATGATGGTGTGAAGTTCATCGATGAACAGCAGAATATTTTCATTGTCCGTCACTTCTTTGACGACACGTTTGATACGCTCTTCGAACTCACCGCGGTATTTGCTTCCGGCTACCATTCCGGAAAGGTCAAGGACAACAACTCGCTTATCGCGGATCGTTTCCGGCACAATGCCAAGGGCAATCCGCTGCGCCAGACCTTCCGCAATCGCCGTTTTTCCGACACCCGGCTCTCCGATCAGACACGGGTTGTTTTTTGTCCGGCGACTTAAGATCTGAATGACACGCTCAATTTCCTGCCCACGGCCGACAACCGGATCGAGTTTTCCTTCGCGCGCAAGCTCAGTCAGATCCCGGCTGTACTGGTCCAGTGCCGGCGTTTCGCTGGTCTGCGCTCCACCTCTTGTCTGCGGTCCGCGGCCGGTATTTGCATTTCCGCTTGCACCGCCCTGCAGCGGTGCCTCGCCCATGGCAGTAAGGATTGCTCCATATAGTTTCTGAATGTTGATCCCCATGGTAAAAAGCAAACGGGTAGCAACACAGTCACTTTCTTTTAAGATTGCGATCAGCAAATGCTCGGTTCCCACAGCTCTGCTCTTAAAACGCGCTGCCTCCGCTTCTGCATTTTCAAGCACTCTGCGTACCCGCGGAGTATAGCCCGGTCGGGATTCGGTCACGGTGTTTCCGCCTGGTGCAATCAGACGGTCAATCAGTTCGGTAAGCTGTCCGGCATCTACGTGAAACTCAGAAAGCACCATGCCTGCTGTGCCATCCTCCACGTTCAGAAGTCCGATCAGAAGGTGTTCGGTTCCTACGTAATTATGTCCACATTTTTCAGCTGTCCTAACCGCATATGCCAGTGCTTTTTTTGCCTGACTGGTATATCCTTCTCTCATAATACTATTGTCTCCTTCATGTTTCGTCTGCGTAATTGCTGTAAATTTCATCTACAAGCTGATGTACTTCTTCTTTTGATATATTTTTGCAGACGGCTTTTGCAAGAATCACCTGCAGATCTTCGCGCAGTTCCTGCATGGCATACAGTTTATCCGCATCGATAGAGATAACGGCTCCTTTTCTTCGGTCAATCGAAAGAAGCCCCTCCTGCCGGAGTACGCTGTAGGCCTTATTTACGGTATGCATGTTGATTCCGATATTGTCTGCGAGCTGTCTTACCGAAGGTAGAGTATCTCCTTCCTGAATTCTGGAAGTGGCAATACCCAGAATAATCTGATTTCTCAGCTGGATATAGATCGCTTCATCGCTGTTGAAATCGATCTGTATTGTCTCATAATACATAGTTACACCCTGCTTTCTCGTATCGTTTTGTTATACATATGTTATAACAATTCGCAAACTTTGTCAACAAACGGTTTCCCTACCTGTTTTTCTCGTAGATGATCTGAAGACCTTTCAGGAGCAGATTCTCATCGATGATGATGTCATGTCTGCAGTGCGGAATCACAGCTTTCGCCAGACCTCCGGTAGCCACAATCGTGCATTTGCAGCCAAGTTCTTCTTCCATCCGTTCGATCATGCCGTCGATGCTGGCAGCGTTTCCATAAATCATACCGCCTTTCATACAGTCCAGCGTATTTTTGCCAATGACTTTTTTCGGTGCTGTCAGACTGGTCTGGCTAAGCTGCGCGGCATTTGATACGAGAGCATCCAGCGAAGTACGAAGTCCCGGAAGAATCACGCCTCCGATGAAGCTTCCTTTCTGATCAAGTACACTCATCGTCGTGGCAGTTCCCATATCGATAACAATCTGCGGACATGTGTATTCATTCAGCGCTGCTACTGCTACAACAACAAGATCGCTTCCTGCCGTTGCGGGGTCGTCCAGTTTGATATTAAGTCCGGTCTTCACACCGGGGCCGACAACTTTGACCGGCTTTTTAATCACTTTTTCTGCCGCACTCCGGCAGAGCTCTGTCACCTGCGGAACAACGGAAGAGATGATACCTCCTTCGATCTGCTCCACCGGAATCTCATACAGTTCCAGTACATTTTTCAGGCTGACTGCGTATTCCAGCTCTGTTTTTGCCTTGTCCGTGGAGAGTCTTTCGATAAAGTATGTTTTTTTCCCTTCCACACACCCAAGGACGATGTTCGTGTTGCCGATGTCTATTGCAAGGATCATGATTCAGGTTCCTCCTGTAAAAACTATGAAATGAAATTCTTGTGGTTTTATTATACATGGTGCGGCGCTTTGAGACAAGGAAAAAGACAGCAAGAAAAAGACAATTAAGTCGATTTCATACTGTCTTCTGAATATTTCATTTTGAATTATCTATTCTTGTTGTTCACAAAAATAAATTTTACATCATTCTCAAACGTACGATTTAGCAGAATTTGCCCTGAAAATGTTTGAGTACTATACATTTTTACATCATTCTCAAACCATTACTTACAGATTTAGGGGAGGTGGAAAGTTTGAGTACCATACATTTTTACATCATTCTCAAACAGGCGGTGATGGATAGTGAGCAGCGAGCGGTTTGAGTACCATACATTTTTACATCATTCTCAAACTAGAAGCTGTCATTTACGCGCTCAAATCGTGTTTGAGTACCATACATTTTTACATCATTCTCAAACGTCTTTTACGCCGTCATATGACGTTTTCAGGTTTGAGTACCATACATTTTTACATCATTCTCAAACTTAAAACCATCATTCGCACCATATACAGTAGTTTGAGTACCATACATTTTTACATCATTCTCAAACTGGTTTTCGACTTTCACGTTTGTTCCTGATGTTTGAGTACCATACATTTTTACATCATTCTCAAACATCGTCGATGAAGGCTTTTCTGGACAGGGTGTTTGAGTACCATACATTTTTACATCATTCTCAAACTTCATGCCTGCAGAATAGAAATCGTCCTCAGTTTGAGTACCATACATTTTTACATCATTCTCAAACTTTCCTGCAAGTGGAATAATATTAGAACCTGTTTGAGTACCATACATTTTTACATCATTCTCAAACCATGGAGGTATTAGGTATGGCAATCTATCAGTTTGAGTACCATACATTTTTACATCATTCTCAAACCTCAAATTTAAAAATGAACTGCTTTCATCTGCACAAAACAGGTACTCAAACATCCGATGGATATTAATAGACATCACATCCATCTTTGTCAATTATATAATATTCTCTCTGATTCGAAAAGTCCCTTTGTATATTTTCTATGAAAAGCAAGGATATTTCATAGTAGCATGCCATTTGGGAGAGTTTGTTTATTTGTGTTTCGTTCAGATAGGATCGAATATTGACCAAAATCACCAGTTCTTTTTGGAGAAGTTCGGCCATAACTTTGATATATTGCGTTAATTTTTCCAGAAGCCCCATCTCTTTTTCGGTTTCTGTCTGAACTCCCATCAATTTTAGGAGTGCGCTCAAATCGATTTCCTCATTTTGTTCCAATTCGTACCCACTGACAGCTTCCAATTGATAGATGTATTTCTTCAGTTCCGCAATAATTCTCTGCGTTTCCAGAAACATTTCTTCATTTTGCGCACTTTTGACCAGCTCTGTAAATAACCGTTTTTGTATTCTGTGATCCGCAAAATCAAGAGAAAAGGGCGTTAATACCAATTCCACATCTCTTTTCATATTCAGCTCTGTGTCAGCTTTAGAAAGTACGAAATTTCCCTTCTCTCCCTGATTTTGTTTTTGCAGCTGCTCCACATATTTTAAAAACAGCTCCGGTGATTCTATAATCCATTCCGTGGGACAGTTCCGATGAATCGCAATAGGTTTTTCCAAGTCCACATGTACCAGTTTCATAAAATCACCAGCCTTTCATCCGTATTCAACACTTCACTCTTTACGTTCCCAACAATCAGATCCATTTTCGCATACTGCTTCTCAGTCACCGTTAAAAGCTGTATCAGACCTTCTTCCGGCTTATTTTTATGAATCTGATCCACGATTCCATTCACTACAGTTGTATTTAACGCAAGCTTACAGTATACGGATTCCTGGAGCATCAGGAATCCGCTTTTCAATAAAAACTTTCGAAATCTCGCATATTCTCTTCTCTGATCGCCCGTCAGCACCGGAAGATCAAACAGTACCAATACTCTCATAAAACGATAACTCATAGGCCATAAAACCGGATCAATGCACTGTCATTCTCATTTAAGGCATCAAATACACTTTTACAGTAAATTTTTATGGCATTATTCACATACTGTGTTTTCCCGTCTATCATGACTTCGTTGTTTAATACATTGACCAACTGTATTTTTTCCTCATGCGTAAATTCTTTCCTCTGCATTTGGATTACTTCCCGGTCAATCAGAACACGGAACGGTTCCATCAAATCGGACGCCAGATTAAACTGATTAAACATATTATCATGAAAGAGTCCGAGCTGTGTAATATAACCGCTCGCTACAATTTCTCTCGCAAACGCAGACAACAAAATGCTATATCCGTAATTCAGCGCTGCATTTTCCGGACAATCCGCAGTTCTGGTAAATGTCATACCGAACAATGCATTAAAATATACCTTTGCCGCATGCCCTTCCCGGTTTGTCTCATCGTTCCAGCCAATCTCCTGTAAATATGATTCTAACAGACCCGCTTCTTCCTTTCCCATATTTTTTAACAGTTCCTTCTGTTTTCGTATTTTTTCCGTCACAATTTCTGTCCAGATCGCTTCTTTACTGTGCCGGCTCCACTGAATCTGCTTTCTGATTTTATTGCTGGTATCATGACTTCCGTAATACCCAACCAGTTCCGACGATGGATTTCTCTTTTCATCGCAAAAAATCACTTTTATTTTCTTTTTTGTCAGCTCTGCCAGCAGACTTGTTGTGACTGTTGCTGCTGTTGACTCAATCAGAATGGTTGATATTTCACTTAAATGTATTTTTGTTACTTCCTCATTTCGCACCACAAGGTAACCAAGCTGATAGTCCAGCTTTGCCCGTTTGGAAATAACCACAATCCGCCAGCTCATAATGCATTCAGGTCTACTGTCTGCTCGTAGATACCGGTTGGCGATTGATGAATCATTTCGATTCGACTGCAATCGGTTATATTTTTGTTGAGACACAAAATTCCTGCTCTTCCAGATCCTCCAATTAATTTCAAATCAGCGGCAGCACTCTGGCACTGGAAAAAATGTAAAACTTCATACAAAACGATACACTTTTCTTCTATGCATAATTCTTTAAATTTTTCTCTTTTTTCCGTTAATGTCTTTGCCTGTGCTCCAAGTTTTTTTGCATATACCGTATTTGTTAATTTATTTAAAAAGGTTTCATACAGCATCACCACCTTCTTTTCTTCTAAATGGTCGGAATCGTAAATTTTCAGTTCTTTATTCTGTTTTTTACGTTCCACGTACTGTACTATTTTTTTCAGTATTTCTGTTTCTTCCTGGGAAAGTACCAGCTGATTTGCACCTTGCATCAATAGCTGATCCCCTGATCTTCCGGAAACCCACATATAAAATCCGTCCACACAAAACAGAGTATCTATTTTGATTTCCGGCACCAGCACTCGCGGATTCTTTAACTGTCTTTCCTCTTCCAGATACCGAATTATATTTTCTTCTGACTTCTGAATTTCCTTTTTCAGACGAATCGGCACATACTCGATTGTTCGTATTTTCTTTCCCTTTTTGCCCTCCGATTCTGCCAGTACAAAGTAAGCTCCCGCCTCTTTGTTATATCCTCCATACTTCTGTATATCACAAAGCCGTTCATCACTGCTCTTGATCGGAACCTGACCTTTTCCTTTTTTGACAATCTGCTGGTCAAACAATGCACCTGTTGCCTCATACGATCTTCGCGTCACAAGAATGTTGTTCTTTTCCATAAACTTTCGGACTGTCACAATGGTTCCGTTCCCGCCTTCCCAGGCAATTTCTCCGTTTCGTTCAATTCTTTCCTGTTCAAACATCTTCTTCAGATTATAACTTCTTCCCGGATTTTCCTTAATGAAGTGAATCGGATTTGATGTGAATTTTACAAAATATGCGTTGCCAACGACAATATTCAAATAAGCATCCTTCGCATGATGATAATCATTCATCTCCCGTACCTTCAGAAATTTAAAATCCTTACGGAACTTTGAAACGGTTGGCGCTTTTACATAAACAATCTGTGTATCCGGGATCACCTGCTGCAGAATACTTGCTGCCGCTTTTGTACTCTGACGAGTTTCCACCAGCTGCCTGGAAATAAATCCAGCCAATTCAGACGGTTCAAATCCATTTCCTCTTATCAGCCGTTTATATTTTTCTTCACTGATCAATCCGGCATCCACTAAAGATTTCCAGAATGGCTGCATTTTTTTCCGAACTGTTTCATCGATCGGATATTTATCCTCTTTCATCTGATTACACTTTTTCTTTACAAGTACCCGGTTATCCAGGCTATCATCCATCACTTTGGACTGTGGAAAAATATGATCAATGTCATACTTCTGATTATCCCACAATTCCTCCAGTTCAATTGTTTCACCGGAATACATGCATTTTCCTTTTTGCGTATAATACAAATACAGCTTGTCTCTTCTCATTTCCGCATCGGAACGCTTTTCAATCTCATCTATCCAGTCTTTTTCTTCCGCTTTACATTTTTTATAAAGTTCCAGCAGTTTCTTTTTTCTTGAAGAGGTTCTTCCCTGATCGGTTTTTTCTCTTGCCATTTCTATAAAAACACGTTTCGGTGGGTTTCCCATCACTTTACAGATTTCCTTTACAATCAAAAGGCTCTGCCAAATCTGCCGCTTCACTGCCGGTGATACGTAAAGCTCCTCGACTAATTCATACGAAATATCCCGTTTTTTCTGTTCGTTTCCATTCTTTTCTTCGATTGCCGATGCAAACAAATATTTTTCGCTAAGCAGTTGCATCAGATTGTCATTCGTCTCCCACAAAGCCCGAATAATAGACCATGCCTCTCCCGTTTCCGGTGCCGGTGCTTCCGTCTCTTCCAAAAACACTTTTGAGAGTCTTCCCCAACCACGATACGGCAGTTTACTTATGCTGTCTCTTTGTTTTTCTGTCAACTCCGGAAACAGTTTCTTTAATCTCTGTTTCAGTATCGCTTTATCATCTCCAAACAGCGTTACGTTCAGGATGATGCATTCTTTTTCCGCCTGGTTCAGTGACAGATTTGTTAATTTCTCTTTAAAGTCATGGTATGCCGTAAGAGAACTCTTGAAATCACCATCAATTCCGGTAATTTCAACTTCTTTTCCGGTAATTCCTTCTTTCACTAAATAGTTTTTCAGTTTTTTCTGTGTAACCTTTCTGCTTTTCTGGAATACTTCTTCATATATTTTCTGTTTCTGCTCTACAGATATCTTTTCTCCATCCAAACGCAGATTATTTAATTCATTTAAAACTTCGTATTTGCTGTACAGCAGAGAATACTTTGGTAAAACATCTTCACTTGGCAGATAAGTACATTTATTCGTCATTCTTCGAATAAACTGCTCTGCACTTGCTTCCAAATCTACCATCTCATCGAAGTTCCATGGATATATTTTGCCTTCTTTTCGTACCGCCCAGTTACTCTTCTCCCCTTTTTTTCGAATTCCGTTTAAGGGTCCTACGTAGTACGGAATGCGGAATGTGAAAATCTTTTGAATCTTCTCTCCATTCTCTTTCAGTAGCGGAACTTTATCTTCCAGATTTTTCAGGATTGCATTTAATTCATATAAATGAATCTGATATGGAATGACACTGTTGTCTTTTACAGTCTGTTTCGGAAGAAACGTTCCCATTTCCATTTCCTTCTGCATGCAGGATGCTTTCGTCACATCTGATATCTTGCCCAGAATATTCTTTTTCAGATAACCGTAAAAGTCTTCCTGACTACATTGTTTTGGTGCCTTGATATACGCATAATAATTAGCTTTTTCATCCTTTTTTGCAAACAGTCTCTGATATTCTTCCCTTGAAAGATTCTCTCTGACCAGCTTTTTCAGATCTTTCAGATCTTTTTTATGCTTTTCATAAAGTGCCACTTTTGCCTCTGAAAGAGAAGAATAGTTCTGCAAAATATCAGCCAGAACAGCCCAATCGTACACTGCTTTTGCGTGTTCAATTAATACATATTTTTCTCCCAGCTCTGCTTCGATCTCTCCAGCGTATTCTTCATAACCTGCATCTGCGAAGCAAAGTTTTGGCCGTTCCAGTGTATCCATCTGTTTTTCCCCAAACAGATTTCCCAGTTTTGCTGTTCCACCGGTAATCAATCCCAGCCACTCTTTTTCACAGGATGTTTCTGCCCGCATTGCTTTTACTGCTTTTGTCTTTTTCGCAGATTTGGTCAATGTTCGGTCTTTTAAAATTGCCTCTATTTCCTTGCTTCTTTCCACTCCAATCTCGGAAGAAAAGCCAAGTTCTTCTGCCCGCACTGCTTCAAGGAACTGTTCAAATGTTGTCTGAAATTCTCTTACCTGTTCGATATTTCCGTTTAATAGAAAATGGCCTCTGTGTTTCATCATATGATGCAGAGCAAGATATATCAGGCGAATATCAGGCGTTTCGTCAGTTTCCATTAACCATTTTCTCAGATGATAGATGGTTGGAAACTGTTTATGATATTCTTTGTCTGTGTAATCATCATCCGCAAACAATGCATAGGGAAGTTCCGGACACTTTCCCTGCCTGTCACGCTTATCCTCTGGCCAGTAACGACTCTCTTTCATTCTGCGAAAAAATCCATCATCTATCTTTTCTACTTCTTCCGCAAAAATTTTCTGCAGCAATTCTATTCTCCAATTACGACGATCCAATCTTCGTTTTGCTGTCCGAAACCCTCTTCTCTCTTCTGCAGTCTGTGCACTGTCAAATAGCCGTACACCCCAAAGTGTTTTTCCATGTGCGCGCAAAATTTCGTACTTCTCATTTGTCACAGCCCATCCAACCGAACTGCTTCCCATATCAAGTCCGAGATAATATTCCCCTTTCATCTGTTCTTTCCTCCATTTTCTACATTTTATCTAATTTTACCATATATTTTGATTTTTTACATCTTTTCTTTCCTATTTTCAACAATTCTACTTCCTGGTTCTTGCTGTTCTCACAGTACTGAATCATAACCATGTTTCATTTCTAATTTTAGACAACAAAAAAACTGCTGTCTATGAAGACAACAGTTTTCGTTCCACACACTGTGGACCATCTAACGATGGCGTTTTCGATAAATCGTTATTTGAACTTATGATGTAAAATTTAGTATGGTACTAAACTATCTACACTATACTTCTATTTTTTCCTTTCGTCAATCTTTTTTAGAAAGTTTTTATGATAATTATTCCATTTTTTTCTCTTGCGTCCTTCTTGTTTTTATGGTAAAATATATCTTGTTCTGATTACGAACACTGCCGCTGTGGCGGAATTGGTAGACGCACTTGACTCAAAATCAAGCGGTGAATAACCGTGCCGGTTCGAGTCCGGCCAGCGGCATAGCTAAAAAAGATCTGCAAAAACGAACGTTGATGCAGATCTTTTTTATTGTCTTCCCTTCAAAAAAACAGCTTTTGAAAGAAAGAAAACCCCTTTCGAAGAACCGGCCATCTGCCGCATGGTTCTTTTTGAAAGGGGTTTTACTGTTGTTATTTCTTATTTATTTCCAAACATCTTCTCATACTCCGGTGTTCCATCCAGTGTAGCGAAGTAGTCCTTCGGGGTTTCTGCGCGGCGGATGACTTCAAAGCTGCCGTCCTCTTTTAACAGAACCTCTGCAGATTTTAATTTTCCGTTGTAGTTGTATCCCATGGAAAATCCATGTGCGCCGGTGTCGTGGATGAAGAGGAGGTCTCCGACTTCCACTTCCGGAAGCATGCGGTCGATCGCGAATTTATCGTTGTTCTCGCACAGAGAGCCTGTTACGTCATATTTGTGGTCGCACGGCTGATCTTCTTTTCCCATCACCGTGATGTGATGGTAAGCGCCGTACATAGCCGGTCTCATCAGGTTGACCGCGCAGGCATCACAGCCGATGTACTCTTTGTAGATGTGTTTCTGATGGATGGCGCGGGTAACGAGTCCGCCGTACGGTCCCATCATGAAACGGCCCATTTCCGTGTAAATTGCAACATCGCCCATGCCGGCCGGAACGAGAACTTCATCGTACACTTTATGTACACCCTCGCCAATCACGCGGATGTCATTGCCTTCCTGATCCGGTTTGTACGGAATTCCGACGCCGCCGGAAAGATTGATGAATTTAATCTTCACGCCCGTCTCTTTCTGCAGCTTTACAGCCAGCTCAAACAGTGTTTTTGCCAGAACTGGGTAGTAATCATTGGTTACGGTATTACTTGCAAGGAAGGAATGGATGCCGAACTCTTCTGCCCCTTTTGCCTTCAGAATGCGGAATGCCTCAAAAATCTGCTCGGTTGTCATACCGTATTTGGCATCTCCCGGATTGTCCATAATATCGGTGCTGATTTTAAACAGTCCGCCCGGGTTATAACGGCAACAGATTTTCTTCGGAATGTAGCCTAATGTTTTCTCAAGAAAATCAATATGCGTAATATCATCAAGGTTAATGATCGCACCAAGCTCTGCAGCCAGTTGATACTCTGCAGCCGGTGTTACGTTGGATGAAAACATGATTTTATCTTTCTCAAATCCCATCGCATCGGAAAGCATCAGCTCCGTGTAAGAAGAGCAGTCGCATCCGCAGTCATATTCACCCAGCATTTTGATCAGTGTCGGGTTTGGGTTCGCTTTTACAGCAAAATACTCACGAAATCCCGGATTCCAGGAAAAAGCTTCCTTTACCGCTTTCGCATTCTCACGAATTCCTTTTTCATCGTAAATGTGAAACGGAGTTGGTACTGCTGCTGCGATTTCTTCCAGTTTTTCTTTTGTTACAAAAGGCTTCTTCGTCATTCTCTTTTGTCTCCTTCTTCTGCTTATTTTGCCTGAATAATGTGAAGCATGTTTGTCATATATCCTTCACCCGTCACCTCGTTAGTAGCAGGGTCTCCGGCCGTAAAAATAACCATATCGCCACGTTCTACAAGCTCCTCACGGCGCACCATATACATAGCATGGGAAATGATGTTCTCCGTAGAATCTTCCTCGTATCCGGTCACCGGACGAACGCCCCAGTAGAGCTGCATTTTTCTTCTTGCCCATTCATATGGGGTAACGCCGTAAATCGGTACGCTCGGACGAAGGTTGGAAATCAGTCTTGCAGTCTGACCGGACATCGTCGGAGTCACAATGCAGGCTGCTTTGATGTGTTCTACCATAGAAACGGCTGCACTTCCGACTGCTGCGGAAACATTTAGCTTTCCTTCCAGCGCTTTTCCATCGCGGTAGTCTTCGAATTTCAGATAACGCTCCGTCTGCTCGGCAATCTCTCCCATCATGGTAACTGCCTCGATCGGATATTTTCCGGCTGCTGTTTCGCCGGAGAGCATGATCGCATCCGTTCCATCATAAATTGCATTCGCAACATCGGCTACCTCTGCACGGGTCGGACGCGGGTTCCGGATCATGGAATCCAGCATCTGGGTTGCTGTGATAACCGGTTTGTATTTATGATTGCATTTTTCAATGATGATTTTCTGTACATGCGGTACTTGGCACGCCGGAATCTCTACACCAAGATCTCCCCTTGCAACCATCACACCATCTGCCGCATCGATGATGCTGTCGATGTTCTGCACACCCTCCGCATTTTCGATCTTGGCAATGATATCAATATGCTCTCCTCCGTTTGCCACAAGGAACTCACGGATTTCGTTAATTGCCTCTGCATTCCGGATAAAGGAAGCTGCAACAAAATCAATATCCTGTTCAATACCAAAAAAAAGATCTCCTTTGTCTTTCTCCGTGAGGTTCGGAAGATTGATCGAAACGTTTGGTACATTCACGCCCTTTTTTTCTCCGAGCTCGCCGCCGTTTACTACGGTACAGACAATTTCCGGTGCATTTACTTTTTCTACGCGCAGACCGATCAGACCATCATCGATCAAAATCGTATCTCCCTCTTTGATATCTTCCGTAAGGCCGGTGTAGCTGACAGAACAGTGATTTTCATCTCCGGTCTCCTGAACGGTTGTCAGGGTAAAAGTCTGTCCGGTTACCAGATTCACTTTTTTTCCATCTTTTAAAACGCCGGTACGAATTTCCGGTCCTTTGGTGTCCAGAAGGATTGCCACAGGAGTTTTCAGCTCTTTTCGAAGCTCTTTCAGCATATCCATACGCATTTTCTGCTCATCGTGGTCTCCATGAGAAAAATTAAAACGAGCAACATCCATTCCGGTTTCAATCAGTTTTTTCATCAGGTCACGGGAGTTGGTATTTGGTCCCATGGTGCAGACAATTTTCGTTCTTCTCATACTTTCTCTCCTTCTTTATTTTACATGTTCATGCGTAAACAAGTGATCCTGGCAGTATTCATA
>ERZ1673747.2509-NODE-2509-length-14000-cov-10.593761_pt1 | contig 14000 bp, 10 predicted proteins | sample MGYA00580220_ERZ1673747 | MGnify/ENA primary metagenome ERZ1673747 (study PRJEB41218, sample SAMN15661769) | gut metagenome | host: Homo sapiens | place: Canada: London | collected 2015-08-20/2019-03-30 | study: EMG produced TPA metagenomics assembly of... | reverse complement strand
AGCGTGCCGTCTGCACACTGCACGATGTATGTATAGTTCATAGCAGTCTCCTCTTCTGTAAAAAATTTATGCAATACAATGCCAAATGCCAGTACATCTTCAGTAACATCAACCCTGATATTTGCCTTCCTGTAAAACAAATATCTGAACACTTTTCTGGACAGTGTGATCTGTCTTCCGTGATATTTTCTCTCCTGTAAAACAAACATCCAGTCGGCCGCATTCTTTCTATGTAAAGACAGCCACCAACATTTCTTCAGCAGCCATCCTTCTATACTCAAGCAGCCGGCACAATTCATGTATTTCACTTACATCAAAAAATAAAGCAGGTCGGGATTCCGGCTGCGGATTTTCCCACCTGCTTTATTATACGGTCATTTCTTATTTCTGTGAATATGGAATTCACTGCATAGCTGCTCTATAGGTATTCGTATTCTGATCTTGCTGTATTTCCCGATCAATCAATAAGCCCAGCCTACTCCATCACATAATTCTTCAGCACATAAATCTTCCCATCACACTCCACAGCCTCCACCTTCACAGCCTGCTCCTGCGTTTCCGGATAATATCTGGAAGAGAAAACAACCTCTCCGCCATTCACATAGATTTCCACAGCTGTAGTATCCGCAAGAACTCTGATGCTTTCGATCACACCGGACGGAACATGCGCCTTACGTACTTTACGTCCGGCACCGGCCTTCTCGGAGAGAGTTAAGATCACATCTCCGTCCTGATATTCCAGGAAGAGATTTTCCCCAAGGCTTACTTTACCCTGCTCACCTTTTACCTGAACATCCAGATCAAACGGTCCATTCACCGGAATCTCCGCACTGGAACCGCTGACAGAAACGCCAGCCCTTCTCAGCCCGTTCAGTTCTTCCACCGGATACTGATAAAGCATTCCGTTTTTATACATAACTTCCCTTGGAACAGTCAGGCAATGCTGCCAGCCTTCGCTCTCTGCTGTAGGATTCACATACTCCTCATCTGCATCCGGCATTCCCATCCAGCCGATCAGGATCCGTCTGCCCTTTCCATCCTGGAATGTCTGGGGTGCATAGAAATCAAAGCCGTGGTCCCATTCCCGGAAAGCTTTTTCCTCCGGCTTTCCATCCTTCAGGATAAAGTATCCGGACTGATAGATGTTCTGAAAACGGAACTCTTCTCTGGTCAGTCCCTGGGGCGATACAGAAAGCACCTCCTGTCCCTCAAGAGTGAAAAAATCCGGGCACTCCCACATGTATCCGAATGCCTTCTCCGTAGTAAGCTCACCGTCAAATTTCCAGTTCTTCAAATCTTCGGATCTGTAAAAAAGTACGGCACCCTGGTCACTTTTCTGACGGCCGCCAAGGATCATCCGGTACTCTTCCCCCTCCTTCCAGACCTTCGGGTCACGGATGTGGCAGGTGTAATTCTCCGGATAATCCTCACAGGAAACTGCAACCTCCTTTGTTCCGAAATGAAGGCCGTCCGCACTCTCCACATGAAGAGTGCTAGACTGCCTTCCGTTATTGATATAATCATAATCTCCATCCATCTTGATGTTTCCTGTGTAGAAAAGATGAAGCTTATCTTTCTCCGCAATGGCAGAGCCTGAGTAAACACCATGACAGTCATAAATGCTGTCCGGCAGAAGCGGAACCCCTTCATATCTCCAGCTGATCATATCTTCACTGGAGTAATGTCCCCAGAATTTCAGTCCACCGTTGGCCTCAAACGGAGAATACTGGAAAAACACATGATATCTTCCCTTGTACCAGCATAATCCGTTCGGGTCATTGAGCCATCCCACAGGCGGCATCAGATGATGGGTCAGACGGTTTGTCTGCATCGTCCTGGCAACTGCTGCCGTTTCCTCGATTTTTCGCACTTCCTCTGCAAGTACCTTGGTCAGAGAACTCATTTTATTTTACCTCCAATACTTCAGAACCATTATTTACTGTTCCTTCTGCAAGCATTTTTACTTCTTCATAATCATCGGTATTGGTTACGATCAGCGGTGTGGTCACATCATAGCCGGCTGCCTTAATAGCATCCATATCAAAGGTGATCAGTGTCTGGCCTTTTTTGACCACGTCACCGTCCTTTACATGAGCGGTGTAGAATTTACCGCCAAGTTCAACGGTGTCAACGCCGATATGGATCAGCAGCTCCAGACCACTTTCTGTTGCAAGCCCGATGGCATGCTTTGTGTCAAAAATTGTAGAAACCGTAGCATCACAGGGTGCTTTTACTTCACCTTTGGACGGAATCACTGCCATGCCCCTTCCAAGGACTTCAGATGCAAAGGTTGCATCCTTTACTTCTGAAAGCGGGATCGCAGTTCCCTCAAGCGGGCTGTAGAGGGTCTGTGCACCTGTCTCTGAAGTTTTCTCCTGGGCAATTTCTGCCGGAGCATCTGATTTTTTCTCTGCTTCAATATTTTTTTCAGCTGTTTCCTGTACCTCATCCTTATATCCGAACATCCAGGTAAGCACAAAAGCCACACCAAATGCGATGGCAAACATCAGGATATAACCAACTGGATTATTCAGGCACAGCAGGATTCCGAAGATACCGGTAACACCTGTTCCTGTGGCACCAAGACTGCTAATGGAGGCAAAAAGTGCTCCGCATGCACCACCCAGGCAGCCCATGATAAACGGCTTTCCGAAGCGGAGGTTTACACCGAAGATTGCCGGCTCTGTGATTCCCATGCATGCGCTTAAGGCAGAAGGAACAGCCATGGATTTGATCTTCTGATTTCTGGATTTCAGGCCTACAGCAAGAGCTGCACCACCCTGTGCAATGTTAGCTGCAGATGCAAGTGGCAGCCAGTAGGTAACGCCGAATTTGGCCAGCTGTCCAAGGTCAATGATAGTGTACATGTGATGAACACCGGCAACAACAGTCGGTGCATAAAAGGCACCCATGATAAAGCTTCCGATTCCAAATGGCAGTGCGATCAGCCACTGGATCCCATCCAGAAGTCCGTTCTCAACAGCTACGAAGATCGGTCCGATAATGGAAAGTGTAAGATAACCGGTTACAAAAACACTGACAAGTGGTGTTACAAAAAGATCGAACATTGCAGGTACGATCTTATGAAGTCTTTTCTCGATCTGTGCCAGTACCCATACTGCAATGATAACCGGGATCACATGTCCCTGATATCCCACCATGTCAATGGAGTAAAGTCCAAACCATACCTTCTGCGTTGCCTGCACACCCTCTGTTGCAACAGTCCAGGCATTCTGCAGATTTGGATGGATCATGATCATACCGATAACCGCACCCAGATAAGGGTTGGCACCGAATACCTTCGCACCACTGTAAGCGATAAGGATCGGCAGGAATGTATACGCTGTGTTGCTGAAAAGCTGTGCAAATACATAAATGGAACCATTGGTGTTAATATTCAGGAAGCCGTTGTTTACCATAAAGTTCAGGGCTTCCATGATTCCCATCAAAAATCCGCTTGCTACGATAGCTGGGATGATCGGGACAAAAATATCTCCCAGTGTCTTGATCAGTCTCTGTATCAGATTAGCCTTGGATGCTGCCACCTTCTTAAGCTCATCCTTACTACTCTCTGATATTCCGGCGATCTGGATAAATTCATCATAAACCTTGTTTACAACTCCTGTTCCCAGGATGATCTGCATCTGTCCCTGTGCGAAAAACACGCCCTTCACACCGTCGATGTTCTCTATATATTCCTTATCCGCCTTGTCATTATCCGCAATGACCAGACGAAGCCTTGTTGCACAGTGCGCCGCGGAAATGATGTTTTCTTTCTTTCCTACATGATCATAGATTTCCTGTGCTGTCTTTCTGTAATCCATGTCCTTCCTCCTTTTCTGCTACTGTTCCCGGACAGTCATCTCTTTCTGCTTTCCCTTTCTTCGGATCAGATCTGTCTGTTCTTTCTTCAGCTTCCCGGGATTTATTATCTCTGATCCATTGTTTTTCATTTATTTATGAGATTGATTTCATATATCTATTCATACAAGGAACGGTAATCTTTCCATTTTTTTAAGTTTTTTGATGATTTTAACACTTTTCAATGGTTTGTTTTATGTTGTTGCTTGCGTTCTTATGTGGAATCGTTCTCATATCTTACTTGTATTATAACTACTGCATTATTATTTGTAAATCCGCAACATCTCACAAATTTCTTCGGTCAAAATTGTACATATTCCATAAGAACAGATGCAAGACAGACAAACCAGTCAGGACATCGCAGAAAAAATCTGGCATTTTTCTGTGTTTGCTCAGCCATAACACAGCACCACACAAAAAAGAAGCAGGTCTTTTTCTCCCAAAAGATCTGCTCCTGTTCCACAATAACTTATAATTTCTTCCTCTGTCTGCGAGGATATTCTCTGTTACCTGTGAGATTCCCGTTCCACAAGCTCACATCCCATTTTTATTTCCTTGCTGATCCCGGTATCGTTCTCAATAAGATCAGCCAGCATGGCTGCTGCCTCCATTCCGCTGGTCTTATAATAAAAATGTACCGTTGTCAGCTTCGGTTCCACGATCTTACCCGGAACTCCATCCCCAATCCCTGCGATCTGAACATCCTCGGGAATGCGAAGCCCGATCTCCTTCAAATAAGTCATGGCTCCCACCGCCATAGTATCCGTAGCACACACAAGAGAATCTATGGAAGGCTCCTCCTCAAAAAGCTCCTTCGCCATCTCATACCCGGAATCCATGGTAAAGCTTCCGATCTTCATCCTCTCCGGCACGACCTCCAGCTTAGCTTTATGGATAGCATCCATAAAACCCTTTTTCCTGCAGGCACCAACTGCCTCGTCCTTATCTGTAACGCCGATATAGGCAAACTTTTTCCCCTTCTCCGCCAGCTTCTCCGTGACCTGAAAAGCTGCTTTATGATCATCCTGATAAATACATGGATATCCGTCCAGATGCTGTCCCAGGATCACGATCGGTACCTTATAATCCTTCAGCATCTGTTTATGCTTTCTGGTAAACATGGTAGCAATAAAAACCACTCCGTCCACCTGACGTTCTTTAAACAGAGAAAGGTATTTCAGCTCTTCTTCCACATCATTATTGGTATTGGCCAGAATAAGCTGATATCCTCTCCGTGTAAGAATATCACTGATCCCTGTCACCTCACGGCTTATGGTATCTGAATTGATCTTTGGAAGGATGACACCGATGAGACTGGTTTTTTTGGTCCGCAGTGTCTGTGCCTGGGAGGATGGCTGATATCCTGTCTCCTGGATCACCCTGCGGATGACTTCCTTTTTTTCACTGCTGACATATCCATTATTCAGATATCTGGATACCGTAGCTCTGGAAACTCCGGCAAGCCTGGCTATTTCATTAATGTTCATAACTTATGTACCTCTTCTTTTGTCCTGTTATATCTGTCCTTGTATGCATATTTATAATATAGATTATACACGGTTTCTTTCCGGTAAAAAAGATTCTTTTCCTATGTAAATGGAAATTTTTATTACTGCTCACTCCGTTCTCACTAATACGCTTCACAACGCAGAGGATACGGGATGCATATACCTCCCATCCCGTATCCTCCATACTCTGTTTACAAAAATCTCCCCGGCATATCTGTTTTTCGGTTTTCCCTGTCATTCCAGATATTCAAACGGATCTACCGGCACGCCATCCTTTTTCATTGCAAAATAAAGATTCGGGCCTTCTACAGAATAATATTTGGTAGGTGCACTGATATTTCCGATCACTTCACCCTCCTTTACTGTGTCACCTTCTGCCACAGTAAGGTCCTTCAGCTGCCCGTATACTGCCTGATAACCATTTCCCAGCTCCATAGTCACAGTCGTTCCCGTGCAGGCATCCTGTACAACAGAAAGCACCTGACCATCAGCCGCCGCATACACCGGCGCATCCTCCACTGCCTGCAAAGCAATGGCAGAGCTCACACGATACTGATCCAAAGTCGGATAATATACGGTTTCATCCATATTGTAATCCACAAGAACCGTTCCTCTGACCGGCCATTCCATAATGGAATCCTCCGTAAAATCCAAAGCCTGTGCCGCAATTCCGACAGCTGAGGTCTCTGCGGTATCTGTGGAAGCTCCAGCTCCGTTATTCACCGCTCCCTCTGCCGATGTATTTCCGGCATTATCTGCTGTATTTCCAGTGCCATCTGTGCGGCTTCTGTCTGCACCTGCCGCCGCAGACACGCTCCTATCATCCGTACCACTTCCATTATCTGCATCTGCCGCTGCATTTTCGGCTGTACCACTTCCTGCAGTCTCACGGATGCTTCCTGTCACTCCATCTGCTCCGGCTTCTGAAGCTCCTGACAGACCTACTTCATCTCCGGTTTCTCCATCAGAGATCTCATCCTGTGCTGCATCCTGCCAGCCATCTCCGGCAGCTGCCGCATCCTCTGCGTTTTCCCCGTCCGAAAGCTCCTCTTCCAGCCCGGTCTCTTCTACCTGTACAGAATTTTCCTCCTGGGGATTTTCTGCGATGGGCTTTGTTCCAAGCTGATAAACAGTAATCCCAAGTGCCGCCACTGCTGCCAGAACACCTCCGTTGATAATACCTCTCACGATTTTACTTTTCATATTCTTTCCACCTCTGTCTGATATGTTCATTTTCAGTAACAGAAAAAGCAGTAAAGCTGCCGTTTCGGTCACCATTTCTATATCTATAGAGTGTCCAGAATATGGCTGTCTATTCATTTTTTGAATATTTTTTTATCAGACGTTGCTTCGGATGCCTGACTTTCTTTAATCCTCAGCTTTCAACTCCATCTCCGGAAAATATTTTTCCAGGATCTCCTCCGCACTGCTTCCGTTTTTTGCCATCTCATTTCCACCAAACTGGGAAAATCCCACACCATGACCGCTGCCACGCACTCGCAGATAATAAATATCATCCTTTTTCTTCAAACTGAAATTCGCGGATTCCAGTCCCATTCCCGCTGCAAAGCTTTCTCCCTCCAGAAGTGTTTCCCCAATCGTAAGCTCTGTCACATAACCGGCACTGTCCCGTTTTTTGATCTTCAGCTCCCCGGAAAGCTGCTCCGCAGGAATTTCCACGATTTTTATACGATCCGGAGATTTTTTGTCCGCACTGCTATCTGCCGATTTCAGATATGTATACGCCTCATCATGAAAAGCTTCTTCCCCGCTGCGGGTTTTCCCTGCGCTTCTCTTATGCCAGGGAGTCAGCCTCACTTTTCCTTCATATGTAAGTACCTGTCCATCCGTCTCTTTTACTGCCTGTTCATAGATCTGCCTTTTTTCTGCAAAAAAATATCTCCAGACTTCCTCTGTACTTCCGTTTTCCCTCAGGATCTCTGCCAGATTTTTCCCCTCGCCCAGCCACCTTTGAATATTCGACCGTGCGATCACAGTCTGCGCTTTTATGGTTTCTTTTTTCATATCCGGGGAAATCTGCGAAAAAACAATGACCGGGAGATATTCTTCCATATCCGGCACCCTCTCTGCCAGGACCCTCTCCGGTCCATTAATGGTTGCCGCCGAAAAATAAGGAAGAACAATTGCTAAAAACACCAGACAATATCGAAGAAGCGCATATTTTTTCATAAAAACACCATAAGCGTTCTTTTTCCTAATATATGTTCTTTTGCCAAAAATTATTATTTGCTGTATACTATAGCAGTTCTATGAATCAATGCATCCAAAAAAGTTATTCCGAACATGCTGCAGTAATTTATGGAAATGCTATGTATCAATCCAAAAAGTATCTGCAGCGATCAGTCCTGCTCACCGCTTATTGCTTGCCACGAATGGAGGTATCACACACCATGCTTGCCATCTTTCTCGCACCATTATATATTCTCATTAATATTTATATCGTCCGCTGGATGATTTTGTGGATGGGTGCCTGCACTCATTTTTTCCAGACCTTTGCGTTCCGGGCATGCTTTGCAGGTGTTTATATTTTTCTGTCCACTTCTCTTCTGACCTGTTTTCTCATCCGGAAGCCACCTGCGCTCCACCGCTTCCTGAAAAATACGGCAAATTATTTTCAGGGAACATTTCTTTACATCCTGATCGTAATCGTAACTACAGATCTCTGCAGACTGATCCTGAAGCATACGCTTCATCCGGCCTGGATGTATTCCAGGAAAGCCTTCGTAGTCACAGGCGCTGTCTGCACCCTTCTGATCATTGGTGTCAGTCTCTATGGGATTTTTAATCAGTGGAATATTAAGACAAAAACTTATGATGTGAAAATAGACAAGCAGGTGAAGGGAATGGACTCCCTGAAGATCGTCCTGATCGCAGACATTCATTTCGGTTACAGTATCGGAGAAAAACATGCCGGACTTCTTGTAAAAAAGATCAACGCCGAAGATCCGGATCTGATCTGTATTGCCGGCGATATTTTTGATAACGAATATGAAGGGATCAAAAACCCGAAAAAAACAGCGGCCATTCTCCGTTCGCTGAAATCCAGATACGGCGTTTATGCCTGTTGGGGCAACCATGATCTCAGCGAACCGATTCTGGCCGGTTTTACCTTCCGCAATGCAAAAAAAGATTATGATGATCCCAGAATGCGGAATTTTCTGGAATCTGCCAACATCCGGCTTCTCGATGACGAAACCGTCCTCATAGATAAACGGTTTTATCTGACAGGCCGTAAGGATCCTTCACGCTGCCGAAAAATGTCCGACACCCGTAAGGATCCTGACCAGCTTACAGCCTACCTTGACAAAACACTCCCGATTATTTTTATGGATCATCAGCCCGGTCAGCTGGATGAAGTGGCAGCCGCAGGCGCAGACCTTGATCTCTGCGGCCATACTCATGACGGCCAGCTGTTCCCTCTGAACATCATCACCGGCCTGATCTGGGAAAATTCCTGCGGTTACCTGAAAAAGGGGACTATGCACAACATCGTTACCTCCGGTGCCGGCATATGGGGCCCGAATATGCGTACTGCCACAAACAGCGAGATCTGTTCGATCACAGTACATTTTTATCCTGCCAGACCTAACTCCTCTGATCCCTCATAAATATCTTCCACCGGCAGCTCCTCCGCACGCTCACTATCCTCTTCTGTTCCGTCATTTTCTTCTTCCGTTTCAGAGTCCTTCGGAAACTCAATTACTTCAGCAGTATCACCACTTTCTGATATCTCCGGCTCTTCACTGGAATCATCAAATATCTCTTCCTCAGTATTATCGTCCGTCTTTCCTTCTTCAGAACTCATCTTGAGTTCCTCGCTGCTCTCTTCTTCAGCTTTCTTTTCACTGTTTCGGATGATCTCAAGGGCTTCTGTTTCTGAAATAATGCCTGAATTATCTTCCATTGCATTTGCTTCCGGCACTTCATAATCATATACAAAGGTATTGACTGGCATAAGCTTGTTTGACTGTACATCATAGTCAAATACATGCCACAGGTATCCTTCCCTGTTAACCGGTACATTTGCCTGGTAGATCTGTTTTCCACCCCGGTAAACGGTTACTTTGGCTGACGAAGCAGATAATTCTGTACTCGCATCATCTTCACCGTTTGTATAATCGTATACATAAAAGCTATATTTTCTTCCGGTGAAGCCTTTGTATATGGTTGTTGTTTCCGGTCCATAGCTGCTTGTATCATCCAGATCCAGATTTGCTATTACATCTCCATCCTCTGAATATGCATTTTTATCCCTGTAGTATACATGGAAGTAGTCATCTCCGTTTTCATCAGCAGGTCCCAGCAGATGAGAATCCAGATCTCGCGGAGTTTCTCCCCATGTAAGCACGATCTGAAGAAGTCCCTCATCTCCTGCACTGATATTGGTCGGTGACATTGTTACATCACGTTCACTGCATGCATTTGCCTGAACTACAACATTGATATGGGCAGAAACAAAATCTTCATTGCTTGCATTCAGCGTATAGTTTCCGGCTGGCACGGTCAACGTATAGGTTCCATCTGCTGATACGCCTTCTTTCACAGTCTCTCCGATCATATTATCCCAGCCCTTACGTAATTCATAAGTTACATTTTCTATATTTCCACCGGTCATGGAATGAATAAATCTTCCACTCAGCTCACCATCTCCGGCTTCTGCTCTGGATACCATCAGGAAAGATTCTGCGTATGTGATCTGGTTCGCTGATACTTCCATGGAACTGCTCTCATATTTCTGGTAACCGGTTGCTGTGACAACAATTTTGTAGGTTCCTTCATCAAGATCATTAAATGAATAAGTTCCATCTTCTTTCGTGAAAGTTTTTTCAACCTTGACTGTTCCGGAATATGCTTCCACGCTGGCATTTTTTACAGGAGCTTTACTGTTTGAATCCAAAACGCTTCCCTCAATGCTTCCGGCTCCGACTGTACATTTATCTACCAGTGTTCCATTTTCAAAATGAACCTTCAATTTTAGTGGATTATCGTCATCATCAGACAGAAAATCCTTGGACAACGTATAATGCCATACCGTTTTCAGGAACTTTCCGACCACCGTATCCGGATTCAACTCACCCGCTGCGTAAATATAGGTTCTTACATCAGAACAAAGCACATTTCCGGCATCACGAACTGTATAGGATACGCTTGCCTTTGCCGCAGGTCCTACCTTAATATCAATTCCTGCCAGATCCCATGTCTCCAATGCAGTCAGATTTAATCCAAACTGAAGACCGCATTTCGCAGATCCTTCTATTGTGACCGGTGTCAAAGTCTGACTGAAATCATGGATAAATCTTCCATTTCCATCTTTGAATTCATATCCGCCAGTTGCTTCAACGGAATATTTCACAACAAACTGCCCGGACACATCATAAAACAGAGAAACCACCAGATCTGCAGAAAGACCAGTTGTACCAAGCTTTATAGGAACTCGTCCCAGTTCAAGTACATCGCTGACTGTTTCCATAGTTCCACTTGCATGTTTGATCTGCTGCTCTGAATTCACGCCACTTATATAAAGTCCGCCTTCGAAATCAGCTTTTCCTGTAACTGACGCAATAAAATGCTTTACCTCTATCTTTCCCCAGCTAAATCCGGCATCCAGCTTACAGCTTACATCCGGAATCGTAACAGCAACAGAACCGGACAGCTTCACCTTATCATTAAATTTATGATTAAGATCAAATTTCAATTTACCTGGAACCGGAATACTTCCGCCGAGAGTAAGTCCTCCTGCCGGCACCTCACTTGAATTTTCCGGAATATACTCATATTGAACGCCCTCTGCAGTTACCTGCATATTTTCCGGATCTGCAATTCCTGCACCTTCAAAATCAATTGATTTGTAAACCTCTGAAATATCATCCGGTTTGCCGGCCTTAATGATCAGACGGCCCTGTCCGTCCTTTGTGATATTCTGGACTTTTAATGCAATATCTGTATCTGTTCCCATTTCCTTTGCAGAAAACAGTACAACCTTTCCGGTTTCCAGATTTTTATAAGCATTTCCATCTTTTACTGTGATCGTATAAGTTCCGTCACTGTTCTGGACAACATTGTATATATTTTTGGAAGTATCTTTGACTTCAACTACATTTGTTGCATAGGTAACCTTGCTGTCATAATTCTCATCGATTACTGAGTCCTCAGTGATCTGGTCGATAGCTTTTAAGATCTGAGCTGCATCATTTCCGTTAATTGCCTTCTCCGGTTCAAAGGTATCTCCATTCAGAGACAGCATATTCTTTTTCAGTGCAATAGCTACAACATTTTTATACCTGATCTGAGCCGCATCTGCACATGTCGGTTCTTCATCCGTAGTTTCATATCCCATAAGCATTACTGCTGTATATGCGGCAAACTCTCTTGTTGCATATTCGTCAGGATAAAAATATGGAACATCCTGCTCATCGGTTTCATCGGGAATGATTCCCATAGTTTTTGCAATTTCTGCTGCGATTCCATTTTCATTTTCTCTGGTATCAGCATAATAATAATTTTTGCTGTCAAACTGCTCTTCATACTTGCAGCCAACTTTACCCAGAAGAAGTTTTACCCATTCACCTCTGGTGTATTCATGTCCGGAATCCTGCACGTATTTTTTCGTAACAAAAATCCTTGCAAAGATTTTTATTCCTTTTACTTTGGCAACGATCGATGTATTTCCCTCTCCGACTGCCTGGACAACACCTGTTTTTGTTACTGTTGCAATTTTCTGATCAGCAGATGACCAGCTTACTTTAACACCCTTTTCCTTAAAACCAAGCTGGATACTTTCCCCTTCTTCCAGAGTAGCTTTTTGATTTTTCAGTGTTGGTTTCACAACTGTTATCTTACATCGATATGTTCTCTTCTTGGAATCTTTAAAGGTTACTGTACATGTTCCTGTTCCTGTTACAGAAACCGTACCATCTTTTTTTACCTTGGCAACCTTTGTATTTGAACTTGAGGCAGTTTTGATCACATCACCCTTTATCGAAAGTTTCCTGGATGTATTCGCTGTTCCCCATACAAATTTTAAGCTCTTTGCAGACAGATAAGGATTTTTTACAGTAACCTTACAGGTATATACTTTTTTTCCTATTTTAGCTTTAACCACGGTTGTTCCGATTTTTACTGCTGTTATTTTTCCCTTAGAGCTGACTTTAACGATTTTTTTATTGGCAGAACTCCATACCGTCTTTCCCGAAACACCGTTTACTTTTAACTGCAGACTTTTTCCCTTTACATACAATACGGCTTTTTTCACTGACATTCCCGGGCTTTTTACTGTAACCTTACAGGTTAATGTCTTTTTGGCAATTCTGGCCTTTACTGTTGCGGTTCCGGTCTTCACAGCCGTTATCTTTCCCTTTGACGAAACCTTTACAACTTTATTATTGGAAGAAGACCATTTCACGGCTTTCTTCCAGTTTACAACCTTTAACTGTGATGTTTTTCCCACGTACAAAACCTTTTTTGTACTGTTCAGTCTGGGATTTGCAGCTGCATTTGCTGGCATGCTGATTCCTAAGATCAACATCAGGATCAGCATCAGCGGCAGCAATTTTTTTGATGCACTTTTTCTCTTCATAAGCACTTTTCCCTTCTGCTGTACTATGCTATAATGTTCATCAATTATAAATTTTCGAGATCATTCGAAATCATTTATAATTAATCCCCCGTAAATTATCAGACTATCAACCAAGAAAGGAGAAAAATCATGAGTGTCACCGTAAATCCAAAAGCACGCCAAATTTTACCGGTTATTCTGGGCTGCTGCGTAATCGGAACTGTTTTTTTTCTGGCAATAACTATCTGTTCCGCCATAAAATATCATGATTACGTACCTGTAGATGCTGTTATATCATCTGTCAGCCGCTCAAATAATCCTAACAAGCCTCATAGTTCCAATTATCATAACTATGTGAAGTACTCTTACACCTACAAGGAACAAGACTACACAGCTGACCGAATCGAGTTTTTACGCCTCGGCAAAGCCCCCGGAAAGCATGTTCAGATTAAATGTGATCCGCAGAATCCAAACCAGATCCAGAATATCTATTCTATGACCATCTGTATTGTCTTCCTAGTAATCCTGATCATAACAGATTTCCTGCTCATTCTTATGATAAAGTCTTAATACTGTACAGCTATGCTCTAATTATATAACATTTTTATCTCTTGAACTTTGTCAAATTTGTCGCAAAGTGAACATTTTTTGTCGAAAATGTCCATAATATTTTTTTTATCGCATTGACATACTCCTACCATTGAAATCCTACTCGATGGCTCTGCTGATTCGTTCGTCAGTAAGTAATTTTCTATGATATAAAAAAGACGGTTACGCTGAATCACAACGTAACCGTCTTCCACAGATATAAAACAAAATTCCCACCTACTGCCTTGAGCAATAAATGGGAATTTATCTGATCCACTTAAAAAGTGAGGCATCGGGGATTCGAACCCCGGACAACTTGATTAAAAGTCAAGTGCTCTACCGACTGAGCTAATACCCCATATTAAATTAATTAATACTCAGGCTTTTTCTAACCAGCCGTTTGTATGTTTTACATTAAAACATGCCCAGAGCCGGAATCGAACCAGCGACACGAGGATTTTCAGTCC
>ERZ1673747.2489-NODE-2489-length-14095-cov-15.284402_pt1 | contig 14095 bp, 10 predicted proteins | sample MGYA00580220_ERZ1673747 | MGnify/ENA primary metagenome ERZ1673747 (study PRJEB41218, sample SAMN15661769) | gut metagenome | host: Homo sapiens | place: Canada: London | collected 2015-08-20/2019-03-30 | study: EMG produced TPA metagenomics assembly of... | reverse complement strand
ATGGTACAGATGAATCTCCAATGGATGTATTTGCAACTTATTTACAAAACGCTTTCTCTAGCTTAAAAGGATTAAAAATTGAAATGGTTGCTACTACTAAACAAGATCGTATCTACAACAAACAAAAAAATGGAGATTTCGATTTATCAGTAACTCGTTGGGGACCTGACTATGGTGATCCTACAACTTATTTAACATTAGCTTTAACTGACAACAATAACAACTATGGTCATTGGTCAAATGCTGAATATGATTCAATCATGGGAAAAGTTAACAGTGAAACTGATGCTAATGCTCGTTGGCAATTAATGATCGATGCAGAAAAAATCTTATGTGAAGATTTAGGATATATTCCAGTATTCGAAAAAGGAACTGCTACTTTACAAAATACAAAAGTTAAAAACTTAGGTATTAAACCAGTTGGTGTTCCATATACATTCGAATATGTATCAAAATAGTTCAATCTAAAAAAGAACATAGAGAAGACAACACAATATAGTATTCTGTATTGTGTTTCTTTTTTAAATAAATATAGGAGGAAAAAAGATGAGTAATTCAACCTTAAAATATATCGGAAAACGTTTAGTTATTTCGTTAATTACATTATTCGTTATTTTAATGGTATTATTTTTAATGGTTAAATTTTTACCAGGTTCTCCAATTAACAATGAAAAATTAAGTGCTTCAGCCAGAGCTGCTATTGAAGCACAATATGGATTGGATCAACCAATTCCGGTTCAATTCGTACGTTATATTCAAAATATGTTAACAGGGGATTTCGGGGTATCATTTAACTTATACAAAGATATGCAAGTATCTTCACTTGTAGGAAGTGCTGCAAAATTATCTATGATTTACGGTTTATGTGCAGTAGTTATTGGAACAGTTATTGGTATGTTCTTAGGAGTATTTGCTGCATTACATAAAAATACAATTTGGGATACAATCGCTACAGTTATTTCTGTAATTGGGGTTTCCATCCCATCATTCGTATTTGCAATGTTAATTTTATTATTATTTGCTTCAAAATTAAGATTGTTACCAACTTCATATAGTTCATCGAATGCAATTAAATCATCAATTATGCCAATTTTAGCTTTATCTGTTGGGGTTATTGCAAACGTTGCACGTTTTACACGTACTGAAATGGTTTCAGTTTTAACAAGTGAATATATGACTCTTGCAAAAGCAAAAGGATTAGATCGTAAAACTTTAATTTTCAAACATGCATTAAGAAATGCTTTAATTCCAGTAATCACAATTTTAGGACCTATTTTAGTAAACTTAATGACAGGCACTATGGTTGTTGAAAAGATTTGTTCTGTTCCTGGATTAGGTAAATTATTAATTAATAGTATTTTATCAAATGATTACAACATCATTTTAGCTTGTTCATTCTTATATGCTGCAATGTACATTTTCATGATGTTAATTATTGATATTTCTTATGGAATTATTGATCCAAGAATTAGATTAGGAAAGGATGATTAATAATGGATTTAGAAAAGATTGAATTTTTACCAGACGATTTTGAATTCGTTGGAGACAAACAAGACATTACTAAAGACGTTGTTGCTCCATCACTTCCTGCTTGGAAAGATTCTTTAAATCGTTTTAAAAAGAACAAAGGTGCCGTTATCGGTTTAATTTGTATTTTAGTTATCGCAGTATTTGCAATTTTTGCACCAATGTTTTCATCATATAAATTTGATGCAATCAATACAAAAATTGCAAGTATTTCGCCATGTGCTGAACATTTCTTTGGTACAGACACTTATGGGCGTGATTTATTTGTACGTGTTTGGACAGGTACAAGATATTCATTATTTATTGCTGTAGTCGCAATCTTCATTGACGTGATTGTAGGTATGACATATGGACTTATCTCTGGTTATTTCGGAGGTAAAGTTGATTCAGTAATGCAAAGAATTCAAGAAATCATAAACTCTATCCCAACTTTAGTAATATTAACATTGTTATTAATGGTGATGAAAGCATCATTATTCACAATTATCATGGCTTTATCATTTACTGAATGGATTGGTATGTCACGTATTACAAGAGCTCAAGTTTTAAGAGTAAAAGAAGAAGAATTCGTTTTAGCTTCACGTACTTTAGGAGCTAGTAACTTATTTATTATCTTTAAAGAAATTTTACCAAATATTTATAGTCAAATGATTATTATGATTATGATGTCTATTCCAAATGCTATCTTCTATGAAGCATACTTATCATTCGTTGGTTTAGGTTTACCAATTCCAATGGCTTCATTAGGTACATTAATTAATGATGGATTTAACTCAATTACTATTTACCCTTACATGATGGTAATTCCAGTTATTATTTTCTCTATCTTAATGTTAAGTTTCAACTTATTTGGTGATGGACTTCGTGATGCACTTGATCCAACTATGAAGGAGATGTAATTATGGCAGAAAGAGAAAAAATATTAGAAGTCAGAGATTTAAATATCTCTTTTAGAACTGATAGTGGTATTGTTAATGCAATTCGTGGTGTTAACTTAGATTTATATAAAGGTGAAACAATCGCTATCGTTGGTGAATCTGGATCAGGTAAGTCAGTTACTACTAAAGCAATCATGGGTATCATGGCTGGAAATGGTTCAATTGATGGTGGTTCTATTAACTACACTTGGACAGATGAAAATACAGGTGAAAGAATCACAAAAGACATTTGTCAATTAAGTGAAAAAGAAATGCAAAGTGAAATTCGTGGTCGTAAAATTGCCATGGTTTTCCAAGATCCAATGACATCATTAAACCCTACAATGACAATTGGAAATCAAATTATGGAACCAATGATTCATCATTACAATACACCAAAAGAAGAAGCTTATAAAAAAGCAGTTGAATTATTACAATTAGTAGGTATTACTAATGCTGAAAAACGTATGAAAAACTATCCTCACCAATTATCAGGTGGGATGAGACAAAGAATTGTTATCGCAATTGCTTTATCTTGTGATCCTTATGTTTTAATTTGTGATGAACCTACAACTGCATTGGATGTTACTATCCAAGCTAAAATTCTTGAATTAATTCAAGATATTCAAAAGAAAAAAGATTTATCAGTTATTTATATCACACATGACTTAGGTGTTGTTGCTAAAGTAGCTGATTATGTAAATGTTATGTACGCTGGTAAAATCGTAGAGACTGGAACCATTGATGAAATTTTCTATGATCCACGTCATCCATATACTTGGGGATTATTATCATCTATGCCAGATTTAGATACTGATGATGATGAATTATACACAATCCCTGGTACACCACCAAACTTAGCACATGAAGTAAAAGGTGATGCTTTTGCTCCACGTAATAAGTATGCTTTAAATATTGACTTAAGAATTGAACCTCCAATGTTTAAAGTACCTGGTAGTACAACTCATAAAGTTGCTTCATGGTTAATGCATGAAAAAGCTCCAAAAGTTGAAATGCCAGTTGAATTAAAAAACAGATTAGAAAAAATGAAAAAGGAGGGTGTTGAATAATGGAAAATAAAGAACCTATCCTTGTCGTTAAAGATTTAAAACAACATTTTAAAATTAATCGTAACTTTACTGTAAAAGCAGTTGATGGTATTTCATTTGATATTATGCCAGGTGAAACTTATGGTTTAGTAGGTGAATCTGGTTCAGGTAAATCAACTACTGGTAGAAGTATTATTCGTTTATATAAACCAACTTCTGGATCAATTGTTTTCAACGGAAAAGAAATTGGTGGAAAATTAGATAAGGAAACATCTAAAGAATTACATACAAAGATGCAAATGATTTTCCAAGATCCAATGGCTTGTTTAAATCCAAGAAAGAAAGTTATTGATATCATTGGTCAAGGTTTAGATATTCATAAATCTTATTCTTCTATTGAAGAAAGAAATGAAAAAATCTATGAAATGCTTGAACTTGTTGGTTTATCAAGAGAACATGCTTCACGTTATCCACATCAATTCTCAGGTGGACAAAGACAACGTATTGGTATTGCAAGAGCATTAATTATGAATCCTGATTTAATTATTGCTGATGAAGCAATCTCAGCGTTAGATGTATCTATTCAAGCACAAGTTGTTAACTTAATGAAAAAGATTCAAAAAGAAACAGGAATTGCATATTTATTTATTGCGCATGACTTATCAATGGTTAAATATATCAGTGATAAAATTGGGGTATTACATTTAGGACATTTAGTAGAAACAGGGACTACTGAAGAAATCTTTGATAATCCAATTCATCCATATACAAAATCATTATTAAGTGCTATTCCTCATCCTAATCCACGTGTAGAAAAAGTACGTAAATCATTTACTTACGATTATAAAGAAAGTGGAGTCGATTATACAAAAGGTACTGAACATTTAGTAGATGGAACTCATTATGTTTTAGCTACTGATGAAGAATTTGAAAAATGGACAAAAAAATAGTTTAGGAGGCACTTAAGAAGGCAACCTAAAATATTGTAAGAAAATCTTCAAAAAAAGAGAACGAATGCGAAATGTTGTTCTCTTTTTATATAAATAAAAATAATACAAAATAAAAAGGTTGTTATGAAATTATTTATTGAATTTCGTAATAACCTTTTTTGATAATTTCTTTCAATTTTTATTGTTAATAATTGTGAAATTGAAAGTTTTTTTCGATTTGATTGTAAATGCTTACAGAAGATTGACTTACAAGTTGTTGTTAATTATGATGAAGATGTCTTCTAGATAAGAAGATAATTAATTTGAATCTTTTAACCGGTGAAAAGAGGAAATATGATGATTATTGACAAAATGAAAACATTAGACCATTTAACAATTCAAGAAAAGTATTTAGTGGATTATATAATAAATAATCAAGAAGATATTTTAAAAAAGAATATTAATGAACTGGCAAAATTAAGTTATACCAGTAGTGCAACGATTTCTAGGTTGTGTAAGAAACTGGGCTTTAATGGATATAAAGAATTTAAATATCAATATGCGGCTGAATATTCTCATTTACTTGAATTGAAAAATGATTTTAAAATTGAACCTTTTTCAAGTGAGAGTTCAATTGCTGATGCTTTAAATAAAATCGAACTTTTACATAAAAGAGCGATAGAGTATACAAAAAGTTTACTAGATAGACAAGTTATAGAAAGAATTTATCAACTTATTAAAAATGCTAAATATATTGAAATTTATGGAACTGGTATTAATTTTTCTTTAGCAGAAATTTATAGTTTGAATTTTGAAGAAGAAGGGGTTATTTCTAAAGCATATAACAGTTTAAATCCAATGCATCTTCAATACTTAAAGCAAAGGAAACCAAATGATACAGTTTGCATTTATTTAACACATACAGGTCAAAATATGGAAATGTTAAAAATAGCAAAGGATATTCGTAAATATCATGCTAAATCAATTGTGATTTGTGATCATAAAAAAAGAGAAATTTGTAAATATTGTGATGAAACAATTGTAATTATGACCACTCAAAATACAACTGAACTATCTAATGCTGTTTATATTGCTTCTTTACAGTATGTTTTTAATATATTTACTTCGTTAAAATTAATAAGTAATTATTCTTATTTAGAAGAAACAACAAAAGCAGTTGATAAATTTAAAATGGGAGAATGATTATGAATAAAAGTTTTCTATGGGGTGGCGCTGTTGCTGCTAATCAATACGAAGGTGGCTATCAAGAAGGACATAAAGGATTAAGTGTAACCGATGTTATGTCAGCTGGTGATGTTGATCACCCTCGAGAAATTTCTTATGAAATATTAGATGATAAATATTATCCTAACCATTATGGAATTGATTTTTATCATCATTATAAAGAAGATATTAAATTATTTGCTGAAATGGGCTTTAAATGTTTCCGTTTAAGTATTTCATGGCCACGGATCTATCCTCAAGGTGACGAATTAGAGCCTAATGAAGAAGGGCTAGAGTATTATGATCATGTTTTTGATGAATGTTTAAAATATGGAATAGAGCCTATTGTTACTTTATCTCATTTTGAAATGCCTCTTTATTTAGCAAAAAAATATGGTGGTTGGAGAAATAGACAATTAATTACATTCTTTGAAAGATATGCGATTACATGTTTTAAAAGATATAGCAAAAAGGTCAAATATTGGATGACATTTAATGAAATTAATAATCTTATAGATACCGATAATCCTTTTAATGCTTGGACTGGAGCAGGTGTTTTATATGAAGATAATGAAAATATTGAACAAACAATGTATCAAATATCTCATTATCAGTTTGTTGCAAGTGCTAGAGCAGTTCAAAGAGCCAAAGAAATTAATGCCTCTATGCAAGTAGGTTGCATGTTGCATTTTGGCCCAATTTATCCTTCTTCTTGTAATCCACAAGATATTCTTGCAGGAATTAAAGCAATGGATAAGAGGTATTTCTTTAGTGATGTTCATGTAAGGGGATATTATCCAACCTATACTTTAAAAAAGTGGGAAAGGAGTAATATTCAATTAGATATAACTGATGAAGATTTAAAAGATTTAAAACGAGGTACTGTGGATTATATAGGGTTTAGTTATTATAAATCAACGATTGCAGAATATGATAAAATACATGACTTTATTGAAGTGCAAAATCCATTGTTAAAGAAAAGTGATTGGGGTTGGGCTATTGATCCTACAGGATTAAGGATTATTTTAAATGAAGTTTATGAAAGATATCAAAAACCAATGTTTATTGTTGAAAATGGTTTTGGAGCTTATGATAAATTAGAAAATGGAATCATTAATGATGATTATCGTATTGATTACTTAAGAAACCATATTTCAGAAATGAAAAAAGCAATTGAGTTAGATGGTGTAGAAGTCATGGGATATACTCCTTGGTCAGCAATCGATATTGTAAGTGCTTCTACTGGTGAATTGGCAAAAAGATATGGATTTATCTATGTTGATTTAGATGACCAAGCTAAAGGTAGTGGAAGAAGATATCGAAAAGCTTCTTTTGAATGGTATAAAAGAGTTATTTCATCAAATGGTGAAATTTTATAGGAGATAAATAATATGAACAAATTTATAAATGAAACATTAGTTATTTATATATCGAAGTTTACAAATACAAAAGTTATAAAGGCTTTAAAGGATGGAATGATGTTTTCTTTACCGTTTTTAATGATAGGATCATTGTTCCTGTTGATTGCCAACTTACCAATTGAATCAGTAAGTAAAGTAATTAGTGAAAGTGGAATAGGAGATGTATGTTCTCAAGTATATTCTTCTACGTTTTCATTAATGGCCTTCTTTACAGTAATAGGAATTACTTATTCTTATTTGAAGAATGATCAAGTAATAACAGCTATAAATGGCGCTTTAACTGGTTTAGCAGCTTTTATTTTATTAACTCCATCTTCTAAGGTATTAGACAGTGGGGAATCAGTTACAGGAATTATTTCTAAAGATTGGACTGCTGGTCAAGGAATGATTTGTGCTATTTTAATTGGTTTTTTAGTTGGATATATTTATTCTTTATGTGTAAAAAAAGATATTAGCATTAAAATGCCAGATGGTGTGCCTAGTGGTGTTGCAGATTCATTTTCGTCACTATTACCAACTGGAATTATTATTACTATTTGTGCAATTATTTATGCTATATGTCACTTTATATTTAATACAACATTTGCAGAACTTATTTATTCGGTAATTCAAATTCCTTTACAAGGAATTACAGATTCGTTCTTTGGGGTTATTATTATGACAGTTGTTATGTCTTTATTATGGTGGACAGGCGTCCATGGTGGTTCTATATGTGGAGGAATTCTTTCACCAATTTTACAAGCAAATATGGCAGCTAATCAAAAAATTATAGATTCAGGATTGCCTCTTACAATTCAAAATGGTGGACATATTTTTACACAACAATTTTGGGACAATTTCTTATGTATGTCTGGTGCTGGAATTGTGATTGGGTTAGTGATTTATATTACATTTTTTGCCAAATCAAAGTCATTACGTAGCTTAGGTAAATTATCCATTGTACCTAATATCTTTAACATTAATGAACCAATTATTTTTGGGACACCAATTGTACTTAATATATATTTATTAATTCCATTTGTTCTTGTTCCTTTAATTATAGGTATAAGTAGTTACTTATTAATGTATATGGGAATTTTACCATTATTTAGCGGGGTTATGGTTCCTTGGACAACACCACCAATTATATCAGGACTTTTGATTGGTGGATGGCGTGTTGCATTATGGCAATTTGTGATGATTGTTGTATCTTTTGTTATTTATTTACCATTTATTAAAAAAATAGATACTTTGGAATTAAATAAAGAAAATCAAAAGTAAATTATAAGAAATACAAATATTTAATTTTAATATCAAAAAATCGTGAAAAATCACGGCTTTTTTTGTAATGCTACTAAGTTAAGAAATTAAGTTAATACTTTTGCTTTATTTATTGTCTAAGAAATCCACACGATTTTTTGTTAATGCTTATTTAGAAGCAGTGTTTTTTAAAATATGAAGTAAGATTTGAACTTGTTTTTCCATCATAGTAAGTGAACAATATTCATAGGGTCCATGATAGTTAAAACCACCTGTACCAAGATTAGGACAAGGAAGTCCTTTGAATGTTAAACGTGCACCATCTGTACCACCACGAATTGGTGAACAATAAGCATCTAAACCATTTTCTTTAATGGCAGCTAAAGCTTGTTCAACAATGAACATATGATCTTTTAGAGCTTCTTTCATGTTTAAATAACTTTCTGTAATCGTTACTTCAACAATTTTATAACCATATTTTTTATTTAAGAACTCTGCAATGTCTTTAAAGTCTTGGCATTGTTTATTTGCTTGTTGTAAGTCATGGTTACGAATAATATATTCAGCAACTGTTTCTTCACAAGTTCCTTGAATCGAGTGAAGGTGATTAAATCCTTCATAACCTTCTGTTGATTCGGGACGCATATGCACAGGTAAAAGTGAATCAAATTCATAGGCAACACGCGTTGAATTAATCATTTTATTTTTAGCACTTCCTGGATGAATACTTCTTCCATGGACTTTCACTTCGGCACTAAATGCGTTAAAGTTTTCATATTCAACAATGTGAATATCTCCACCATCAATGGTATAAGCATATTGTGCATTGAAGTAATCAACATTAAAGTGATCACTACCATGTCCAATTTCTTCATCAGGTGTAAAAGCAATTTGAATATCATTATGTTTAAATTCTGGATGATTATAAATATATTCCACCATTTGCATAATGATTGCAATACCAGCTTTATCATCAGCTCCTAATAAAGTTGTTCCATCTGTAGTAATTAAATCATGATGAATAAGTTGTAAGAGTTGAGGATATTGTTCAGGGTCTAGATAAAGTTCTTTATCTTCATTTAAAGTAATTTTTTGACCTTGATAATCTTTGATAATTTGTGGATGAATATCTTTACCACTTGCATCAGGAGAAGTATCCATGTGGGCAATAAAACCTATAACATCTCCTTGATGATTATTATTACTAGGAATTGTTCCATAAACTACACCAAATTCATCTATTTTTGCGTTTTCAATTCCTAATGATTTTAATTCTTCAACTAAATAATTTCCTAATTTTAATTGTTTTGAAGTTGAAGGAACAGTATGTGAATAACTATCTGATTGTGTGTCAAAATTCACATAATTTAAAAACCTTTCTTTAATTTCCATTTGTCTTCCTCACTTTCTTTTCTATTATACAACGACTTATAAAGAACTTCTATGAAAAAAGTTTACAAATTTTAAATTGTATGTTACCATACAATTCGTAACCGAACAATATAGGAGGAATGATATGTATAGAGATCCCATTGGACATCGTATTAAGACCATAAATAACCTAATGAGAAAAACAATGGATAAGAAAACAGGTCAGAGGCCTGATCGTGTAACTTTAATGCATTGTTGGATTATTGGGTTTGTTCAAGATAGAGAAGATAGTGGGCTTGATACATTTCCTAAAGATATAGAAAAAGAATTTTCAATCAATCGTTCTACGACATCAGAAATGTTGAAACTGATGTGTAAAAAGGGAATGATTGAACGAGAAGAAGTAGAATATGATGCAAGATTAAAGAAAATCGTTTTAACAGAATCTTCAAGAAATCATAATCGACAAATTGAAGATAAGATGAAAGAAATGCATCAAAAACTTATTAAAGATTTATCTGAAGAAGAAATAAATACGTTTATTAAAATATCCGATAAATTAATTAATAACATAAAAGAAGATTTATAAATATTCATGAAGTTCGGTAAATGAACAGGAAAGGACGTCAATTATGGTAAAAACTTTAATGAAACAAATCAAAGAATATAAAAAAGATTCATTACTTACAATGTTATTTGCGACATTAGAAGTTATCTTAGAAATCATTATTCCTTTATTAATGGCAAGTCTTATTGATAAAGGGATTGAGGCAGGTAATATGTCTAATGTTACAAAATATGGAACATTCATGTTTGTTATTGCAATTGGAACATTATCACTTGGTTTTTTAGCTGGTAACCATGCAGCTAAAGCTTCAACGGGTTTTGCAGCCAATTTAAGAGATGCCATGTATACAAACATTCAAACATTCTCTTTTTCAAACATTGATAAATATAGTACTGCAGGACTTGTAACACGTTTAACGACAGATGTGACAAATGTGCAAATGGCTTATCAAATGATTATTCGTATGTGCATTCGTGCGCCAATGTCACTTATTTGTGCCCTTACCATGGCAATGATGATCAACTTTAGATTAAGTATGATTTTTGTTGTTGCCATTGTTTTCTTAGTAGCGGTCCTTACAATAATTATGTATCATGCCACAAAATATTTTAATGATGTTTTTCCTAAATATGATACTTTAAATGAAAGTGTTCAAGAAAACGTTGTTGGTATTCGAGTTGTTAAATCATTTGTTAGAGAAAAATATGAAAATGAAAAATTTAAAAAAGCAGCACAAAACATTTATAAACTTTTTGTCAAAGCAGAATCCGTTTTATCTTATAATAACCCAGCTATGTTAATAGCTGTTTATGGTTCAATTTTAATGCTTTCATGGTTAGGTGCTAAAGCAATTGTAGGTGGGACTCTTACTACAGGTGAACTTACAAGTTTATTTAGCTATGTTATGAATATTATGATGTCTCTTATGATGCTTTCTATGGCATTTGTTATGATTACGATGTCACTTGCTTCAGGAAGACGTATTGCAGAAGTTATTAATGAGCAATCTGATTTAGTCTCTCCTCAAGAAGCTTTAACTGAAGTAAAAGATGGTTCAATTGATTTCAATCATGTTGTTTTTTCTTATAAACATGGTAGTGGAGAAGCGGTCTTAAAAGATGTTGATCTTCATATTAAAAGTGGTGAAACAATTGGAATTATTGGTGGTACCGGAAGTGCTAAAAGTAGTTTGGTCAACCTTATTTCTCGTTTATATGATGTTGACGAAGGTAGCGTTGTTGTTGGTGGACAAGATGTTCGTAATTATGATCTTGAAGTTTTAAGAGATGAAGTTTCTGTTGTCTTACAAAAGAATGTTTTATTTAGTGGAACAATCTTACAAAACTTACGTTGGGGTAATGAAAATGCAACAGAAGAAGAATGTAAAGAAGCTTGTCGTTTAGCGTGTGCTGATGAGTTTATTGATCGTTTTGAAGATGGTTATAATACGTATATTGAACAAGGTGGTTCAAACGTTTCAGGTGGACAAAAACAACGTTTATGTATCGCAAGAGCGTTGCTAAAAAATCCTAAAATCTTAATTCTAGATGATTCAACAAGTGCTGTTGATACAGCTACAGATGCAAGTATTCAAGAATCATTCAATGAGCGTATTCCCGATACAACAAAAATTATTATTTCACAACGTATATCATCTGTTCAAAATGCAAGCCGTATTATTGTTTTAAATGATGGTGTCGTGGATGGTTTTGACACACATGATAAATTATTAGAAACAAATGAAATTTATCGTACAATTTATGAAACACAAATGAAAGGGAAGGAGGAAGAATAATGAAAGAAGGAACAATGAAACGTTTACTTAAAATGTTATGGAGTAAATATAAAATCCATTTAATTGTTGTTTTTCTATGTATTGTAGGAAATGCTTTATTTAATGTTCAAGGAACAATGTTTATGCAAACATTAATTGATGATTATATTGTTCCCCTTTTAAAGAGTTCTTCACCTGACTTTAGTGGACTATTCCATGCTTTGATTCGTGTGGGTGCACTTTATGCTTGTAGTGTTGTTTGTGCCTTTACCTTTAACCGTATTATGGTTTATGTAACACAAGGGTTCTTAAGAGATTTAAGAATTGAAATGTTTGAACATATGGAATCTTTACCAATTCGTTATTTTGACAGAACTCCTCATGGAGATACAATGTCAGTCTATACAAATGATATTGATACATTAAGACAATTGATTTCACAATCTATTCCACAACTTATTTCAAGTTGTATGACTATTGTGACAACATTTGTATCAATGATCATTTTAAATATTCCTTTAACTGTGTTAAGTGTATGTATGCTTATGATCATGCTTGTTGTATCAAGAAAACTTGGATCGTTATCAGGTAAATTCTTCGTTCAACAACAAGGGGATTTAGGTAAAGTGAATGGTTATATTGAAGAAATGATTTCTGGTCAAAAAGTTGTTAAAGTCTTCAACCATGAAGATCAAGCAATTGCTGATTTTAGAAAATTAAATGATGAATTAAGAGAAAGTGCTTATCAAGCTCATAAATTTGCGAATATCTTAATGCCAGTTACAGTACAACTTGGAAATATCTCTTATATCATTTGTGCAATTGTTGGCGCAATCCTTGCTTTAAATGGACATTTTGCTTTAACAATTGGAACCCTTGTAGCTTTCTTAACATTGAATAAAAGTTTCAACCAACCTATTGGACAAATTTCTCAACAAATCAATGCTGTTGCCATGGCACAAGCAGGAGCTGGTCGTATCTTTGATTTATTAGATCAAGAAAGTGAAGATGATCAAGGTGTGGTTACTTTATGTCGTGTAGAAACTGTTGATGGAAAAATGGTTGAAACAGATAAAAGAACAGGACATTGGGCTTGGAAACATCCAAGAAGCGATGGTCATGTTGAACTTGTAGAAATGAAGGGTGATATTCGTTTAGAAGGTGTTGACTTTGGTTATTTTGATGACCGTATGGTTTTACACAATGTAGATGTTTATGCTAATCCTGGTGAAAAGATTGCCTTTGTTGGGGCTACTGGTGCAGGTAAAACAACAATTACAAACTTAATTAATCGTTTCTATGATATTCAAAAAGGTTCGATTACTTATGATGGAATTGATATTAAATTGATTAAAAAAGATGATTTAAGAAGATCATTAGGTGTGGTTTTACAAGATACACATTTATTTACTGGAACAGTTATGGATAATATTCGCTATGGACGCCTTGATGCTACGGATGAAGAATGTATTGAAGCAGCAAAACTTGCCAATGCCGATCTCTTTGTTAAACATTTGCCAGATGGTTATCAAACAATGCTTACAGGAGATGGGGCGAACTTATCGCAAGGACAAAGACAGTTATTAGCGATTGCGCGTGCTGCTGTTGCTAATCCTCCTGCACTTATTTTGGATGAAGCAACTTCTTCTATTGATTCTCGAACAGAAAAGCTTGTACAAGATGGAATGGATAAATTAATGCATGGTAGAACAACACTTGTTATTGCCCATCGTTTATCAACAATTAAAAATAGTGATTGTATTATGGTCTTAGAACAAGGACATATTATTGAAAGAGGAAATCATCAATCACTTATTAAAGAAAAAGGCAAATACTATCAATTATATACAGGAGCTATTGAAATGGATTAATCCATCAATAGCTTTTTATATTTTTTGGACTATCCGTCCATTGAAAGAAGGAAAAGAGAAAGATAAAATGATCTGTTGACCTTGATAGGAAATGTAGATGATCCAACAGAGATCAAAAGATATCGGGATGTCGTAAGAAAAGCAGGTAGCCATGGAGATTATGTGATTATCGGAGTTGAACACCAAAGCACTTTTGATAAAAATA
>ERZ1673747.2476-NODE-2476-length-14161-cov-4.004112_pt1 | contig 14161 bp, 9 predicted proteins | sample MGYA00580220_ERZ1673747 | MGnify/ENA primary metagenome ERZ1673747 (study PRJEB41218, sample SAMN15661769) | gut metagenome | host: Homo sapiens | place: Canada: London | collected 2015-08-20/2019-03-30 | study: EMG produced TPA metagenomics assembly of... | reverse complement strand
GGGGTATACCAGCAGCTGGGTTGGCATCAGTTATTCGCTCTCATTTTCGTGGAATGAATCTGTAGGGATCCCCGATAACGAACGTATTGTCGGACTTAATGTTTCAGTGCCTTTCAATGTTTTGACCAAACGTCGCTACACCCGGGAAAATGCGCTCGACCGCGCTTATGCCTCCTTTAACGCCAACCGTAACAGCAACGGGCAAAATAGCTGGCTGGCAGGTGTAGGTGGGACCTTACTGGAAGGCCACAACCTGAGTTATCACGTAAGCCAGGGTGATACCTCGAATAATGGGTACACGGGCAGCGCCACGGCAAACTGGCAGGCCGCTTACGGTACGCTGGGGGGCGGGTATAACTACGACCGCGATCAACATGACGTTAACTGGCAGCTGTCTGGCGGTGTGGTCGGGCATGAAAATGGCATAACGCTGAGCCAGCCTTTAGGGGATACCAATGTTTTGATTAAAGCGCCTGGCGCAGGCGGTGTACGCATTGAAAATCAAACTGGCATTTTAACCGACTGGCGCGGCTATGCGGTGATGCTGTATGCCACGGTTTATCGGTATAACCGTATCGCGCTTGATACCAATACGATGGGGAATTCCATCGATGTTGAAAAAAATATTAGCAGCGTTGTGCCGACGCAAGGCGCGTTGGTTCGTGCCAATTTTGATACCCGCATAGGCGTGCGGGCGCTCATTACCGTTACCCAGGGCGGAAAACCGGTGCCGTTTGGATCACTGGTACGGGAAAACAGTACCGGAATAACCAGTATGGTGGGTGATGACGGGCAAGTTTATTTAAGTGGTGCGCCATTGTCTGGTGAATTACTGGTTCAGTGGGGAGACGGCGCGAACTCACGCTGCATTGCGCACTATGTATTGCCGAAGCAAAGCTTACAGCAAGCCGTCACTGTTATTTCGGCAGTTTGCACACATCCTGGCTCATAAAGGAAATTATCAATAAGATAATCTGCAGATTATTATTGGCGATGGCATGTTTGTGTCTGGCAAACATATCCTGGGCTACTGTTTGTGCAAATAGTACTGGCGTAGCAGAAGATGAACACTATGATCTCTCAAATATCTTTAATAGCACCAATAACCAGCCAGGGCAGATTGTTGTTTTACCGGAAAAATCCGGCTGGGTAGGTGTCTCAGCAATTTGTCCACCCGGTACGCTGGTGAATTATACATACCGTAGTTATGTCACCAACTTTATTGTTCAGGAAACTATCGATAATTATAAATATATGCAATTACATGATTATCTATTAGGTGCGATGAGTCTGGTTGATAGTGTGATGGATATCAGTTCCCCCCGCAAAATTATATTCGGATGGGAACAGATCCTAACGTTTCGCAAAACCTTCCATTCGGGGTGATGGATTCTCGTTTAATATTTCGTTTAAAGGTTATTCGTCCCTTTATTAACATGGTGGAGATCCCCAGACAGGTGATGTTTACCGTGTATGTGACATCAACGCCTTACGATCCGTTGGTTACACCTGTTTATACCATTAGTTTTGGTGGCCGGGTTGAAGTACCGCAAAACTGCGAATTAAATGCCGGGCAGATTGTTGAATTTGATTTTGGTGATATCGGCGCATCGTTATTTAGTGCGGCAGGGCCGGGTAATCGACCTGCTGGTGTCATGCCGCAAACCAAGAGCATTGCGGTCAAATGTACGAATGTTGCTGCGCAGGCTTATTTAACAATGCGTCTGGAAGCCAGTGCCGTTTCTGGTCAGGCGATGGTGTCGGACAATCAGGATTTAGGTTTTATTGTCGCCGATCAGAACGATACGCCGATCACGCCTAACGATCTCAATAGCGTTATTCCTTTCCGTCTGGATGCAGCTGCGGCAGCCAATGTCACACTTCGCGCCTGGCCTATCAGTATTACCGGTCAAAAACCGACCGAAGGGCCGTTTAGCGCGCTGGGGTATTTACGCGTCGATTATCAATGAGGTACGGAGAATGAGAAGAGTACTCTTTAGCTGTTTCTGCGGGCTACTGTGGAGTTCCAGTGGATGGGCAGTTGACCCTTTAGGAACGATTAATATCAATTTGCACGGTAACGTTGTTGATTTCTCCTGTACCGTAAACACAGCGGATATTGATAAGACGGTAGATTTAGGCAGATGGCCTACGACACAACTACTGAACGCTGGCGATACCACGGCACTCGTCCCTTTTAGCCTGCGGCTGGAGGGATGTCCTCCGGGTTCAGTTGCGATTTTATTTACGGGAACGCCGGCATCCGATACCAACCTGCTGGCTCTGGATGATCCCGCAATGGCACAAACCGTCGCCATCGAATTACGTAATAGCGATCGCTCCCGGCTCGCACTGGGGGAGGCGAGCCCGACTGAGGAAGTAGATGCAAATGGCAATGTCACACTAAACTTTTTTGCCAATTATCGAGCGTTAGCCAGCGGTGTTCGGCCAGGTATGGCGAAAGCGGATGCGATATTTATGATCAATTATAATTAATATTATATTAATTCGTATAATTTGGCGTAGTCGATAAGCTCTACAATTGAATGCAAACCTAGCTTGCCATAAATATTAGATTTATGCGCACTAACTGTTTTATTGCTAAGTAATAACTTATCGGCAATTTCTTTATTAGATAATCCGCTAACCAGATAACGTAATATGGTCACTTCACGATTAGATAGCACAGTGACCGTTGAACTATTCGTACTACATTTATTGCTTTTTATATAGTTAAGCGTTTCGCTGGGAAAAAACGTGTATCCGGAGAGGATCATCTGAACGGCATGAAAAATATCATTCTGATCATTGCATTTACTGACAAAACCGTTAGCACCAGCTTGTATCGCTCTGCCAGCATAAAAGCATTCTGATTTCGATGATAAAAATAACACTTTCACTGTGCTCTGGATTTGTTTGATCCTTTTCAGGAAGGTAAAACCGTCTGTTCCGGGCAAGTCTATATCCATAATGATTAAATCAACAGGACGGGTTCGGAGATAATCGATGGTTATGCGATAATCATCCGTTTTCAGGACAATCTGCAATTCACTGTTTTTTTGCAACAGAACTTCAATAGACATTCTGATGATAGGATGAGTATCCATAATGATCACCGACGTTGGTTTCATAGTTACCAGTCTCATAGGAGCGGACAATTTTCCGTTAGGTCGGGAAATTGTACTTTGATACATGAAAATACGGGTTTTCTTGATTCAGACGCGCAGCGGTGTGCGTTTGTTTGCCGCTATAGCGAAATAAATCAGAAAATCAGACGCGGTCGTTCACTTGTTCAGCAACCAGATCAAAAGCCATTGACTCAGCAAGGGTTGACCGTATAATTCACGCGATTACACCGCATTGCGGTATCAACGCGCCCTTAGCTCAGTTGGATAGAGCAACGACCTTCTAAGTCGTGGGCCGCAGGTTCGAATCCTGCAGGGCGCGCCATTTCTTCCTCATTTATGCCCGTCTTATCCGTTTCCGCTTTGCCCTTCACCACATCACTTTTTGTCGCTGTTTGGCGAGATAATTCAACGGTGTCAGGCCGTAAAACGCCTTAAAAACAGAGATAAAGTACGACGTGCTGCTATAGCCACATAATTGCGCCACCTGAGTGATATTTTTGTTATCCATCAATAACATCTGTACGGCGTAACGCATACGACACTCTGTGACAATCTGGCTATAGCTGGTATTTTCGTTTTTTAATTTCTTTTTGAGCAGGCTGGGGCTTAAACATAGCGAACTGGCGACAATTCGCAGATTCCAGTAATGCTGAATATCGCTTTGAATAATGCGGCAGACGCTGTCGCGGACGCTGCTGCGTAAGATATACATCAGTAGGGCAATAAACCGCGATTGCTCAAGAAAGTTAGACAATACGGTAAAAAGCAATGCGCGCGTCAACTCCGCTTCGCAGGGTCTGCTGGGTTGCTGCTTGCTGTGGTTGGCGGCTAGCCGGAACACTTCCGGTGTACGGCTATGACAAGCGATAACCGGGGTTGCCAGCCGCGACCAGGGCTTTACACAGGTTAAGTTCTTATTTAAAAACAACAGATAATCGTTGATGATGTTACGGTTGATGTGGGTGATTAATACGTGATTTAACGTTGAGAGTTCAATGACGTTATTGTTGCACGCGAAGGCGGCCAGGTAGTTTTTCGGAAGGGTAAACGTAGCATGGTTATTGACGCTTACCTCTACCTCTTTTTCGGTCAGGATCACCACGCAAGGTTCACTGCTGCTCAATTGCATTTCGCACTCCTCAGATATCAGAAACTCCGCTCAAAGGATCTATGCTTCCTGCATGAGTGATCGGCCCGTTCGCCGATAACGATCTTCTTTCTTTAGCACGCTTTTTAGCAATTAATCTTGATGGAATTCTGATGAGAGCGAAAGAGGTAAGCCAGGTCGTACCCGACTTACCTGGAGGAGATTTAATACTCGAGAATGCCGTGCGCGACGGGCAAATAGCGCAGAGAGAAATAGAGAGTGTCTTTACCGCAAGAGGAACGTTTCGCTAACAGCGAGGCAATTTCTGCGTCCGGTTTCGGTTTCGCTGTAAAGGTTTTGCCTTTGCCGGCGACAAAAAGTTCATAAACAACGCCGCTGGCAGGGGCGGGACTTTGGCAATCGGCGCTGGCCTGTAAATAACGTTCACGCTGTTCAGCGGTCAGTTTATCCACGCCGCTGCCATCCTGTACCCAGACATTAACGCCGGTTGCTTTAACGTGTTCCAGCAGTTGGCGATAGCCATCGGGCGACATGTTTCCGGCGAAAAAACTACTGATATAAACCGGTTTTGCTGAAACATCGCTAATCAGCCGCTGCGCGTTGTTTAACCATGTTAGCAAAGGCTGACGGGCGGCTTCGCTGCGCCAGTTCAGGTCGTCAATTTCCGCGCTGATGTACCAGCCATCCGGCGTTATGCCAGGCGCGGCGCTCCATAATCTGGCTTGCTGGAGATCGGCAGCCAGCAGGCGATTAAGATAGCTTTCCAGCGCTGCGGACGACTGTTTCTGGTGCATAAAAAATTCCGGATCGGCGTTCAGCCCGACAATAAGCTTCAGACCAGCCTGTTGCGCAGCTGCGGCCCGCTTAAACAATAACGTGCGCTGTTCTGGCTGGGTAAATGCATCGCCGTAACGGGTCCATTGCAAAACAAGGGTATCGAAGCCTTGCAAACGTAACTGACTCATCAGCCCCTGCCACTGGGTATCGGTAACCTGACTATCTCGGTTTTGTGGTTGCCAGATAATACCTTTCATCGCAAAGGAAAAAGGGCTGACCAAAAGCAGTGTCAGCAATACGAAAATGAACTTACGCATTTACCAGTGCACTCCAATGGTGAGAAACGCGTTGTTGCGCTCTCCGTTACGTTGATTAATCGCCTTAAAGGTATGTTGATACTCGACGCCGAGACTGACTTTGTGCGGCCAGGCGTCGTAGTGCGTCTCGCCGGTCCAGATATTCCAGCGGACCCCGACTCCGCCAAGCTGCGCGCCCTGAGTGCCTTTATCACGATAGCCGTTGTCCTGAACGTGAGCGTAAGGCTCAATAGTCTGTCCGTTAGCTACCTTCTGATGCCAGCTGACGCGATAATCTGCCGTCCACGCCTGAATATCCTGGCGGATATATTGCGCCGCATCGAGGTACAGGTTTTGGGCAAACCAGCCTGAACCGTTCGGGTGCCATTCGTCGCTGTATTTGCCGCCATTAAAGAATGAGGCGCTGGCGCGCAGCATGGTATCGGATGCGCCATTTTGGCCGTTCAGCGGCAACTGCTGTTCGACGGCGATGAAAAAGATCTGATCGCGCAGCGGCTTCCAGCGCAGACCGGTGCCGGACATCGGATTTTTCACCGGCATCATCACCCCGTTTTCTCCGGTATCGGCAAAGACGCGGCTATAAACTGAGAGCAGGTCGCCTTCCAGCAGCATATTGCGTCCGATGCGGTACTCGGCTTCCAGTTGTCCGTAGCTACGATAGCTTTTCCCTGGCGCTGCGCCGCCGACATTATTGTTAGCGGTACTCATTGCGCCGGAACGCAAGCCGATGGAAGAATCGAAACTGAACGTCCAGCGGCGACCGACCTCCTCATGCAAACGGCGGAAATTGAAGCGTTGTTGATTTTGTTCTGGGGTCAGTGGGGTTATCAGCGCCTGATTATCAATGTCATCAATCACCAGCCGGGCGTAGTGCTGCGTCGCAGGCATGTCATCCGACGCTGGTTCACGTAGGCCAGTTGTCGGATCAGTGCCGGATCGTCCGGAAGCCCTTTATGCGCCGGTTCGAGCATTTCCCGCGACTGTGCGATATCACCGCTATCCCACAAGGCGTAACCAAGCGCTGCCTGGGTGTTGCTATTATTCGGTTCCAGTTCCAGCGCGGCGCGCAAATCACTCACCGCGGCCGGGACATTATGACGTTGGCGATAAATTGTCGCCCGCGCAACGTAAGCGTTGGCAGAAGGCGCAATATTGATTGAGCGCGTGAGATCGTTCAGTGCGAGTTCCGGCTGACCAGGAATGTAACGTTGCGCATGCAGCCACCAGTAGAGGGCATTGCTTCCCAGTCCACGTTTTTCTGCCTGTTGTAGCCAGCGATCGCGAGCCGCACCATTTCCTGCCGCCTGGGCGGTATTGGCAGCAGCAAGCAGATCCTCATTGCTCATGTCGTGAAGACTGATTTTCTGCCAGGCCGCCAGTGCGGTGGCGTAGTCCTCAACCTGATACGCCTGATAGGCTACCGCACGATGTTGCCAGGCGCTCGGTTGTCGTTGTTCGGCCTGAAGCCATGCATACAACGCCACACCGGGTAGCGTGTCCCGATAACACTTTGCCAGACGGTTCCAGGCGGCGGCATCGTAGGAAGGCGACATATCGCCCAGCAAGCGAACTATTGCCGGGCAATTATCTGCAATACCCGGCAACTGACTTTGCCACTGACGTTGCTCCGCCAGCGGTAAGGGTTTCGATAAAATCGCCACCTTCGCCGGCGTTGCCAGGTAAGGATGACTTTCCAGCAGAGACGCCAGTCGCGCCATTAAAGTCTGGCTGACACGCGCATCGCCCTGGAAAGGATAGCGTTGCAGCAATAAATCGGCAGCTTCGCGTGACTGCTCGTTCTGCATCAGTTGCCAGGTTAGTTGATCCAGGCGGGTAAGATTTGCCGGTTCTTGCTGATACAGCAATCGTGCCAGACGCAGAGCTTCAGCCTTGTTACGGGTCGCCACGCTGACAGCATAACGCTCCTCAAGCATTTCATTGGCGGGGAGGGTGGCGAGCAGTTTTTGCGCTGCGTCGTACTGACCTTCTTTTAACAGCACCGGTAGCGTCGCGCCAACAACATACTGGCGGTTGTCGGCAAACTGTACCGTATAATTCGCCAACGCCTGAACGGGGTTAGCGCTGTATTTAGATAACAGATAGAGCCAACTTTTCTCTTGTGCGTCCGTGGTAAATAGTGGCTTATTTTCAATGAGATAATGCTGGAGGCGTGCTTTTTCGCCACGATAAGCCAGCGCGGTCGCGTAAGTAATATATGACTGAGGATCGGTGAAGATCCCCTGTGATTGCAGTGCCAGGATCCGATCGTCCAGCTGCCCGGCAAGAAGCACGTCAAACCACTGACGGCGTTCTGCCGCGCTTAATGTGTTCTGCTGGCGTGCTTCATTGTATAGCGTATCTGCCTGGGACCATTGTTTCAGGTAGATTGCCCGTTGCAGCAGATCGGTTCGCAGCGTTTTTCCTTCCGGCGATGCAGCAAACGTCGCATCGTTCAGTTGCGCTCTGGCGACAGGTAACTGTGCCAGCCGCAGGGCATTCTGCCCGACTTCACTGCGACAACGCAGGGTCGGCGCAGCATCGCACGCTTTTTGCTGGGCAAGCAGTTCTTCAACTGTCGTAACGCTTTTCACTTCAACCGGAATAGCCGCCAGACTGCGCTCAAGTCGGGCATCTCCTGGGTGACGTTTCAGTTGATCCTCAAGCAACAGCCGCGCCCGGTCATCATGACCAAAATGGCGATAGGCTTCCGCAAGGTATAAAGTCAGCGGAATATTATCCGGCACCTGCTGGTGTATATATTCAAATTCGCGGATGGCGGTTGCTTCGTCGTTATTTTTCTGTGCCTTCAGCGCTTTATCGAGACGGGGATAAATAACAAAATGGCGATAATCGCTCAGCCCCAGCTCTTCTGCGCTGGTGCCGATATTGTCTGCGAGTGCGCTGGTACTCAATAAAGACGTCAGCAGTAAACCAGACCATCCGATGACGCGATTAAGGTTATTCTCCTTCATTTTCGGACTCCAGTTGCGCAACCTGTTCTGTGTTTAAACCTGCTTTGAGTAATAGTGATTGCATCGAAACTTGTAATTCGCGTTGAATTGTCAGGACGCGATCCAACGTTTCCTGGCTGATAACGCCTTCGGTGACCAAAAACTTGCCGAGCGGCAGAGAACTGCGTTCATGGCGCAATAACAACACGTTAATTGCTGAACGATTAATATGACCGAGCGTGGTCAGTATTTCGGCGAACAGGAACTGATGCGGCACATATTGCCGCCAGATTTCACCGGCCTGCTGTTCCGTGAGCCACTGATGCTGAACCGCATTGTACAACATTGCCCGCGGATCGTGACCGCGTCGGCGTGCATACCAGTGACGTAACCCTGTGACAATTTGTCCCCGCAGAACAATGACGTAACGCACTTTGCGTCCGACTTTACGCGTCAGGGCCGCCAGCGAAACCGGGTCAATACCATCTTCACTGCCGACAATTAACTCGTCATTTTCCAGACGCAGCGGCAGTACCGCATAATGCAGCGCCACGGAGGCCGGCATTTCGGCAATCAGCGAGGAAGGGATCTGCCAGGCATCGATGGATTCCCACGCCACGCCGTTTTGCTCTGCCAGCGCCTGTGCCAGCTGCTCGGCGCTAATCAGCCCCTGCATCAGCATTGAACCGCCCAGGCGTAGACCTTCGACGCGATTACGCAGTGCTGTATCGAGTTGTTCTTCAGTGATGACCTGATTTTCCAGCAGAATTTGACCTAACGGGCGCAACGAGCGGGTATCGCCAGTCACGCTGGGGAAGTCATGCGTTGTTTTATCCCACGCCACGCGACGTGGATCGCCGTGTTGAAGTACCTGTTTTAGCGCGCGCCAGTTGGCCATGAAGTTAATCAGGTTGCCCCAGAAAAGACGCAGGACGGAAAGCAGCCCCTGCGTCAGGCCGTAGTAGCCAGTAACGAAAATCACCCGCTGCACGATGCGGTTAACCATCAAACCAAAGTTTAGCCACAGCAGGGTCATTAACCATGCGCTGCCGCTGAAAATAGAAAGGAAATGCCAGGCATCGGGCCACAAACTTTCATACGCCAGCAACAGCAAAAGCTGGATCATCACCAGCATCGCGAGGAAGCTGACAAAGTTACTGATTGCCCCTTTGCGGTCGCGCCAGAGAAAGTAGTTCAGCGTCAGGCTGGAGGTCCATTTATGGGTTTTAAAGCCTTGGAAAACAATGCCGATGATCCAGCGGGATTTTTGTCGAACCGCAGTCGAAAAGGTATCGGGGAAATATTCGCGCACGCAGATCATGTTTGATGTCCGCGCGTGCTGTAAAAATTTACGCTGCTCGCGTTCTTTGGCTTCGTCCACCACCGGAAAACGGACAAAAATTTCCGTCATACCTTTTTCTTTCAGGCGGAAGCCAATGTCGTAATCTTCAGTAAGACTCTGCACGTCGAAAGCAATACCGTCACCGTCAGCTAACAGTGCGGTCACGGCGCGGCGGCTGAAACAGGTGCCGACGCCTGCGCTGGGCACTTGTCCGGCGAGGGCTTCACGCACCGGAACATCTTTGCCATGCAGCTCTGAAAACTCATCAATGTAAGTCATGCTGGTGAAGTGCGTCCATTCGCGTTCGAACGGATACACCGGGATCTGAATCAGATCTTTACGCTCGACCAGATAGTTGAACAGACGCAATTCCATCGGTGAAATCACATCTTCGGCGTCATGCAGAATAAAACCAGCAAAAGCGAAATTGGCGCTACGCTCAAATTGGGTGATGGCGTCCAGCACGTTGTTCAGACAGTCGGCTTTGCTGGTGGGGCCAGGACGCGCGCAGACTACCTTATGCACATTCGGGAAGCGAGCGCACACTTCGTCAACATCACGCTGAGTATCGGGGTCGTTGGGGTAGGTGCCAACAAAGATATGATAGTTTTCGTAGTCGAGCGTGGTCGCCGCCAGCTCGGCCATATTGCCGATGACGCCCGTTTCATTCCACGCCGGAACCATAATCGCTAACGGTTTTTCATCTGGTTTATACAGTTCGCGGTAACTCATTCGCGGGTAGCGGCGATAAACACTCAACTTGCGTTTAATGCGGCGTACCCAGTAGACGACATCAATAAAAAAATCGTCCAGCCCGCTGATGAACATGATGACCGCTAACGTTATCGCGATTACTTTTAAGCCGTAGAGCCAGGTAGCAAAAACATCAAGAAGCCAGTCCACACAAAAACTTTACATTAACGCTGGTTATGTTTAGGGTGGCGTATATTAAGGTTTTTTATGAATTGTGACAGCTTTTTACCATTAATAGGTATGACTATTGCGGCACGTTATTTTTACACTGGTTATAAAAGTTGCCGTTTGCTGAAGGATTAAGCGGGTAATGTGATAACAAACCTTGTCCCCCGCGCATCCGACGTTACCGCAACCGTGCCTTTATGCGCGACAACAATCGATTTCACTATCGCCAGGCCAATACCGCTACCTTCACCTTTTCGCTGGCGGGAGGGGTCAACGCGATAGAAACGGTCAAACAATCGCGGTAAGTGCTCGGGCGCAATGGGCGTACCGGGGTTTTCGACGATAACTTGCACCAGGTGATCGACCGTCTGGCAGCGCACAACAATTGTCTCTCCGGTTGGCGTATAACGCAGGGCGTTCGAAAGCAGGTTGCTTAGCGCCCGACGCAGCATCAGCGGATCGCCCGCGACCTGACACTTGTCGCCAACAAACCGCAACTCCACGCCGCGATCTTCCGCTAACGCCTCGAAAAAATCGAACACTTTGCCGACTTCATCCGCCAGGTTGAGCATTTTCTTTTCGGGGATTAGCTGGTTGTTATCGGCCTGAGCGAGAAACAGCATATCGCTGACCATTTTCGCCATTCGCGTCAGCTCTTCGAGATTAGAGTAGAGCACATCTTCCAGCTCCTTCTGGCTGCGCGACTGGCTGAGGGCGATTTCGGTTTGCGTTATGAGATTCGTAATTGGTGTGCGAATTTCGTGAGCGATATCCGCTGAGAAATTGGACTGGCGGGTAAAGACATCCTCAATACGCTCGATCATATGGTTGAACGACAGTACCAGCTGTTCCAGCTCAATGGGCACGGTCTGCGGGTCGAGGCGAACGTCGAGATCTTTCGAGGTAATATTCTGGATTTGACGGCTGACGCTGCGGATCGGCGCGTGACCTTTATGTACCGCCAACAGTACGATAAAGACGATCAGGATGCTGATTACCGATGCGGTCATAATAAGTTTATTCATCAAATCATTTATGTAATGAAGATGAAAATCGATCGAAAGCGCGATGTAGAGCGTATAAATCGGTTTGCCGTCCACCAACGGGCCAACCGGCAAGTTAATCATCCGCCAGTTGCTGTGTTCCATATGCCCGTGACCGTGGCCTGGCATCATCATCGTCGGGCCGGAAAGGAGATACACCTCGCCACCCTGAGCGTCTTTATCGGGTATGGCGTCACGCGTAAACTCGCGGATATCCGGCGCACCGGGGGAGTGATACACCGTTTTACCCTGACTATCTGCCAGGGAAATCAACACATTGGAATAACCACTGACGATATCTTCCAGCGTCATTAAGCGTCGGGCTTGCGTTTCGTCAGGGTGATTTAGTACCCGTTCAAGGGTGGCGCTAATCTCTTTTAAATCATTAATATCCTGCTCGGCAAAATGAACTTTTACTGAGTGGATCATGATCCATGCAAAGGCGAAAAACGCCGCGATGGTGGCCAGGCTGATAAAAAAGGTCAGGCGGGTTGCCAGCGAAAACGGGCGCTGAAATGGCTTACTGACCATCCGGCACCTCAAGCATGTAACCCACGCCGCGCACGGTCTGAATTAGCTTCGGCTCAAAGTCGTTGTCGATTTTGCCGCGCAGCCGCTTCACCGCCACATCAATAGCATTGGTATCGCTGTCAAAATTCATGTCCCATACCTGCGAGGCGATAAGCGAGCGGGGCAGCACTTCGCCCTGATGGCGAAGGAAGAACTCCAGCAGAGTAAACTCTTTACTGGTCAAAGTGATGCGCGTGCCGCTGCGGGTGACTTTGCGGCTGACGAGATCGACCATCAAATCGGCAACCTGAAACTGACTTTCGATAATCACCGCCGCCCCGCGCCGCAGTAATGTGCGCACCCGCGCCAGCAGTTCAGCAAAAGCGAATGGCTTCACCAGGTAGTCATCTGCCCCCAACTCCAGCCCCTTGACGCGATGTTCAATGGTGCCAAGCGCGGTAAGCAACAGAATCGGCATCCCTTTATTGGCGGAGCGTAACATGCGCACGATATCCCAGCCGTTCACGTCCGGCAGCATAATATCGAGGATTATCAGATCATAATCACCGGTCATCGCCAGATGGTAGCCATTCAGCCCGTTGTCGGCCAAATCGACCACAAAACCGGCTTCGGTTAACCCTTTGGTCAAGTATTCTCCGGTTTTCTTTTCATCTTCGACAATCAACAGTTTCATATTTCCTCCGCATGTTGCCCGGGCAATTCTAGAGTAGCGGGATCAGATGGCAATCGCTTATTGGCAAAATGACAATTTTGTCATTTTTCTGTCACCGGAAAATCAGAGCCTGGCGAGTAAAGTTGGCGGCATAAAATCACCAGAAATTATGAGCCTATGTCTCCTTGTAAACTTCTGCCATTTTGTGTGGCCCTTGCGCTAACCGGTTGTTCACTGGCACCGGATTATCAGCGTCCGGCAATGCCCGTGCCGCAGCAGTTCTCACTCAGCCAGAACGGCCTGGTTAACGCAGCAGATAACTATCAGAACGCGGGCTGGCGCACCTTTTTTGTTGATAATCAGGTGAAGACGCTGATTAGCGAGGCGCTGGTGAATAATCGGGATTTGCGCATGGCGACGCTGAAAGTGCAGGAGGCACGGGCGCAATATCGTCTGACCGATGCCGACCGCTACCCACAGCTCAATGGCGAGGGCAGCGGCAGCTGGAGCGGTAATCTTAAAGGGAATACCGCCACGACACGGGAGTTTTCGACCGGCCTTAACGCCAGCTTTGACCTCGATTTTTTCGGTCGCTTAAAGAACATGAGCGAAGCCGAGCGACAAAATTATTTAGCCACTGAGGAAGCTCAGCGCGCGGTGCATATTCTGCTGGTTTCTAATGTCGCGCAAAGCTATTTCAATCAGCAACTGGCGTATGCGCAATTGCAAATAGCCGAAGAAACGCTGCGTAATTATCAGCAGTCATATGCGTTTGTCGAAAAACAACTGTTGACAGGTAGCAGTAATGTTCTGGCGCTGGAACAGGCTCGCGGGGTGATAGAAAGTACCCGCAGCGACATCGCTAAACGTCAGGGGGAACTGGCGCAGGCGAATAATGCATTGCAACTGTTGCTGGGAAGCTACGGCAAGCTGCCGCAAGCGCAGACAGTAAACAGCGACAGCCTGCAAAGCGTTAAATTACCGGCGGGATTGTCGTCGCAAATCTTATTGCAGCGCCCGGATATTATGGAAGCTGAACACGCGTTAATGGCGGCTAATGCCAATATTGGCGCTGCACGCGCGGCATTTTTTCCGTCTATAAGCCTGACCAGCGGAATATCGACCGCCAGTAGCGATCTATCGTCATTATTTAACGCCAGCAGCGGGATGTGGAATTTTATACCCAAAATTGAGATCCCCATTTTTAATGCCGGACGCAACCAGGCCAATCTGGATATCGCCGAAATTCGCCAGCAGCAGTCGGTGGTGAATTATGAACAGAAAATCCAGAACGCCTTTAAAGAAGTGGCAGATGCGCTGGCATTACGTCAAAGCCTGAACGATCAAATCAGCGCCCAGCAGCGTTATCTGGCATCGCTGAAAATTACTTT
>ERZ1673747.2475-NODE-2475-length-14161-cov-38.147739_pt1 | contig 14161 bp, 11 predicted proteins | sample MGYA00580220_ERZ1673747 | MGnify/ENA primary metagenome ERZ1673747 (study PRJEB41218, sample SAMN15661769) | gut metagenome | host: Homo sapiens | place: Canada: London | collected 2015-08-20/2019-03-30 | study: EMG produced TPA metagenomics assembly of... | reverse complement strand
CTTGACAACCGCTTTGCCGAACCGATATAATGAACAAAGAAATAGGCATACCTTTCAGGACGTATCCGTTCCAAAGAGAATGTTGGAGGAAATGGCAAAAAAAGAAGGATATATCGACCTGTTTATGATCGATATATCCAGAAATTTGTTACTTATAAAAGAGTCTGAAAAGGTATAGTTTTCTGGCCGATCGGCCGGAAAGAGTCAAGATGTCAGCATGTGCTGAAAACCATATTTTTCAGGAGGGTTTATACATGGAAGAAAATCGTTGTCCGCAGTGCGGCGCCAATGTTGACGCCGGAGCATATGCCTGCAAATATTGTGGTGCCCCGCTGCAGCAGGCACAGCCGGCTCAGCAGCCTGTGCAGCCGCCGGTTCAGCAGCCTGTGCAGCAGCCGTACGCCGCTCCGCAGCAGCCCTATGTTGTGCAGCAGCCGGTGATGGTTCCTGCGGGTTATCCCCAGAAGAGCAAAATGGCGGCTGGCCTGCTTGGTATTTTCCTCGGCGGCCTGGGCGTACATAACTTTTATCTGGGGTATACCGGGAAAGCGGTTGCCCAGCTTCTCATTTCCCTGCTCACCTGCGGTTTCGGTGCGTTTGTGTCCGGCATCTGGGGGCTTGTGGAAGGTATCATGATCCTGACCGGCAGCATTGCCGTGGACGGGAAAAACGTTCCGCTGAAGGATTAAAGCGAAACATTGTGTCAAAAAGCGTGGAAAAAGCTTGCTGCTTTTTCCGCGCTTTTCTTTTTGGTATTGTGCCACCCGTTTTTATAGACAGTCCCCCCTGGCTGCAGCGCATCAAGGCGATTGCCATGTCCGCTAAATGGTTTACGGTGAATCTGTCAGGTGAGCCGTACAATGCTCAGCTGGGCGTCCGTCCAGGTGGTGTTAGCATTTTCGTTGCGCAGATAGATCTGACTGGTGCCCTGATTTACAAGAACCAGGGCGTCGCCGCCGATGACGACGCTTACACCGGCTTCGCTGAGAGTTACCTCGTCCGCAGAATTGGTAAGTGCACGGCCGTCCTGGTATAATACGGCACGTACAGTAAGCGGATAGGCGGCGTCGGTGGTGCCTGTTACTGTACCATAATAATTGGCAATATACATGCCTGGGGTATTCAGTTCAGCAATGGCTTCGCCCGGTGTGTGCGCAATGCCGGTTCCCTGAATAAAGCTGTTGTTGTCGAACACAACCGGTGCGGCAGCGGCAAGGGATTGCGGCGTGGTTGCATTGGCGATGACGGCGTCCGTCTGTGCAGCCGGGCCGGTTGCTCCGGTTGCACCAGTTGGTCCAGTTGGACCTGTCGCGCCAGTTGCTCCCGCAGCACCAGTTGGGCCGGTCGCGCCGACAGAGCCAGCGGCACCGGTGGGACCAGTCGCTCCAACGGCACCGGTTGCACCGGTTGCTCCAGTGGGACCAGTTGGTCCAGTCGGCCCGGCTGCGCCAGCGGCGCCAGTTGCTCCGGCGGGGCCAGTAGCACCAGTCATTCCGGTTGCACCAGGAACGCCCTGCAGACCTTGAACGCCTTGAGGTCCGGTCGCGCCAGTCGGTCCGGTTGGGCCGGTTGCACCAGTCGTTCCGGCCGCGCCAGTGGCTCCCGTCGGGCCGGTTATCCCCGCAGCACCGTTTGCTCCCGTTGGGCCGGTGGGGCCGATGGGACCGGCCGCACCTGTGGCGCCTGTCGGACCCTGAAGTCCAATAAGCCCCTGTGGTCCGGTTGCCCCGGTGGCTCCTGTTGGTCCGGTTACACCCGTCGCCCCGGGAACGCCCTGCAGCCCTTGAACACCTTGAGATCCGGTTGCTCCGGTGGGTCCGGTGGGACCAGTTGGTCCAGTCGGCCCGGCTGCGCCGGCGGCGCCAGTTGCTCCGGTGGGGCCAGTAGCACCAGTTGTTCCAGTTGCGCCAGCGGCTCCAGTTGCTCCGGTGGGACCAGTAGCACCAGTCGTTCCGGTTGCGCCGGGAACGCCCTGCAGTCCTTGTATCCCCTGCGGTCCGGTTGCTCCGACTGCTCCGGCAGGTCCGGGAACGCCCTGCATGCCCTGCACGCCTTGAGGACCGGTCGCGCCGGGAATTCCCTGCGGTCCGGTTGCTCCAGTTGCTCCGGTTGGTCCGGTTGCACCGGTCATGGTGGCGCTTCCCGCTGGGCCGGTCGCGCCGGTTGCACCGGTGGCACCCGTTGGTCCGGTCGCCCCGGTGGGACCTATCGGTCCGGGACAAGGACACGGATAAGGACACGGGCACGGGCACGGGCATGAGCATGGGTATGGCGGGCGCTGGCACGAACAGCGATTGGTGATCGGCTCGCGTGTCGGGCCGGAACACTTGTAAATATTCATGCAGTCAACCTCCGTTAAACCATATTTAGAGAAAGAAAATCTCCCTTATCCAGAATATGCGCACGGAAGGTGAACGGTGTTAAAAAGGAACGGATGATCTCGACGGCAAATCGGCGGGATCGGGATAAAGAAAACGCCTGCCGTTTATGGCAGGCGTTGCTATATGGGCTGCGAAAACAGTTACAGACGCGCCGCGGCCGCTTCATCCAAAAGGATTACCGCATTGGGATGCAGCTGCAGAATGGACGCCGGACACTGCGGAGAAATCTCGCCGTGCACCATGGCATAAACCGCATCGGCTTTATCGGCACCGGTGGCGATGAGCAGAATGGCCCGTGCGCGCATGATGGAACCGATACCCATCGAAATCGCACGGCGCGGTACATCCTCCGCTTTGTCGAAAAACCGTTTGTTGGCTTCGATAGTGCTTTCGGTGAGATCGACGACATGCGTCATGGCCGGAAAGATGTCGGCAGGTTCATTGAACGCGATGTGGCCATTGCGCCCGATTCCCAGAATCTGAAGATCGACGCCGCCGGCCTGCGCAATGCTGTCCTCGTACGCGCGGCAATTTTCTTCCGGATCGCCGGTGCCGCAGGGTACATGGACGCTCTCCGGATTGATATTTATGTGGGAAAACAGATTTTCCTGCATAAAGTAGTAATAACTCTGCGGATGATCATGAGTCAGCCCGATATACTCATCCAGGTTAAAGGTGGTGACACGGGAGAAATCCAATACGCCGGCGCGATGCAGTTCCACAAGCTTCTGGTAGGTAGGAATCGGCGTAGAGCCGGTTGCCAGGCCAAGAACGCAGGCGGGATTTTCCAAAATCTGTGCGGCGAACAGAGCCGCCGCCGCAGTACCGATCGTCTGCGCGTCCTTATACACATGAATTTTCAAATCGGGTCAATCCTTTCTCATTTGAGTGGTGTGCCACTATTATACACAAACGGCTGTAAAAAGTCCACTCTAAAATCGCTGCGGCCTATCCCAGGGCATTATAGACGATGTTGCCGCCGACCATCGTCAGCCGCACACGGTTTTGCTCATCCAATACAAACAGATCGGCGGATTTTCCCGGCGCAATGCTGCCGGTTTCCTTATAGATCCCGAGTTTTTTGGCGGGGGTTTCGGAGGCCATGCGGACAGCGTCTGCCAGAGGAATACCAAACTGCTCTGCACGCAGTACACAGGTCAGCAGCGGCTGTACATTACCGTTGATCGTACCATCCGACAGACGGCATATACCGTCTTTGACTATGCTCGTTCGGCCGTCCATGAGAAAAGAGCCGTCTCCGCACCCGGAGATAGGGGTGTCGTCGCTGATGAGAATCAATCGTTCCGGGCCGAGCAGGCGGTAGGCCATACGCAGGAAAGCGGGATGTACATGATGCCCATCGGCAATGATTTCCGCGCTGCTGCCGCTGTCCAGCGCTGCGCCGAATACACCGGGCTGTCGATGGCGGGGGTCGGCCATAGCGTTGAATAAATGGGTGATGTGATCGGCACCGGCGCGCATGGCCGTGCATGCCGTGTCATAGTCTGCGGCTGTATGGGCAATGGACGGCTGTATCCCCTTGCTGACACACCAGCGGATCAGCGCCTGCGCACCCTCCAGCTCCGGTGCGACCGCCATAACCTTCAGCAGACCGCCTGACGCCTCCTGAAAGGCTTCGGCCAGAGCGGTATCCGGTACACACAGACAGTCTTCCCGCATCGCGCCCTTGTATGCGGGGGATAAAAAAGGCCCTTCCATATAAATGCCGCGTATGACGGCACCGCTGCTGTCACCGGATACAGACTTCAGCCGGCTGAGCGTATTCAGCAGTACAGCCGGGGGGGCGGCGGTGGTGGTTGGCAGAAACGAGGTGACGCCGTAACGGACAAGCTCCGCAGCGAAATCGCGCAGAGAATCGGTATCCTCGTCCATGCTGTAATGCCCCCGGAAACCGTGGATATGCATATCAATCAATCCGGGAAACACCCGAAGGCCGGTCAGATCTAAGGCCGTATCATTCGGAACGGGCTGTTCGGCAAATCGCCCGGCACGGATAAACAGGTCGTTTTTTCGGACTCCATCCGAAAAATATACGGTTCCGCCGCACAGAAGCATCGTGATTCCCCCTTTATGGTGTACAGTATACCAGACGTATTTATATGGAACAAGGGGGGATTTTTTCTTTTTGAGGCCTTTTTCGCCCTTAGAATAAAAATCCGCCGAAGAGGGGAAGAGACCTCCCTTTTCCGGCGGATTTTTTGAAGCTATTTTCAGCGTTTGCGGCAGTTGGAACCGTTGTTGTTTTTCAGCACGCAATTCTTGTCAAAGCTGGGGTTAAACGCATAGAAATTCTTGCTGTTGAGACGATCGGTGGCGATGCGCAGCCCTTCGCCGAAACGCTGATAGTGGACGATTTCACGCTGCCGGAGAAACCGGAGCGGCTCGAGAACATCCGGATCATCGATCAGACGAAGCAGATTGTCGTATGTGGTACGGGCCTTCTGCTCTGGTACGACTGCGTAAGAACAACAAAGCCGAGAAACCGCATAAACACTACATTTTTGTTTGTACAAGCCTTTTCCGGCTGCGCTGGCGTAAGAACAACCATTAAACAAAAATAGCTTGGACAAGCCATTTCCACAACAAAATATCGTACCATATATTTACATAGCCGTCCGTCATTACTGTGGGCGGCTAAATTTATGTAAAGGAGGGAAAACAATGGCAAATGGCAAAGTGATCGCCGTAGCCAATCAAAAGGGTGGCGTAGGTAAAAGTACCAGCGTATACAATATCGGTGCAGGTCTGGAATTGCAGGGCAAAAAAGTTCTGCTGATCGATGTTGACCCGCAGGCGGACTTAACCAAAATGCTCGGACAGCGCAAGCCCCATGAAATGCCTCTCACCCTCGGCAACGTTATGAACGATATTGTTTCCGGGATTGAGCACGGCGGACACGCGGAAATCCTGCGGCACCATGAAGGCTTTGATTTTGTCCCGGCAAACCGAAATCTGTCAGCCGTCGAAACAGGGCTTGTTAATGTCATGAGCCGGGAAACGGTCTTAAAGCGGTATGTCAATGATGTGAAAAGGCTCTATGACTATGTGCTGCTGGACTGCCGGCCGTCTCTGGGTATGCTGGTCATCAATGCTCTTTCCGCTTCAGACTATGTGCTCATCCCCGTGCAGGCAGAATATCTCGCCGCCGAGAACATGACCGAATTGATCGGTACGGTAAGGGACATCAAACGGCAGATCAATCCAAAGCTGGAGATCGGCGGCGTTTTTTTGACGATGGCGAATGATACGAACTTCCGAAAGGATATTGTCGCCGCCGTCAAAGAGAAGTTTGGAAAAAGCCTGCCGGTTATGCAGACGGTCATTCCCGCTACGGTACGTCTTGCGGAAATCAGCACCGCAGACAAAAGCATATTCCGGCATGAGCCGCGCGGACGAGCAGCCGAAGCATACCGCAGTCTGGTGAAAGAGGTGATGAGCATTGGCGAAAAACAGCGCAGCAAGCCTGCTGACATCAGTCGATAGCCTGTTCACGACACAGGAAGAACGTGACAAAGCGCCGCTTGAAACCGTTGTGCATCTTTCGCCCTCTGAAATCAGCGATTTCCCAAATCACCCCTTTCGGGTGCGCATGGACAACGCCATGATGGAAATCGTGGAGAGCGTCAAGCGTTACGGCGTGTTGGTTCCCGGTCTTGTCCGCCCAAAGCCGGACGGCGGTTATGAGATGGTTTCCGGACACAGACGAAAACGGGCAAGTGAGATGGCGGGAAAACCGTTTCCCTGCATCATCCGGGAAATGAGCGACGATGAGGCTACCATCATCATGGTGGATTCCAACTTGCAGCGTGAACAGAGCCTGCCCAGTGAAAAAGCGTTTGCCTACCAAATGAAGCTGAATGCCATGCGCCGGCAGCAGGGAGAGCGCACGGATTTAACTTGTGTCCAAGTCGGACACAAGTTAGAAAAGAAGCGTTCAAGAGAGCTTTTAGCGGAAAATTCACCCGACAGCAATACGCAAATCCAACGGTATATCCGCTTGACAAATCTCATTCCCGAAATTCTGGACATGGTGGATAATACCGTACTGAACGAGAAAGGCACGCTGAAAATGGCGATGCAGCCCGCGGTAGAACTGTCGTATCTTAAAGAGAATGAGCAGCGGATGCTTTTGGAAACGATGGTTTGTGAGGAAAGCACGCCGTCGGCTGCACAGGCAAAGAAGATGCGCCGGTTTTCCGAGGAAGGCAAGCTGAGCGGCGCTGTCATTCTCTCGATTATGGAGGAGGAGAAAGGAAACCAGAAAGAACAGGTTAAGATACCCAGGGAGCGTATCAGCAAGTATTTTGCGCCGGGGACGCCCGCGCAGACCATTGCGGATACCATCGTCAAAGCGCTGGACATGTACCGTAAGCTCCAGCGCGAAAGGGCGCGGTGAAGTTTACCGCCAAGGGGTAAGTGCGCCTTTTTGCGAGTGGGTGTTCGGCGGGGTTCGCTGTTCCCCCTCTCCACACCTCACCCCCTCGTTTACCAGCTCTACCAGCCGAAAAAAAGATATACTGACAGCTTGTATGGGGTAATACGCATTTAGCAGACCTACAGGCTGAAATGGCAAGGCTCGAACCGCTTTCTTTTTCGGCAGGTAAAACCAAAAAAATATCGGCACAACAGGACACCGCCGTGATGCGGTGTCTTTTTTTGTGCCAGGAAAAGGAGACGATCTATCATGAAAAAGCGCCGCGCATTCCTATCGTGTATTTTCTCGCTTGCATTGCTCTGTTCCTTTATTTTGCCAACCTTTGCTGCCAGCTATCAGGACGGCGATACCACCAAAGTTACGGTATCCGAAGTATGGGCATTCCACGGTGGGATGCAGCCGGGGGAAACGTCCAGCACCAGCAACGGCGGCAACCGGGGAAATCATTACAACAACCGCCTGTACTGGTACGAGGGATATTCCATTGACATCCTGCAAATGGATGGTAACCAGTACACTCCACAGTATAACGGCAAAACGTATTTTTACTGCATACACAAATGGACGAATTATGGTACAGTCAACCGGAAATTCTACGTCGATTCAACCGGCCAAGGCAACTTAATGAACAGCCCATACTGGAAGAACAACCTGAACCAGACCCAGCGGGACTTGCTCATGCTCATCAGCATGTACGGCTTTCCGGCCAGGACGCCCCAGCAGCTCGGCGTGTCCACAGTGGACGACGCCTATGCCGCTACCCAGGCGCTGATCTGGGAGGTTGTCACCGGGCGTCGGAACAAAAGCGGGCTGGTGTCCGGCTATAAATCGACCAACGAAGAAGTTGCTGGAGGTATCCCCGCTGCCAAGAATAATGCTCGATATTTTCTGGACAAGTATATGCACTATGCGTACACCGGAAACGGCCACACCGCCGGAGAGGCCACCCCGGCCTTGACGGCGTATAACAAGATTGTGGCCGACATGGCGAAACACGATATTCTCGGCAGTTTTGCAGGCCAGACCCTCACGCTGAAATGGGACGGAGCCAGCAAGACCTACAAAGGCAGTCTGACGGATAGCAACGGAATGCTGGCGAACAGTTCCATCACTTCTTCCCTGCCCTCCGGCCTGTCCGCCAAGATCAACGGGAATACGATCCTCTTTACCGCGACAAATCCGATGAACACGAATACCGTCACCCTCCGCAAAAACCTGCCGGAACTATGGAAGATCAGCCCTCTTGCCGTGCTGGAAGCCACCAACGGCGAGGGACAGGAAATGCTCTGCGGCCAAATGTACGACCCTAAGACGTATTCATTCCGTGTCCGTACCGCACAGGGAACCGTCAAGATCATCAAGGAAAGCGAGGACGGCGTGGTGTCCGGTCTGCAATTCCGCATTACCGGCAGCGGCTTTGACAAAACCTACACCACCGACAGCACCGGGACGATCACAGCAGAGCTTCCGGCGGGCATTCCTTTGACCGTATCCGAGGTAAGCCCTGCCGACCGCTACAATCCCCCGAAAAGTCAAACCGTCACCATACCCGACGGCGGAACCGCAACCGTGACTTTCACGAATACGCTGAAAAAGGGGCATGTGGAGCTTTACAAAACCGATGCAGTGACCGGCGGTTCACTGGCCGGGGCGGTGTTCGGCCTATACGACAACCAGGGAAACCGTATCGGGGAAATTATCACCGACGAAAACGGGTATGGCAAAGTATCCGTATCCTATGGCAAGGGCTGGTATCTGCTGGAGGAAAAGGCCCCGGCAGGCTGCGTCCTCGATCCGACCAAGCATTTCTTTGACATGACGGAGGACGGCGCTGTCATCACCATACGAGCGACCAACGCCAGCCAGCGGGGGCAAATCGTCATCCGCAAGGTGGACGCGGAAACCGGCAAGCCCATCACCGATACGCCTGCCACCTTTGAGGTGCGGGCAGCCGACGACATCCGCCTGCCGGATGGCTCGATCTGGCTGAATGCCGGGAAACTGGCCGACACGGTGGTGACGGAGGATGGCTCCGGCACGTCCAAGCCGCTGTATCTGGGTGAGTATGTTGCCACGGAACAGGAATGCGAGGGATATACGGCGGACAAAACCCCCTATTATGTCACGCTGGAATACGCTGGGCAGACGGTGGAGATCGCCACAGCTTCCCTGACCGTCCCAAACGCTCCGCAGAAGGGGCAGCTGACCATCACCAAGACAGACAAGGAAACCGGCCAGCCGATACTTCACTCCCCGGCGACGTTTGAAATCTACGCCCGCACCGACATCATCACCGGTGACGGCACCGTGCGCTACAAATCCGGTGAGTTGGTGGACACAATCCAGACAATAGACGGCAAAGCCACCAGTAAACCGCTGTATCTGGGCGACTATTACGGGGTGGAAATCTCCTGTGAGGGGTATGTGGTGAACGCTGAGCCGTTCTATTTTTCCTTTGTGTACGGCGGGCAGGAGATCGCCATTATGGAAGAAAGCCTCACAATCGAGAACACCCCACAGAAAGGCCAGCTCACCATTACCAAGGTGGACGCCGAAACGGACAAGCCGATCATCCAGTCCTCTGCCACGTTTGAAATCTACGCAGCGGCGGACATTGTGACCCCGGACGGAACGGTGCGGTATGTCAAAGATCAGTTGATCGCCACAATCAATACAGAAAACGGCATCGCCAAGACTCCCCTGCTGTATCTCGGCTCGTATTACGGAGTGGAAACGGCTTGTGAGGGCTATGTGGTGGACAGTGAACCGTTCTATTTCACTTTCACCTACGGGGAACAGGAAATTGAAGTGGTGGAGCAGAGCTTGACAATCGAAAACCAGCCGCAGATGGGACAGATCACGATTACCAAGGTGGATGCCGAAACCGGAAAGCCGATCATCCTGTCCCCGGCCACCTTTGAAATCTATGCCACAGCGGACGTGGTGACGCCGGACGGCACCGTGCGGTATACCAAAGGGCAGCTTGTGGACACCATTCAGACGGTGGCGGGCGTCGCCACCAGCATGCCGCTGTATATCGGCAAGAAAGCAGAATTTGCGGTGATCGAAACGATTGCGCCGGAGGGGTATTACCTCGGATCGGGTGACACGCCCCGTGTGGCGACGCTGACCTACGACCGGCGGTTTGCCGCCCTCAAGAAAATGAGCAGCGGGGCGATGGTGGATGTGGATTCTGGTGCAGAACTGCCGGAGGGAACCGTCCCGGAAACCGATAACAACGCCAGTCTGACCATTCCGAACCAGCGTATCCCCGTAGCACCGAAAACCGGCGTTGCGATGCCGGCGGCTGCGGTGACGTTGCTGTGCGGCTCTGCGCTGGGGCTTATCGGGTGCTGTATTTTCGGATACAAAAACAGAAAAAGGATGGGAAATGATGGAGGCTAAAACAATCGTAATTGTTGTTATGGTTGCCATAATTGTTGCGGGACTTGTCTTTTTGCATTTTCGCAGCAGGAAAAAATGATCGGAAAGGGCGGCTGAAAATGCCGCCTTTTTTACATACCAAAAGGAATGGAGGTTTTGTCATGAAGAAAGAACGGTTTGAACAGCGGTTATTTCGTATCTTTGCGCAAGCCGGATATTCCCCCGCCCGTATTTTGACGGTTACGCCGGAGGAGATGGTGGAAATACCGGGTATCACTGTACCCAACATTCGCGCCGTGCTGTGCGTGCAGAACAAGGTGCTGTCTGCGCAAAACCATATCCGCAAAGGGCAGCTCATTGAGGAACTGCTGAAAGCAGCGGAAAGTGAGGGATCACGTGATGGAGAATGATGTTCGGATAAATGCCGGATATGTCATCACAGATTCCGTTTTCATAGGCGAGGCGGAATTTGTGATCGGGAAAATGCCGAATGCTCCCGCCCCTTTTGTGACGTGGGAATGTAAAGACGGCAACAACTATTTTTGGGGGCATTATCTGTCTGACCGCAGGGCGGCGGAGCAGGATTTGCTTGAACGCGCCGGCAATGAGTTGCAATTTCAGATGAGGCATGAGCCTAAACTGACAAGTAAAAAGAATGAGGAGCGTGAACGATAAAACAGGATATAAATCGACTGTTGCCGCACTAACCCTCCCGATGTATACCTGCCGAAAATAAAGGAGGCACATGAATGGCACGAAAATACGAAATCATTACCGAGCTTTACCGCCGGTGTATCCATAGGTTTTCGGGAAATCCGGCGGAATGGGCGGCTTTCCTGCGCTCTGCCTGCCAGAACTACAAGCTGACCTTTGACGAGCAGGTGCTTGTCTATGCTCAGCGGCCCGATGCGACAGCGGTATTGGAGATTGAAAAGTGGAACAGGCGGTTTGGCCGATGGGTCAACCGCGGAGCGACGGGAATCGCCGTCTTTGACCGTGAACATCCCGGAAAGCAGCGCCTGAAATACTATTTTGATATTTCCGACACCCACGAGAGCGATATGGCCTGTCCGGTTCCCGTATGGAAAATCAAGCCGAAATATGAAGCAGACATCGCGGAAACGCTGGAAAACCACTTTGGGGAACTGGAGGATAAAACCGGTCTGGAATCGGCGTTGATTTCCGCCGCGCAAAACGCTGCCGGGGATAATCTGCTGGATTACCTTTCGGAACTGCTCGGCTATAAGCCCGACAGCTATCTGGAGGAATTTGACGACCTGAATATCGGGGTCATGTACCGCCGCTTAGTGGAAAACAGCGTGGCATATATGCTTCTTTACCGCTGCGGCTATGTCCCGGATCAACATTTTGCACCGCAGGATTTCAGCGACCTGTTCTATTTCAACACCCCGAACACCATAAACACGCTGGGCGTGGCCACCAGTGCCATTTCGGAAAGGGCGCTTTCCACCATTGCGCTGACAGTGCGGAATCTGCAAAAGGAAGAAAAAAAGGAAAAACGCACATTTGCCAGAAAAGGCGAAATCGGATATGCTGATGGCACAGACAAAAACTTACCGGCTGAAAGGAATTTTGGATATGACCTACACGATGAAAAACGGCTACCGTCTGCCCGACCTGCTGCCTCCCCAGGAACCGGAGGTACACCTTGGGAAATACGCCCTGCTGCGCCGCCGGTTTCTGAAAGAGCGCCGGCCGGTGATGTTTACCAACCTCTTGACCACGGGCAGGCTGAACGAGCACCTGATGGAGATTCAGCAGACAGCCCAGCGGCGGGTGGAACAGATCACAGCGCAGATGGCAAAAGCCGAGGGCGTGACCGAGGAATTGAAAGCCCGCGACCAGATGCAATGGGTCGGACGAATGAACAATCTGAAACAGGCGGCGGAGGAAACGGTGATGAACGAGCTGATTTACAGCTAAGTTCCGAACCGGCTGAAAAAGCAGGAAGTGATGAGCTTCCTGCTTTTTTGGATGAAAAGCTCATTTTCGGTATTCTCAAAAACCATACGGACGACTTAATATACCGCAGGCAGCAAGTCGAGATGTTCTTCGGCACGCACAAGGATACTGCTGAGCGCGCCGAATACCTGAAGTCAGCATACCAGGATCGTTATACAGAGGTGATCGTAGACGGCATCCGTATGGGGTATAAGCCGGTAGAGGACGGACTTCTGATGTGGGAGGGCGCATACGCTTCCCGCACGAGGGAGTCCGTTTTTTCATGGGAGATCGTCGCAGCGTTTACCGCACAGCTCATTGACAAAAAGGAATACGGCATCAACACCAGTGTAAAGCCGATGACACCGCAGGACGGCCAGCAGTTCACCCTCTTTGATTTTGACTTTGGGGACAGCCCTATCGCCCCTGCGGAGCCGATGGAATTACCCGCCGAAAAAGAACAGGGGGAGGCGCTGCCGGAGGATACTGCCGCTGAGGAAGAAATCCACAGCGCTGCTAAAACTCTGTCTGACAGACCGAAAAAAAACGACCAGCCGCCCGCTGTTCTTGCGCCGCCCAAGCCAAAACGGCAACGCGTCCGCTTTGCCCCTCTGCACCCGGAAATTCCTGCCGTGCAGCGGCATAACTTCCGCATTACCGATTATGCGCTGGGCTGCGGCACCAGGAACGATAAATTCACCAACAATGTCGCGGCCATCCGACTGTTAAAGCAGATTGAGGACGAGGGGCGGCTGGCAACACCGGATGAACAGGAAACCCTTTCCCGCTATGTGGGCTGGGGCGGACTTGCTGAGTGCTTTGATGAAAAAGACAGCCGGTATGCGGAGCTGAAAGCGCTGCTTACCGAAGAAGAATTTGCAGCGGCCAGAGCCAGTAGCCTGACGGCATTTTACACCCCGCCCGCTGTCATCGACGCCATGTACAAGGCGCTCGCACAAATGGGATTTCAGAATGGGAACCTGTTGGAACCATCCTGCGGTATCGGTAACTTCATCGGCCGGCTACCCCAGAACATGGCGGACAGCCAGGTCTACGGCGTTGAAATCGACAGCATTTCCGGCCGTATCGCCGGGCAGCTATACCCAAAAAGCCGCATCGCCGTGGAGGGCTTTGAAAAGGTGGACCTGCCGGACAGCTTTTTTGATGTGGCCATCGGCAATGTTCCCTTTGGCGATTTCAAGGTGACCGACCGACGCTATGACAGAAACCACTGGCGGATACACGATTACTTTTTCGGCAAGACCATTGACAAGTTGCGGCCTGGAGGCATCATCGCCTTTATCACCTCAAAGGGGACAATGGACAAGGAGAATCCTGCTGTCCGCAAATATCTGGCGCAGAGAGCCGACCTGATCGGCGCTGTCCGTCTGCCCAACAATGCGTTTCGGGCAAACGCCGGCACGGAAGTTACCAGCGATATCCTGTTCCTGCAAAAGCGCGACCGCATCACCGACATGGAACTGAACTGGGTATACCTGGATACGGATGAAAACGGGATTAAGATGAACCGCTATTTTGTGCAGCACCCGGAAATGATCTGCGGCGAAATGGTGATGGAATCCTCCCCGTATGGTATGGAAAGCACCTGCAAGCCGTTTGAAAATGCGGATCTGTCCGAATTGCTGGAGGAAGCGGTCAGTAATCTTCATGCAGAAATTTCCGCTTATGAGCCGGAGGCTATGGAGGAGGAGGAAGACCTGTCTATTCCGACCGACCCGGAAATGCGCAACTTCAGCTATACGCTTGTAGACGGCAAGCTGTATTTCCGTGAAAACAGCCGGATGCACCCCGTCACGCTGCCGCTGACCACCGAGAACCGCGTGCGCGGGATGATCGGCCTGCGCGACTGTGTGCGGCAGCTTATCCTCTATCAGTCAGAGAATTATCCAGAAGACCGGATAAAGGAGGAGCAGGAAAAGCTGAACAGGCTGTACGACGCCTATGTGAAAAAATACGA
>ERZ1673747.2457-NODE-2457-length-14237-cov-7.569454_pt1 | contig 14237 bp, 10 predicted proteins | sample MGYA00580220_ERZ1673747 | MGnify/ENA primary metagenome ERZ1673747 (study PRJEB41218, sample SAMN15661769) | gut metagenome | host: Homo sapiens | place: Canada: London | collected 2015-08-20/2019-03-30 | study: EMG produced TPA metagenomics assembly of... | reverse complement strand
ACGAGCGCGAGCAGACGCTCAACCAGCTGCTGACCGAGATGGACGGCTTCGAGGGCAACAACGGCGTCATCATCCTCGCCGCCACGAACCGGCCCGAATCGCTCGACCCCGCGCTCACGCGGCCCGGCCGTTTTGACCGGCGCGTGCCCGTGGAGCTGCCTGATCTCAAGGGCCGCGAGGAGATCCTCAGGGTGCACGCCCGCAAGATCAAAGTCGCCGAGGACGTGGACTATAACAAGATCGCACGCATGGCCTCCGGCGCATCCGGCGCAGAGCTTGCAAACATCGTCAACGAGGCCGCGCTGCGCGCCGTGCGCGACGGCCGGCGCTTTGCCACGCAGTCCGACCTTGAGGAGAGCATTGAGGTCGTCATCGCGGGCTATCAGAAGAAGAACGCCATCCTCACCGACAAGGAAAAGTGGACGGTCGCCTACCACGAGATCGGCCACGCGCTCGTCGCCGCATTGCAGACGCACTCCGCCCCCGTGCAGAAGATCACCATCATCCCGCGCACATCCGGCGCGCTCGGCTACACGATGCAGGTCGAGGAGGGCAACCACTACCTCATGACGAAAGAGGAGTTGGAAAACAAGATCGCCACGCTCACCGGCGGCCGCGCCGCCGAGGAGGTACGCTTCGGCATCGTCTCCACCGGTGCTTCCAACGACATCGAGCAGGCGACGAAGCTCGCCCGCGGCATGATCACACGCTACGGCATGAGCGAGGAGTTTGACATGGTCGCGCTCGAGACGGTCACGAACCAGTACCTCGGCGGTGACGCCTCCCTCGCCTGCTCTGCTGAGACACAGACGCGGATCGACCATCAGGTCGTCGCGCTCGTGAAAAAAGAGCACGCCAAAGCCATCGGCATCCTCACCGAAAACCGCGCCAAGCTCGACGAGCTGGCCAAGTATCTCTACGAGAAGGAGACCATTACCGGCGAGGAGTTCATGGCCATTCTCAACCGCACCTGACGGACTGCAATGCGGTCGTGCAGCGATCCTGACCCCCGCGAAAGGAGGACCACCGCAACCGTATGAATGAAAAGCTGAAAGAAAAAGTAAAGGAATCTCTCTCCAGCGTCCTGCCGATCACCCTGATCGTGCTGGTGCTGAGCATCACGCTCGTCCCGATGGAGATCGGCACACTGGCGCTGTTTCTGACCGGCGCCGTGCTGCTGATCTTCGGCATGGGCTTTTTCCAGCTCGGCGCCGAAATGTCCATGACCCCGCTCGGCGAAGGTGTCGGCAAGACGCTGGCAAAACGTGAAAAGGTCATTCTGGTCGTGCTCGTGTCGTTCGCGCTCGGTACGATCATCACCATCGCAGAACCGGATCTGCAGGTGCTGGCAAATCAGGTCGCGTCCATCCCCAACAACGTCCTGATCTGGACAGTCGCCGTCGGCGTAGGCGTCTTTCTGGCGCTGGCCGTGCTGCGCATCTTCTATCGCGCGTCGCTGGCAAAGTGTCTGCTGATCGCGTACGCGCTGCTGTTTGCGCTGACGCTGTTTTCCCCGAAGGATTTTCTCGCCGTCGCGTTTGACGCCGGCGGTGTCACGACGGGGCCGATCACCGTGCCGTTTATCATGGCACTGGGCGTCGGCGTGTCGGCGCTGCGCGCCGCGCAGGGGCACGATGACGACAGCTTCGGTCTGGTCGCGCTGTGCAGCGTCGGGCCGATCCTGATGGTGCTGCTGCTCGGCATCTTCTACCATCCGAGCGATGCGACCTATTCCGCCGTGGAGATCGCGCCGGTCGTCACAACGCGTGACGTGGCGCAGCAGTTCGCCATCGGCCTGCCGGACTATGCGAAGGAAGTGCTGCTGAGCATCCTGCCGATCGTAGCGGTATGCGTGCTGTTCCAGCTGCTGACGCACCACTACCGCCGGCGGCAGCTGCTGCGCACCGGCGTCGGCTTTCTGTACACCATCATCGGTCTGATCCTGTTTCTGACCGGCGTGAACATTGGCTTCACACCCGTGGGCAACCTGCTCGGCTCAGGCCTGGCGGACAGCACGTACCGCTGGGTGCTCATCCCGATCGGCGCGCTCATCGGCTACTACATCGTCAAGGCAGAGCCCGCCGTGCAGGTGCTCAACAAGCAGGTCGAGGATGTCACCGGCGGCACGGTGTCGCAGAGCATGATGAACACGGCGCTGTCCATCGGCGTGGCCTGCGCGGTGATGCTGTCGATGGTGCGCGTGCTGACCGGCATCAGCATCTACTGGATCCTTGTGCCGGGCTACGCGCTCGCGCTCATCCTCGCGCGCTATGTCCCATCCGTGTTCGTGGGCATCGCCTTCGACTCCGGCGGCGTGGCGAGCGGACCCATGACCTCCACCTTCCTGCTGCCGCTGGCCATGGGCGCGTGCACCGCGCTCGGCGGCAACGTCGTCACGGACGCCTTCGGTGTGGTGGCGCTCGTCGCGCTCGCGCCGCCGGTCGCCATTCAGATCATGGGCGTCATTTACGTACATAGAGCCAAAGCCGTGGCCGAGGACAAAACTGACCTGCTGCCCGATGACGGTGTCATCGACCTGGAGGACGAAGAGATATGATACATTCCGAAAACCGACTCGCACCGCGCATGGTGCTCATCATCACGGGCCATGAATACCGCCGCAAGCTCGAGCAGACGTTTCAGAATTTCCGCATCCCGATCTACTACCAGTGTCAGGGACACGGCACGGCGCCGTCGGAAATGCTCGACATCTTCGGGCTGAGCGGCAGCAGCCGCCTGCTCACGATCGGGCTGCTGCCGAAATTTCTCGTGCGCGACCTGCTTGACGCGCTGCAGCAGCGCATCCCGCTGCATAAGCGCGGCGGCGGCATCGTGCTGACGATCCCGATCACGGGGCTGCAGCGGCCGCTGCTCCAGCTCATGAACGACCAGCTGCGCGAGACCATAGAACAGAAGATCGAAGAAAGGGTGTGTAGCGAAATGTCCGATATGCAAACCGGCGCGGGTTACGCCGCCATCTGGGTCGCGCTCAGCAACGGCCACAGCAGCGACGCCATCGACGCCGCCAGAAGCGCAGGCGCCATGGGCGGCACGATCCTCAAGGGACGCCGCCAGAACTCCGAGCGCATCAGCCGCAAGCTCGGCATCTCCATGCAGGAGGAAGAGGAGTTCGTCGTCATCGTCACGCCGCGCGAGAAAAAGGCCGCCGTCATGAACGCCATCAGCGACGCCTGCGGCCTGCGCACAGACGCGCACGGCATCATCCTCTCGCTGCCGGTGGACGAGGTCATCGGTCTCGAGACCGGCGAGAACACGCTGTAACATTCCCAAATTAGAATCGCAAATGCCGCAGGCAGCCGCCTGCGGCATTTTTCTTTTTCTATTCCCTGCAAGCACTTCATTTTCGAATCGCGCGCACGAGCGCCATGACCGCGCCGTAGAGCACCCCCGCGACCGCCCAGAGGATCCATGTGTCCTGCGGCTGCGCGTCCCACCACGGGCCGAATGTCCAAAGCAGATACGCCGCTGTGGTCACGAGCCAGTAAATGCCGCTGACCGCGCCGACAACGCCGTTCTGCCGCTTGCGCGGCCGGGCATAGTCGTCCTCTTCGAGCAGACGGTCCATCGCCACCCAATACACGCCGCCGGAGACAAGCACCGCGCCGCCGACGCCCGCCAGCACGAGCAGCAGGCAGACCGCCCCGACATACAGCAGGTCCGGCCCGTCCAGGCAGACGGCGATGAACAGCGGTACTGCCGACAGGATGCACAGCACCGTGCCTGCGACCTTTCCGCGCGTGTGGCGCGGCGCAAACGCCGCCCGGCGCTCGCGTACCATGCCGGTCACGCCGCAGGCCGTCTCAAACGGTTCGCTCTCCAGAAAGGCATATGCTTTCACCTGCGCGGCGCACGTGATGAACACCGCCACCGCGACCGCCACGAGCACCATCAGCACGCACAGGCCGATGCCCGCCGCCGCATTTTCCGAAATAGCCGCGCCCGGCCGGTCGCTGAGCGCGGCGAGCAAAAGCAGCGCCGCCGGCGAGAGTACGCACAGCAGCGTCGCCAGTGCGAGCTTCGGCGCGGCCGCCTGCCGCAGCGCCAGATAGTCCGCCGCCTGCTCCATGGTCACGCAGCGCAGCGGCGCATCCGGCTCGGCCGGGGCCGGTTCCGGCTCGCCGAGCTCTTCTTTTAATAAGTAATCGGTCGTGACGCCGAACAGGCGGCTCATCTGCACGACCTTCTGCATATCGGGCACGGACTGCGCGCCCTCCCATTTCGACACCGACTGGCGCGACACGCCCAGCTGTGCCGCCAGCTCCTCCTGTGACCAGCCGGCGCGCTTGCGCAGGGTCACGATCTTATCTGCCAATAGCATAAGCGGCTTCCTCCCGTATTGTTTTTCCGTTTCCGGCTGAGGACAGGATACCAGATCGGCCGGTTGCGCACCACCAAGGCGACTGTCAAATGTGTCAACCGGCGGTTGCGGGGGTATGATTTCAGCAATTTCAGCATATCGTGCCGCCGCGCAGCTGTCAAGCCGAACGGCGAAAACCTTTCAGCCACTGTAAGTGGATTTTGCGCGCCGGGTGTTGTACCATGGCAGCAGAATCCAAAGGAGGTATGTGCAATGGACCCCATTCTCGAAATTGCAGCCCTGAAGAAATATTACGGAAAGGAGCCGAATCTGACCCGCGCGCTCGACGGCATCTCGTTTCAGGTCATGCCGGGCGAGTTTCTCGGCATCATGGGCAGCAGCGGCTCGGGCAAATCGACGCTGCTCAACTGCATCGCGACCGTCATCGCGCCGACCGCCGGCGCCGTCGCGCTGCACGGCAAGTGCATCACGACGCTGCACGGCAAGGCACTCGCCGACTACCGCGGCAAGGAGATCGGCTACCTGTTTCAGAACTTTGAGCTCATCGATAACCTCACCGGCCGCGAGAACATCCTCCTGCCGCTGTCGCTGCACGGTGTGTCCGAGGCCGAGAGCCGCGAGCGGCTGACAAAGCTTGCAGACTATCTGGAAGTGGCGGATGTGCTCGACAAGTTCCCGGCGCAGATGTCCGGCGGACAAAAGCAGCGCATCGCAGCGGCGCGCGCGCTCATCCTCGACCCCGAGATCGTGCTGGCGGACGAGCCGACCGGCGCGCTCGACTCGAAAAACGCCCGCGCGCTCATGGAAAAGCTCTCCGGCCTGAACGCGGACGCCGGCACGACCATCCTCATGGTGACGCACGACTGCAACGCGGCGAGCTACTGCAAGCGCATCCTCTTCATTCAGGACGGCGTGCTCTTTCACGAGCTGCGGCGCGACGTGCCGGACGAGACGCAGCAGGCATTCTACGGGCGCATTCTGGCCGTGATGGCGCAGCTCGGAGGAGGCAGTGCCAATGTTCTCTGAACTTGTCAAGCGCAACAGCCGCCGCAGCCGCCGGGAAAACGGACTGTTTTTCACGTCCCTGCTCATCTCGATCATCGCGTTTTACATCATCCTCTCCCTGTCGCATCAGGACGTGATGGTGTTCCTGCAGCGCATGGAGAGCGACGCCGTGAACCGGCTGCTGACGCTCGTCCCGGTGCTGTACGGGCTGACGCTGTTCATTTTGTTCTTTCTCGTATACTACGCCAACCGCTTTCAGCTCGCGCGGCGGCGGCACGAATTCGGTGTGTACCTCATGCTCGGTATGCAGCGGCGCAAGCTCTTCGGCATGCTGCTGGCGGAGGATCTGCGCTCCAGCCTCATTGCGCTGGCCATCGGCCTGCCGGCGGCGGTGCTCATTTCGGAGGTCATCAGCCTCGTCACGGCGCGGCTCGTCGGGCTCGGCATCGTGGGGCATCGCTTCGCGCTGTCGCTGCCCGCGATCTGCTGGACGGCCGTGGGCTTTCTTGCGATCAAGCTGCTGGCCTCGCTCATCCTCAGCGGGAAGATCGTGCGTCAGGAGATCGGCGCGCTGCTCACAGAGACGCCCGAGGGCACGAAAAAGCAGCGTCCCGCCGCCGTCTACGCTGCGGCGCTCGTGCTGGGCATCGCGCTGCTCGCCGGTGCGTATACGTTTGCCATCCGCGGGTATGCGTGGAGCGGCCTGCGCTACATGGCGGGCACGCTCGCGCTCGGCGTGGTGGGCACACTGCTGCTGTTTTACGGGCTGCGCGTCATCATCGACCGGCTCGCCCGGCGCGGCGGCGCAGGCAGGCTGCGGGTGTTTAACTTCCGCCAAGTCGAGGAGACGGTCATCCACCGCTCCAGCGCGCTGGCAATCTGTTCGCTGCTGATTTTGGCTGCGCTGTGCTGCTTCGGCGCGGGCGTAGCGACCGCGCGCTCCTCCAGAGCCGAGGCACACACGCTCGACTATACCTTCCCCACCGACAGCAAAAGCGCCGACACCGTGCGCGAAACGCTGACGGCGCACGGGCTCGACAGCGCGTTTTCCGACATCTTCGAGATGCGCATCGGCCGCGTGCGCACGAGCACGGACTACCAGAACGCCGTGAAATTCCCCGCCTTGCAGCGCACCATCGATGCCATGCCCGCCTCCGACGAGCGGCAGCAGCTGCAATACATGCTGGAGGCCGTGGGCTACCCGCACCTCATCGCGCTCAGCGGCTACAACCGTCTGCTGGCCGCGGCCGGTCTGCCGGAGCTGACGCTTGCGGACGATGAGGCCGCCGTCTACTGCGACAGTGAGGTCTCCCTGGCCAGCCGCACGGCGCTGATCAACCGCCTGATCGCAGAGGACTCGGCCATCACGATCGACGGTGCACCGTTTACGCTCGTGGGGCAGGTGCAGTCGGTGAGCGTCGTCACCGACCGGTCGATCACGATGTTGTTCGCGCTCATCGTGCCGGACGCGGCGTTCGAGCACTACACGCAGGGCGACTATGACGTCTACCTCGACGGCGTGCTCGCCCCGTCCATGACGGAGGGCAAGAGCCTCATGAACGCCATCGCGGACATGAACGCGCTGCTCAATCCGCTCGGCCTGAAATACGAGAGCTACCTGCAAAACCTCGGCCGCGAGCTGTTTTACATCGTCGCGGCAAGCTACCTGACCATTTACCTCGCCATCATCTTCCTCGTCGTGGCCAACACCATCATCGGCGTGCAGTTTCTCATGGGCCAACAGCGGGCCGAGCGCCGCTACCGGACGCTCGTGCGCCTCGGCGCAGAGCACGACACGCTCTGCCGCGCAGCAAAGGCGCAAATCAACTGGTACTTCGGCCTGCCGGTCGGCGTGGCGGCGGTCAGCAGCGCGTTTGGCGTGCGCGCGCTCTTCACCGGTATGCTCACCGCGCAGGCACAGCGCGGCATGACAGATCTGATGATCACCGCCGGCGCTATGATTTTGCTGCTGTGTGTGGTAGAATGGATCTACATGGCGGCCGTCAAGCGCTCCAGCAGCAAATACCTGCTGACCCTGATGGCGCCGGAACGCGAAGAATAACGCAGAAAGGGGGCGGCGCGATGAAGCACATCGCCGTCGTGGAAGATGAGGCGCTCATGCGCGAGGAACTTGCGGATATGCTGCGCCGCGCAGACTACGCCGTCACGGAGATCACGGACTTTTCCGCCGTGACCGGGCAGCTGCTCGCGCTCGCCCCCGATCTGGTGCTGCTGGACCTGAATCTGCCGGAGGTGAGCGGCTTTCAGATCTGCCGCGACATCAAGCGGCGCAGCGCCCTGCCGGTGCTTGTGCTGACCTCACGCGACCAGTTGCGTGACGAGGTGCACGCGCTCGAGCTCGGCGCGGACGAATATCTCACCAAGCCCTATCGAAAGGAGCGGCTGCTGGCGCGCATCGGAAACGTCCTCAAGCGCTATGAGGGGCGGCCGAATCTGCTCGAGGGCGCGGATTTCCTGCTCGACCGGCAGACCTACACGCTCTTCATCCACAACCGGTCCGTCGTCCTGCCGCCGAATCAGGGCAAGCTGCTTGAAGCGCTGCTGACGCACGGCGGGCAGACCGTCACAAAGGACGACCTGAGCCGCGCCCTCTGGGGCACGACGGAGTTCATCGATGAAAACGCGCTGCAGGTCAACCTCACGCGGCTGAAAAAGACTATGGCGTCCCTCGGTATGCGCCAGCAGCTCGTGTCCGTGCGCGGCGTCGGCTACCGGTTGGAGGTGCCGCATGAAGCGTAACGGAAGCTATCTGCGGCAGTACCTGCCGTGGCTGGGGCTGCTGCTGGGCGTGGACGCGCTCGCGGCGCTGCTGCTGTGGCTGGCGGACGCGCAGGCCTTCGCCGCCATGGCGGCCGTGATCGTGCTGGCGACGGTGTTTCTGTTCGCCGGTGTGTGCGCTGTGCTCTGCGCACGGGCAAAACGGCGGGAGCAAGCCTTCACGGCCTTTCTGGCCACACCGGACGCGGCACACGAACAGGCACTGTGCCGCCTGCTCGCCCCGTGCGAGGCGCAGAGTGCACACCTGCTCGGCGAAACGCTGCGCGCGCAGCAGCAGACCATCGCACAATTGCAAACGCAGATGGACGACTATGAGGACTACGTGGAGCTCTGGGCGCACGAAGTGAAAACGCCGCTGGCGCTGCTGACGCTCGTGCTCGACAATCGGCGCGACACGCTGCCGGAGGCGGTCGGCTTCAAGCTCGACTACGCACGCAACCGGATGCAGGCGTTCATTGACCAGATGCTCTACTATGCGCGCCTGCGCGGCGCACGGCGCGACTATCGGTTCGAGCGCCTGACGCTGCGCAGCTGCATTGACGAGGTGCTCGACGATTACCGTCCGCTGCTCGAGGAAAAGCACATTCGTATCGAGCGGCAGCTTACGGACGAGATCGTATTCACCGACCGGCGCGGGCTGTGTTTCCTGCTCGGTCAGCTCGTGAGCAACAGCGTCAAATACACAAGCGATGCGCCGGTACTCACGTTTTCGCTCACGTGCAACACGGCCGAGACCGTCCTCACCGTCCGTGACAACGGGCCGGGCGTGCGCGCATGCGACCTGCCGTATGTATTTGAAAAGGGCTTCACCGGTGACTCCGGTCACGAAAAGAGCAAGGCCACCGGCATGGGCCTCTACCTCGCACGCGAGATCGCAAAGGAGCTCGGGCTCACGCTCAGCGCCGCGTCCGACCGGGGCGCAGGTTTTGAAATTCGGGTCACATTCCCGGTCGTAGAAGAATGAATATTGAAAATCCGGCGCCGCTGTTCGCGGCGCCGGATTTTTTCTGCCATGCCTTGCACCCTCGGGCTCCCCCGCTGCTCAGTCGCCGCGCACTGCAGCCACACACCCCACTGCGCAAGATGCCCCGGCAGCTTTCGCTGCCGGGGAGAGCCCGATCAATCGAGCTTTCGTGTGATCTCATTCGAGGCGGGTCTTGCCCCCTCGAGCTCCCCCGCTGCTCAGCCGCGGCACACTGCAGCCGCACACCTGCTACGCAAGATGCCCCGGCAGCCGAGGCTGCCGGGGCAAAGGGGGATGCGACATCTAACGGGTGGTACGTCAGACGATGTTATACTTCTTGAGCAGATCCACCACGACGTTGTTGACCAGCGGCTCCTTGACGAGGTCGAGCAGCGGCAGCACCGACGGGAGCAGGAACTCCAGCGGCTTCTTGCCGTCGAGCAGCTTGCTGGTGGCGTAGAGCAGGTCGCGGATATCATACACGCTGCCCCAGACCTCGGGCACGCCGCGGTCGACGTTGCAGAGCGTATAGACCGCTTCCATCGCGGTGCGGATGGAGTACTCGGTGGTGAACACGGTGTCACGCGGGGTATCGGCGAACTGGCCGACGAACGCGAGGTTGACCGAACCGTCGGGCACGACCTTCGGGCGGTCGCCTTCGGCTCTGGGCTCAAAGAACGTGGTGACGTAAGGCATCATGCACGGCGTGGTGTTGCATTCGTTCGTGGCCAGATCCATGATCTGATCCTCGGGGATGCCGATGTGGTACAGCCACTCTGCCGCCAGCTCGATGCCGGTGCAGTCGCACATGTTCTTCTTGATGAAGTCGCCCTTGTCGTCCCAGCAGTTGAGGCCGTAGACCCAGATCAGGCAGTGATCCTTCGGCTGCTCCTGGAACTGACCCTGACGGTTGATGGTCCAGCTGATGAGCCAGCTCGAATCGCGGCAGGTGACGATGCCGCCGGTGACGACCTTGCCGGAGAGCGGGTCGCGCTTGCAGATCTTCTGGATCGCATCGAGGATCTGCTTGTTGGCCGTGTCGACCGTCCAGGACTCCCAGCTGGTCTCCTTGATGTCCTTGAAGAACTTTTCGGGATGGCCGAAGGCCGGATCCTGCGCGGCGAGCTTCTTCCACATCTCGACGGACGGGCCTTCGCCGTTCTTGACCTTCACGACCGGCGCGTGGGTGTTGTCGCCGTAAGCGGACGCGTCGCCCTGGCAGCCGTTGGTGCAGATGACGAGATCGTTCTCGGTCAGCTCGATGACCTTTTCCACGCCGCCCTGCGTGTACTCGATCTTCTTGGCGACCTTCTTGTCCTCGGTGCAGTCGCAGACGATGTTCGTGACCGTGGTGTCGAAGAGCACCTTTCCGCCGTGGTCGGTGATGTATTTGCACATCGGGAGGATCATCGACTCATACTGGTTGTAGCGGGTGAAACGCAGCGCGCTCAGGTCGGGCAGACCGTCGATGTGGTGGATGTAGCGCTGCAGGTAAAGCTTCATCTCAAGGGCGCTGTGCCACTTCTCGAACGCGAACATGGTCTGCCAGTAGGTCCAGAAGTTCGTGGCGTAGAACTCATCGTCAAACACGTCATCGATCTTCTTGTCCTCGAGGGACTTGTTGGTCGCCATGAACAGCTTGAGCAGCTGCGTGGCGGCGCCCGGCGTCAGGCCGTACTTGCGGTCGGTATGGGCGTCCTGGCCCTGCTTCTCGGTGACGCGGCACAGGGAGAAGTTCGGGTCTTCCTTGTTGAGGTAGTAGTACTCGGAGAAGATCGTCTCGCCCGGGTTCACGATCGACGGGATGGACTTGAACAGATCCCACATGCACTCGAAGTGGTTATCCATCTCACGGCCGCCGCGCATGATGAAGCCCTTGGTCGCATCGTAGATGCCGTCGCAGGAGCCGCCGGCTACGGGCAGGTGCTCAAAGAGCGTGATGTGCTCGCCGGGCATCTGTGCATCGCGGATCAAAAAGCAGGCCGCTGCCAGACCGGCCAGACCGGTGCCGACGACATAAGCCGACTTATTCTCGATGCCTTCGGGTTTTTTCGGCGTTGCAAACGCCTCATAGTTACCGCTGCTGTAATACATTCTGTGTACCTCCCATTCATGATGTGTTTTCCGTATTTTTTGTGCAGTCCGTCTGCACGACTTCTTCTGTTACTGTCACTAACACTTGCTTCGAAAAAAAAGAAGCTTTCGTTTGACAATTATCAATATAGCGCATTTTGCCGTCTTTACTGCACCATTTGTTACACAAATGGCCGTAATTAAACATGACCGCGTGGTTTTGTTGAATGTCACAAGTTTGACGACTTTTTATTGTGCATTTTGACCGTTTTTCACCGCGTGTCCGATTCAAATGTGTCGTTTAGCACAAAAAAGAGGCTGCTTGGAAGCGAAATCACGCTTCCAAGCAGCCTTGCCATCTATGAAATCGGGGAAAAAACTGCCTATAAATTGGCCATACTCTCGAGTGCGGAGCGGTCGAGCACGTAGATCTTCCCGCGGCCGGTCTGCAGCAGCCCCATCTGGCGCATGCCCTCAAGCTCTCTGCTGATGACCTCTCTGGTCGTGCCGAGGTGGTGCGAGATCTCCTCGTGCGTGATGCGCGCGAAGCCGTCCTCGGGGTGTGCATCGGCTTTTTCAAGCACGACGCGCGCGATGCAGCTGCGCAGCGGGTGGAAGAAATAATACTCAATGTTATTGAGCACCGTCTGCACATTGCGTGCCTCGGTGCTGCGCAGAAACTGCTCCACGACCGGGGCCTCGGCGCACAGCGGGCGCAGCGCGACGATATTGATATAGGCAAACACGGCGTCGCTGCTCGCCTGCAGGATGGGCATCGTGTCGCCCGGCTCTGCGCTGTCGAGCGTGTTGAGCACGCAGCAGCCGCCGCTGACGACCGACAGCAGTGTGATCTCGCGGCCGGTATCCGTCGCGATAAACACACGCAGTCCGCCGGAGAGCACGAGGAAAAGTCCGTTTCGCTCCGGCATGGAAAACACCACATTGTCCCCCGCGCGGTATGAGCGGACGATGGTGTTCAGGCGCAGCATCTGCTGCTGGGAGCTTGTGAGCGCATCCCAAAACGGCAGACACGGCGTGAAATCGTAGGAACGCTTGGTTCTATTCTTCTCCGTACTACTCACCTCCGCGGTATTTGTCCATATGTTACTGTCACTAACACATCTGTGTAAAAAAAAGAAAACCAGATGATATTATCTTATCAAACCGGCGCGCCCACTCTGTATCTTTTGTTACACATCTTGCGTTTTTTCAGTTTTGTTACACAACGCGGGTGTGCTCGGCTCGTTTTTGATGTAGTTGACGAGCATCTCGCCGGTAAACTGCACGACCACGACCGGAGAGACGCCGAAGGACAGGTTCTCATAGATCGTCGTGCCGGTGTATGCATTGAGCAGGCACTGGTACACGGCATAGATGTTCACATCCGGCCGGATCGACCCGTCGGCCACGCCCTCACGCAGCGCCTTGAGCGCCGGGACGGGGATCTCGCGGTCGTAATACTTCCAGAAGACATTGTTGACGTCGTTGCCCGTCCCCTTCTCCGAGTAGGCGGAGAACATTTCGCGCGTATAGTCATACCACTCCGGCCGGCGGTCATAAGTGCGAAAATAGATGTGCATGCAGACGACGAACTTCTCATACCCGTTCTTGCAGGACGCGGCCTCGCGGGTATACTGCTCCATGAAATCCGAGAAAAACGTCGCCAATGCATCGCGCCACGCGGCAAAGACAAGCGCGTCCTTGTTGCGGAAATAGCGATACAGCGACGTCGGTGTCAGGCCGGCGGCCTCGGCGATGCGGCTGATGGGCGTCGCGGCGATGCCGTCGGCAATGAACAGCGACTGCGCCACATGGATGACCCGCTGGATGTTCTGTTCGCGTTGCTCGCTGCGTTTCATGAGCTGCCCCTCCCGTGCAAAAAAGTTGCTTACAGTATGCCATGTTTCCCCGTCGTTTGCAACAGAAAATGATGCGTGCCCGCTGAAACCTGCCCCGGAAAGCGCAAAAAGAGCACTCTGCCGAGGCAGAGTGCTCTTCGTTTGGGTTGTTCTGTTTTGGCTAGTTGGTGCCGAATCAGGCAGCCTTCTTCGCCTTGGCCTGCGCTGCGAGCGCCTTGCTGCCCTCGATGACGAGGTCGATGGCAAGGATGACAAGCAGGATGGCCAGGATCGCGCGGATGTAGCACCAGGCAAGGCCGGTGCCGCCGGCGATGATGGCAGTGATCTGGGACTTGATGGTGAACACCAGAGACGTCAGCGTCACGAGGATCATGAAGATCATCGGGAAGTAGAACATCTTGTTGTTTCTGCCCATCTTGCCGAGCCATGCGGCGACGGCCAGCAGGCCGAGGCCGGCCAGGAGCTGGTTGGCAGCGCCGAACAGGGGCCAGATCTTTGCATAACCGGTCATGCCGAGGGCAATGCCGAGCACGACGGTGATCGCGGTGGAGACGTACGGATTGCAGAGAACCTTGCGCGCGCCGGTAACGGTCGCATCGCCGGCCTTCTCACCGGGCTTGAGCCAGAACTCCTGGAACATGTAGCGAGCCAGACGGGTCGCGGTGTCCAGAGAGGTCAGGCAGAACACGGACACGGCCAGGACCATCAGCGTGTAGGTGACGGACACAGCGCCGGAGCCGAAGATCTTGCCGAGCATCTGGGACAGGCCGGTCGCGAACACGACGGTCGGGGTGACGGTCGTACCAGCCTGGTAATCTTTCCAGATGTACGCAACAGCGCACAGGGAAACGATCGCGAGCACGCACTCAATGAGCATGCCGCCGTAGGCGATGGGCTGCGCGTCCTTCTCATTGTTGAGCTGCTTGGCAGTCGTGCCGGAGCCAACGAGGGAGTGGAAGCCGGAGATCGCGCCGCAGGCGATGGTGACGAACAGGGCCGGGAACATATAGCCAAGGGAGCTGCCCGTCGGGGCGATGGTGTCTTTGAAGCCGGTGAACGCAGGCATATCCAGCGTCGGATGGCAGCCGATGACACCGATGATCGCGAGGATCATCATCGCGTACAGCAGGAACGAGCTGAGGTAGTCACGCGGCTGGAGCAGGATCCACACAGGCGTGACGGAAGCGACCAGAATGTA
>ERZ1673747.2455-NODE-2455-length-14250-cov-4.332089_pt1 | contig 14250 bp, 9 predicted proteins | sample MGYA00580220_ERZ1673747 | MGnify/ENA primary metagenome ERZ1673747 (study PRJEB41218, sample SAMN15661769) | gut metagenome | host: Homo sapiens | place: Canada: London | collected 2015-08-20/2019-03-30 | study: EMG produced TPA metagenomics assembly of... | reverse complement strand
CTCTTTATTGCTAAAATCCTGATCAACAAAGATATTCTCCAGCGCCAGCAGTGGGCGAACGTCTTCTTCCGGCGTAAAGGCGGTGAGTAACGCTTCAATTTCCTGCGCACTGCGGCATTCACATGCCTGACGCGCCAGTTCCCGACACGCCTCGCTATCCAGTTGACGAAGCTGGCTTTTCACCGCCGGAATACGCGGGCTACTCATACTCAGCTCATCCAGGCCCAGCCCAAGCAGTAGCGGCAGATAACGGCTTTCACCGCCCAGTTCACCGCAAATGCCTACCCATTTGCCCCGCTGATGCGCAGTGGTAACTATTTGCTGCAACATGCGCAGGAACGATGGCGTAATCGGGTTATATAGCGGCGATACGCGCGGGTTATTACGATCGACCGCATACAGATACTGGGTCATATCGTTGGAGCCGATACTGAAGAAATCGACCTCATCGCAGAAGTGGTCGATGATGTAGCACACCGACGGAACTTCCACCATGATCCCAAGCGTAATCGTCTCTGCATGACGCAGGCCATCGCGCTTAAGCTCAACGATCGCTTTTTGGATCTCGCCTTTCACCCATAAGATCTGATCGAGGCTGTGAACCATCGGGATCATCAACTGGGCGTTGCCGAAACTGGCGGCGCGCAAAATGGCCCGCAGTTGAGTGCGGAACAGGCCAGCAAATTCCGGGTAAATACGTACCGCGCGATAGCCGAGGAACGGGTTCTCTTCCTGGGGAATATTCAGATAAGGAATGCTTTTATCGCCGCCGATGTCCATCGTGCGGAAGATAATCGGCTTGTCGCCCGCCGCCAGTAGCACCTGCTGGTAGGCTTCAAATTGCTCCTGCTCGTCCGGCGCGCTGTCGCGATCCATATAGAGCATTTCGGTACGGAACAGCCCGACACCTTCCGCGCCGTTGGCAAACGCGCCTGGCGCTTCCAGAGCGGTGCCGATATTCGCCGCAATATCAATACGCTTGTTATCACGGGAATAGGCCAGCTGCGCGGCAGCCTGCGCCTGTTGTTTTTGGCGTTTATCCGCCAGCGTCTGCGCGACCTGATAATAACCGCTCACCGCGTCATTCGGGTTAATCGCCAGCACGCCGCACTGGGCGTCAAGCACTGCAGGTTGCCCGGCATAACGGGCAATCGCATCCAGCGGCAAGCCACTCAGTACCGGGATCGCCGAGGCACGGGCCAGAATCAGTGTATGCGAGGTGCGCCCGGTTTTCTCCAGAATCATGCCCGCAAGATTTTTCAAATCAAGGCTCAAAAACTGGCTTGGGGTTAAATCTTCAGCCACCAGAATGGTCGGTTTTTCAAGCACCAGCTTGTTGCGCGGCTTCAGTTCCGGCCAGGTGATATGCAGCAACTGTTCGCTGATATCGCGAATGTCGCTAACACGTTCGCGCAGATAATCGCTGGCAGAGGCAGAAAGTTTGGCGCAAACCTGCTCCATATTGCTGATGATCGCCGCCCCCAGCCCCTGATGCTGTTCTGTCATCAGGCGACGGATATTGCCTGCAAATTCATCATCCTGAATCAGCGACAAATGGGCGCTGAGGATAGTTTTGCTTTCGCCGTCACGCTCACGCAATTGCTGGTTCAGTTGCTCGGCAAGCGTTGCCAGGCTGTGCTCCAGCCGGGTGGAATCTTGCGCACTGGCGGGGATTGCCCGATAACTGTCGAGGCTGTCGCTTTGTAACAGGGTCAGTGTACCCACGCCAACGCCGCGTGCCAGCACGTTGCCGTACAGTAAATCCGGGTTAAGGCGGCTTAATGAACGCGGCAGCGGATGCGCCGTCAGTTCTGCCTGCGTAGGCTGAACGCTGTCGCTGTCGATAAAGCGCACCTGGATGTACTCTTCCAGCACGCGCCGCGCCTGCTCTTCATCGCTGCCGCTAATGTTCAGGCTGCAACTGTCATTAAATAGGGTGCCGGTGCCAATCAGCGCCAGCGAGCTTTTCGCATCTGCCTTTGCGTTCTGGCGATGGTTAATAAAAGTGATTTCGCTTTGCCACTGGCTGCACTGTTCTTTAAGTTCCCACGCCGGACGAGCATGTAGACCGTTAGGCAAAGGACAGAGAAATTGAATCGTTAACATAACCGCTCCGGGTTAATCAGGAGATCATCTGAAATCCGTCAGTTGAACAACCGTCTCACGCGTAAGACGTTGAATAAGGGCAGATAAAAGTTGCTGCATCTGCAAAATGTCGCGGCAATCGGCAATCGATGCGGCGCAATGTCCATGGCGGGTTGCTGGCCCCATCACCACTGTGGGCACGCCGGTGCCGGTTAAGTGCACCGCCCCGCCGTCCGTGCCGCCGTTGCTGAACATATCTGCCTGCAACGGCACGCCAATTTCTGCCGCCACGGTTTCGACCCAGGCGGTAAGTTTTGGCGGCGCAATCAGCGACTTGTCGCTTAACACCAGCATCGGCCCGTTACCAATCTGGCGATGGTTAGCCGCGCCATAATCAAAGTTTTTCGCCCAGCAGGCGGTATCAAGCACAATGGCGACGTCCGGCGACACCGCGCGGGTGGCAGTTTGCCCGCCGCGTAATCCCACCTCTTCGCTGGAACTTGCCACCAGCCACACTTCCGCAGGTAGTTCGGCGTCGTGCAGTTCGCGCAGTAACGTCACCAGCAGATAGCAACCGAGGCGGTCATCAAAGGCTTTCCCCATCACTCGCTGGTGAGGGAGAACCTGAAAAGTGGTATCAAACGTGACGCGATCGCCGGGACGAATTCCCGCCTGCATCACTTCGTCATAGGAGCGCGCACCAATGTCCACGCGCATGGCGCTGACGTCATTCCCCTGCCGGTCGCCGTCAAGCAGGCCTGGAATTTTGCACTCTTCACGGGTGGTGATGCGCACCGGCTGCAGCTGGCGGGCAGCCATGCGTACGTTGCCAACCGGCAGCACATCAATCGCCCCTTCGCGGGAGATGCTGCGCACCATAAATCCCACTTCGTCCATATGCGCACAGATCATCACCTTCGGACCTGTCGATTCATTCAGGCGGATCAGCACCGATCCCAGACCATCAAATCGCACTTCTTTTTGCAGGCGATCCGCTTCTTCCAGCAGGATCTGCCGCACTTCCTGTTCCGAGGAGGCGATCGCATCTGCCTCGCTCAACGCTTTTAATAGCGATAAATCCATTATGCCTCTCCCGTGAGCAACACTGTTTTCGGCATGGCGTAGAGCACTTCTGCGCCTTGCGGGGTAACCAGCACAACATCTTCGATGCGCACGCCCCCTTGCCCTGGCAAATAAATCCCCGGCTCCACGGTCAGTAACATGCCTGGCTGTAGCGTCGTGGTGTCCCGCGGTGAAAAACGCGGATCTTCATGAACTTCAATGCCGATAGCGTGACCGGTGTTATGACCGAAATAGTCGCCATAACCTGCTTCTGTAATGACCCGGCGCGCGGCATCGTCAACCTGCTGGCAGCGCACGCCGGGGCGAATCGCGGAGATTGCTGCGAGCTGTGCCTGCAGGACAATTTGATAGACGTTAAACAGCGGGTGAGATTCGGCGCTCACCCCTTCGCCATTCACCAGCAAGGTGCGCGTCATATCAGAGCAGTAGCCCTGATACAGCGCACCGAAATCGAGAGTGACAAACTCGCCCGCTGCAACAATCTTGTCGCTGGCTTTGCCGTGCGGCAGCGCCCCACGCCAGCCACTGGCGACAATGGTGTCAAAAGAGGCTTTTTCTGCGCCCTGCTGGCGCATAAACCACTCCAGTTCAGCGGCTATCTCGCGCTCGCTCATCCCCGCCTGAATAAAGCGGCGAATATGCTCTGCACCGCGATCAGCAATCCCACAGGCGAGGCGGATTTTCTCCACCTCCTCTGGCGTTTTGATTTGCCGCAGCACATCCGGCGTGGCGCTAACCAGTTTCGCATTGAGTTCAGACTGCCAGCGGTGCGCGGTTTCCCAACTCACCTGCTGGCCCTCAAAACCGAGCGTTTGCAACTGTTCATCGGCAATGATTTGATTGACGATAGTGGTAAGCGTGTTCGTCGCGTCAAGCAAATGCAGCTGGTAGCCTTGCGCACGGGCTTCCACCTCAACGTAATAGCGCGAATCCACCAGAATGTGCGCACTTTCACGGCTAATCACCACATAACCTGATCCGGTGGAGATCCCCAGATGCGGCTGTTTGTTCTGCCGTGAGGAGAGAAGCACTGCATCCAGTTGTTGCGCCTTAAGCCAGTCGCGCAGCGAAGCGAGTAATGTCATCTGGATTTTCCTTCTTACAGGCTATCGATTAACAATTTGCCTTTACGGAACATCATCAGACGCAGGAACACCACCATCAGCGCAGTTATGACTGCCCCCAGCGCGATCCCCGCCATATAGACGCCCAGGTTAGTGACCAGCGGCCATGCCCAGATAGCGGACTCCGGGAACCATTGCACTGCGCCCAGCCAGACAGCGGCGGTTGAGCCGACAATAGCGCCGACCATATACGACGGAATGGCGGTGATGGGGCTTTCCAGCGCAAACGGAATCGCACCCTCACTGATCCCCATAAACGCCAGGAACATGGCGGTCTTACCCTGCGGATAAAGTTGAGCGTTGAACAGGCGTTTGCCGGTTAAACGACGGTCGATAATGGTCGCCAGCCCCAGACCAATCGGCGGAATAACGATAGCGATAGAACGAGCGGTGACCGGTAATACGTGGTCAGTGGTAAAGCTGAAGGCAACAAAACCTGCGGCTTTGTTGATCGGGCCACCAAGGTCGATTGCTGTCGCCGCGGCGATCCCCATTGCGTACATCAGCGCGCCCTTCTCACCTGCGGCAGTCAGCACAGTACGGATACCGCCGTTGATCCAGCCACCAAAGGGGGTGATGACGTAGTACATCGCCAGCATGACAAAAATGGCGGAAAGAATCGGGAGCAAAAATGTGGTTTTGAACGCTAACAGGAAATCCGGTAACTGGATTTTCTGGTTCATCCACTTCACAAGGTAACCGGCAACGATAGAAATAATCAGCGCACCAATGAAGGTGGACGGCACCGGCGAAGAGGTCGCCCATTGCATAGTGCTGGGATCGAAGTTCAGCAGTTGCGTCGGCTGGGTAGACATCAACCCGCCGATAAAACCAGCCGGGAACGCCAGTTTGCCACCGATAGAGTTCGCCACAAAAGCAGCAAACATCGGAATGGCAAAACCAAACAACACGCCGCCGAAGGACTGCGACAGCCAGGCAAATTTAAGTAAGGAGAGGTCGAAACCGGAGAATTTCCCGCTATTAAGAGCATCCATGATGCCGATCTCAGCAGGAATTTTAAGCCAGCTATAAGCAATCAGCTGGCTGAAAGCGAGGATCACACCGCCCATAATTAAGGTCGGCACCATGCGTGAAATCCCTGACATCACATGCTGCGGGAGTTCACCCCAGAAGCTGGTTTTAGAGGCCTGCGGATTCTTAACTGCCGCTGCCGCACCGGATGCGCCAGGCACAACGGTTGCACTGCGTTTTTTAATGGCCATAACAATTATCCCTGTCGAATATTACTGTTGTTCAGAGGCAATCATCTCTTCGATTTCTTTGATGATGCCCGCAGCGTTTTTAATTGCGTCCTGCAAAGTGATTTCATAAACGTCGCGTGATTCGAAACGTTCGTTATCTTCCGGGGTAACTGCCACGGAGTGGATGATGATGGTCGCTTCGGCGATATCCTGCGCCGTCAGGCGATTCTGGATACCGTCCGCGCCCTGGGTTTCAATTTTCACTTCATAACCGGCTTCTACCGCCGCTTCTTCCAGCGCCTGAGCGGCCATAAAGGTGTGAGCCAGGCCCATCGGGCAGGCACATAAGGCAATCAGTTTCTTACTCATCGTTAATTCCTCGTTCAGTGATAGTTGACGAGTGAAATTATGAACGTGCAAAACAAATCGCCGTTACCAGACAAATAATGCATTTACTGGAGAATTAATCCCGCTGTACGGAAGTGTGACGCAGGTCGACCTTGTGAGGGGACACAAAGAAAAATTGAATAAACTGTATGATTTAAAAGATTATCGGGAGAGTTACCTCCCGATATAAAAGGAAGGATTTACAGAATGTGACCTAAGGTCTGGCGTAAATGTGCACCGGAACCGAGAAGGCCCGGATTGTCATGGACGATGAGATACACCGGAATATCATGGACATATTCTTTAAAGCGCCCTTTATCTTCAAATGCGGCACGGAAACCGGAGGCTTTGAAGAACTCAAGGAAGCGCGGCACGATACCGCCCGCAATAAACACGCCGCCAAATGTCCCGAGATTGAGCGCCAGATTGCCGCCAAAACGGCCCATAATGACGCAAAACAGCGACAATGCGCGGCGGCAATCGGTGCAGCTGTCAGCCAGCGCGCGTTCGGTAATATCTTTTGGCTTGAGATTTTCTGGCAGGCGGTTGTCAGCTTTCACAATTGCGCGATACAAATTCACCAGCCCAGGGCCAGAAAGCACGCGCTCCGCCGAAACATGACCAATTTCCGCACGCAATATTTCGAGGATAATGGCCTCTTCTTCACTATTCGGCGCAAAATCAACGTGACCGCCTTCGCCTGGCAAGCTTACCCAACGCTTATCGACATGGACCAGATGCGCAACCCCAAGCCCCGTTCCGGCACCGTAAACCGCAATAGGCTTACCTTCGACCGGTTCTGCGCCACCAAACTGAATCAGATGCTCTTTTTTCAGCATCGGGATCGCCATCGATACAGCGGTAAAATCGTTAATAATTTCCAGATGGCTAAAACCGAGATTCTTTTTCATTTCGGCAATTGAGAACGCCCAGGTATGGTTGGTCATCGCCACCCAGTCACAGGTAATTGGGCAAGCGATGGCAATACAGCCGTCTTTCACCTCGACCTTATGTTCTTCAAGATAAACGCGAATGACCGCTTCGAGGCTGGGGTAATCAAGCCCTGAATAGGTCTTAGCCTGCGAGATTTCACCACTGGCAATATCACACAGAGCAAGACGTGCGTTGGTGCCGCCCACATCACCGACTAATGCATACTTTGTCATTCTTCAACTGCTCCGCTAAAGTCAAAATAATTCTTTCTCACACTGTAAATACCTGGGGGCATAACAACAACGCCGGAAAGGCAGGCTCCCTGTAAATATCGATCTGGGTCACACAATTACTTTATCGTTTCAGCACCAATTGCAGCGATGCCTTTTTGCAAGCTGGGCAAACTAAGTATCTGACCCCGCATAAGGAATAGAACATGCTCCATCCGCGAGCCAGAACCATGTTGTTATTATCGCTCCCCGCCGTGGCAATTGGGATTGCGTCCAGTCTTATTCTGATTGTGGTGATGAAAATCGCCTCGGTATTACAGAATTTGCTCTGGCAACGACTGCCGGGAACTCTGGGGATAGCCCAGGATTCACCCCTCTGGATCATCGGTGTATTAACGCTAACGGGTATTGCGGTGGGGTTGGTTATCCGTTTCAGCCAGGGTCATGCCGGACCAGACCCCGCCTGTGAACCGCTGATCGGCGCACCGGTTCCGCCCTCTGCGCTACCTGGACTTATCGTAGCATTAATTCTCGGTCTTGCTGGCGGCGTCAGCCTGGGGCCGGAACATCCGATCATGACCGTCAATATCGCCCTTGCGGTTGCCATTGGCGCTCGTCTGTTACCGCGCGTCAACCGAATGGAGTGGACTATTTTAGCCTCTGCCGGAACCATCGGCGCACTGTTTGGCACTCCTGTTGCGGCGGCGTTGATATTTTCGCAAACCTTAAATGGCAGTAGTGAAGTTCCGCTATGGGATCGTCTCTTTGCGCCGTTAATGGCGGCAGCAGCTGGTGCACTTACTACCGGATTATTTTTCCATCCTCATTTTTCACTGCCCATTGCTCATTACGGACAGATGGAAATGACCGATATTCTCAGCGGTGCAATTGTCGCGGCGATTGCCATCGCAGCAGGGATGGTCGCCGTATGGTGCTTACCACGGTTGCACGCGATGATGCATCAAATGAAAAATCCGGTGCTCGTGCTGGGTATTGGCGGATTTATTCTCGGTATTCTGGGGGTTATTGGTGGACCAGTTTCGCTGTTTAAAGGGCTGGATGAGATGCAGCAGATGGTGGCAAATCAGGCTTTCAGCACCAGCGATTACTTTTTGCTGGCGGTAATTAAACTTGCCGCCCTGGTCGTTGCTGCCGCCAGTGGCTTTCGCGGTGGGCGAATCTTCCCGGCAGTGTTTGTCGGCGTGGCATTAGGGTTGATGCTGCATGAGCACGTTCCCGCCGTACCAGCGGCAATAACCGTTTCTTGCGCTATTCTCGGCATCGTGCTGGTGGTAACACGCGATGGCTGGTTAAGTCTTTTTATGGCGGCAGTCGTTGTACCCAATACCACATTGCTACCGCTGCTCTGTATCGTCATGCTTCCGGCATGGCTGTTATTAGCAGGTAAGCCGATGATGATGGTCAATCGTCCGAAGCAACAGCCACCCCACGATAACGTTTAGCAAAAAATGCTCTCCTTTATGATTTAAGAGTTATGGCGATGATACGGGGCTTTACCTCCCCGTAATATTGCGTTAACAGGCCGCTGACGGCTTCGAGCGTGAAGGAGAATAACAATGTTCAGGTCACTGTTTCTGGCGGCCGCCCTGATGGCATTTACCCCGCTTGCAGCAAACGCAGGTGAAATCACCCTACTGCCATCAATCAAATTACAAATTGGCGATCGCGATCATTACGGTAATTACTGGGACGGTGGTCACTGGCGCGACCGTGACTACTGGCATCGCAATTATGAGTGGCGCAAAAACCGTTGGTGGCGTCATGATAATGGCTACCACCGTGGCTGGGATAAGCGTAAAGCGTATGAGCGTGGCTATCGTGAAGGCTGGCGCGATCGTGACGATCATCGCGGAAAAGGCCGGGGTCATGGGCACCGCCATTAAACGCGTCCGCCAATGGAGCACAATGCCTGATGCGACGCTAGTGCGTCTTATCAGGCCTACAAACCGGCTCTTTAACGCGTAGGGCGGATAAGGCGTTTACGCCGCATCCGCCAATAGTGCCAGATGCGACGCTCATTCAACTACAATCCCAGCGCCGTCCCCACCAACAACCAGATATTCAGCGCCACGACCAGCACCACAATCACCCAGCCTGTCTGTTTTACGCGTTTGCTGTTCACCAGATCGCCCATCAACTTGCTGTCACTGGTGAAAATCAGCAGTGGAACCAGCGCCAGAGCGATACCAAAACTTAACAGTACCTGACTCATAACCAGAATCCGTGTCGGATCTAATCCCATCAGAATGACAATAAATGACGGCAACATGGTGACTGTACGACGCACCCACAGCGGGATATGAAAGCGAATGAAGCCCTGCATCACCACCTGCCCCGCCAGTGTCCCCACCACCGTTGAAGACAGCCCCGCAGCAACCAGGCTTAATCCAAAGACCGTTGCCGCAGCGTGGCTTAACAGCGGTTGCAGCGTCAGATAAGCCTCATCAAGATCGGCAACACCAGTATGACCGGAAAAGTGGAACGCCGCCGCAGCTGTAGCCATCATCGCCAGATTGACAAAACCGGCAATAGTCATGGCGATAGCCACATCCCATTTGGTGGCGGAATAACGTTGTTGACGCGAACCGCCATGTAAATGCTGAGTGAGCGAGGAGTGCAAATAAATCACATGCGGCATAATCGTCGCCCCTAACACGCCTGCTGCCAGGAAGACCGCTTCCGAAGTAGGTAAACTCGGGATCACCATTCCTTTACCCAGCTGCGCCAGGTTAGGCTGGGAGAAAATCAACTCGACAATGTAAGCCGCGGCAACAAACAACAGTAACCCGCCAATCACTTTCTCCAGCGGTTTTTGCCCGCGACGTTGCAGCATTAAAATCAGGAAAGTCGCGATCCCCGTCAGCACCGCGCCCTGCAACAACGAAACACCAAGAATGAGTTTAAAACCGATCGCCGCACCAATAAATTCCGCCAGGTCGGTTGCCATCGCAATAATTTCTGCCTGAACCCAATAGAACCACACTACGGGACGCGGATAGTGATCGCGAATCTGCTCCGCCAGATTTTTACCGGTGGCAATCCCTAGTTTGGCAGAGAGGATCTGAATCAGCATCGCCATCAGGTTGGCCCAAACGACAACCCACAGTAGCTGACAGCCGAAGCTAGCACCCGCCTGAATATTGGTCGCAAAGTTACCGGGATCGATATAACCAATCGCCGCAATGAACGCAGGTCCCATTAATGCGAGCCTCATCTTGCGCGCCGCCCGTCCGCTGCTACTCTCAACGCGATAGTTCGTCATCTTGTGCCTCTAAAACATAGCCTTTGCTATGTTTCATGCTACGTTAAATGAGAATGATTATCAAATTCATTTAAATGGGTTGTGATGATTTCTCTGATAGACCAGGATTATGACTACGAAAAGATTGATGACTTGAATGTTATGGTTATGTTTAATGTTAGCACATTTACATAACTTTCAGCTTCCATACACAACATAGCAGAAATGTATGACAGATCACTATTTTTGAAGCCTGTCACAGGACGTCATTATAGTGTGTGTCAGATCTCGTTTTCCTTAACCATGTTACATAGAATGTGCACGGAAATTTAACCTGCCTCATATTTGGAGCAAATATGGACCGCGTCCTTCATTTTGTACTGGCACTTGCCGTTGTTGCGATTCTCGCACTGCTGGTAAGCAGCGACCGCAAAAAAATTCGTATCCGTTATGTTATTCAACTGCTTGTTATCGAAGTGTTACTGGCGTGGTTCTTCCTGAACTCCGACGTTGGTTTAGGCTTCGTGAAAGGCTTCTCCGAAATGTTCGAAAAACTGCTCGGATTTGCCAACGAAGGGACTAACTTCGTCTTTGGTAGCATGAATGATCAAGGCCTGGCATTCTTCTTCCTGAAAGTGCTGTGCCCAATCGTCTTTATCTCTGCACTGATCGGTATTCTCCAGCACATTCGCGTGTTGCCGGTGATCATCCGCGCAATTGGTTTCCTGCTCTCCAAAGTCAACGGCATGGGCAAACTGGAATCCTTTAACGCCGTCAGCTCCCTGATTCTGGGTCAGTCTGAAAACTTTATTGCCTATAAAGATATCCTCGGCAAAATCTCCCGTAATCGTATGTACACCATGGCTGCCACGGCAATGTCCACCGTGTCGATGTCCATCGTTGGTGCATACATGACCATGCTGGAACCGAAATACGTCGTTGCTGCGCTGGTACTGAACATGTTCAGCACCTTTATCGTGCTGTCGCTGATCAATCCTTACCGTGTTGATGCCAGTGAAGAAAACATCCAGATGTCCAACCTGCACGAAGGTCAGAGCTTCTTCGAAATGCTGGGTGAATACATTCTGGCAGGTTTCAAAGTTGCCATTATCGTTGCCGCGATGCTGATTGGCTTTATCGCCCTGATCGCCGCGCTGAACGCACTGTTTGCCACCGTTACTGGCTGGTTTGGCTACAGCATCTCCTTCCAGGGCATCCTGGGCTACATCTTCTATCCGATTGCATGGGTGATGGGTGTTCCTTCCAGTGAAGCACTGCAAGTGGGCAGTATCATGGCGACCAAACTGGTTTCCAACGAGTTCGTTGCGATGATGGATCTGCAGAAAATTGCTTCCACGCTCTCTCCGCGTGCTGAAGGCATCATCTCTGTGTTCCTGGTTTCCTTCGCTAACTTCTCTTCAATCGGGATTATCGCAGGTGCAGTTAAAGGCCTGAATGAAGAGCAAGGTAACGTGGTTTCTCGCTTCGGTCTGAAGCTGGTTTACGGCTCTACCCTGGTGAGTGTGCTGTCTGCGTCAATCGCAGCACTGGTGCTGTAAGACCATACATAAAAAAGCCGGGGATAATTCCCCGGTTTTTTTACGCCTGTTAATCAGCTAATGGCTGCGGGCGACCAATCAAATACCCTTGCAGATATTGCACCCCGAGCTTATGCAATAGCGCCTGCTGCTGTTGCGTCTCGACAAACTCCGCGACCACACTCAATGACTTCGCTTTCGCCAGATCGGTAATTGATCTCACAATCATCGCATCCAGCGTGTTCGTGACAATATCTTTCACAAAGACGCCATCAATTTTGATGATATCAGCCTGCAAACGCTTTAACCGTTCGTAGTTGGCATATCCGGTGCCAAAGTCATCAATCGCAATCCGGAAACCAAACTTATGCAGCTGCTCGATGTTGTACATGCTGCTTTCTGCGTTAGAAAACGCCTGCTCCTCGGTGATCTCAAGAATGACCGCCTGCGGGGAGATGTGATAACGCTTAAACAGACGAATAATCCGCCCGGCAATATTCTTTTGCAGCAGCGTGAGCGGCATTAAATTGACTGAAAAGCGCGGTCCTTTTTTGTCGCAAGGGTGTGTTGCCAGCCACTTCAACAAGGATTCCAGCACTTGCAAATCAAAACGCGCGCTAAGGTTAAACTGAGCAATAAGGGGCAGAAACTTATCCGGGGTCATAATGCCGCCGTCATATTTCAGTCGCGCGAGGATCTCATCATAACCTTCACCCTCTTTGTTGCGAATTGGCTGGGCGTAGAGCAGCAAATCACCCTGATCTAACGCCGTGCGAATGGTATTCAGCAATAGCACCTGTTTAGTGGTCTGCCCGGAAACCATCTCCTCTCTGCTATCCAGCGCCAGCACATGATGATGTGCGCAGGATTGCTCCGCCAGCCAGCTTAACTGCCCCAACAAGGGTTGCAGGGTTTCCTGATTTCCATCAAAACGCCCCCAGGCAGCACCATAGCCCATATCCAGCCCGGTATTGTTCCAGTGAATTTGCCGACTATTCAGGATGTTAACCATATGCTGGAGTCGCCCTTCCGTTTCCGGCCCGCTCAGCACTAACAGCAGTTCACTACCCGGCAATTGATACAACTTTTCGTTTTCCTGCATCAACGGCAGCAGCGTACGGCAAATTGAGCGGATACAGTGAACGCGCATCATTAAGCCGTAATGACGACTCATAAACTCAAGATTATCAATGCGCAGGCAGCAAAAACTCTTGCCCGCCTCTTGCTCCGGCGCTTGTTCCAACGCACGAAAGTTGGGTAGGAGCGTTAACGGATCTGTCAGCGCCTGCAAATGCCAGCGGCGATTAAGCCATTCACTGCGATGATAAATGCGCACCATATAGAGCAGGCAAACGCTAAAGGAAATCAGCACCGCAAGAATAAATGCCAGCGAATATTCGGTTTCCACCCCTTGCAAAAAGTTCTGGTTGTAATTCAGAAGGCAAAGCGTTGAAACAGCCCAGGTGAGATTTAAAAACGGATAGCGAAGCTTACCGACCCCGAGGGTAAAGATGATGAAGAAAACGGGTACCAGGTAACCGGCAATAAAGTCGTTTTCATAAGGTGTGCACAACAGAAGTAGCAGCACGCTTAACGCTGCCAGCCAGCTTAAGGTAAATGCGCGTTTCTCTTTGCCCAACGACGGAGCGATATCCCTGCGCCACAATATCTGCGCAAAGTGGGGACTTACAATCATGCGAGTGAGATAGTAGAAAAGCATGTTGTAAATCAGCACAGCGGTGAAAAGGCTTAGCAAATCAACGACCGTGAAAATGGCATCCGCATCGCCGAAAAAGGTGGATATCTTTAGCGGGAAATCAAAGAAGCTCCCCACAAGATACATGCTGCATTTGATGCCGATCGGCGTCACCAAACCAAGCCAGAACAGACGTTGCCAGACATATCGGCTGGTCAATCCATAACGCCAACGCGTCCCCAGCTGCCAGCGTAATATTGCGCAGGCACACAACACGACAAACGTCTGGCTACCGAGCATGACCGCAGTCTGTAAAAAAGAGAGATGAAAGTTCCACAGATTGGTGCAAAACATCCCGCATAAAACGGGAACGACACCGCGCCAGCCAAAGATAAACAAGATTGACAGCATTACGCACAGTGGCATCCACGCCAGAAAGATATAACTGGAATGGATAATGGCAAGTGGCGAAATAAAACGGGATAGCTGAATAAGTACCACGGTGAGCGTAAACGCTAGTGTGAATATCTTGATATTTTTTATCAGGTTATGCTCCACAAACATGAGTACACTACTCTCACTGATCGGGGTTTTCAGGCACACAAATAATAAGTTTATTCGCATCGCGAAGCAAACAGGGGGCCAGCCTGTTGCCGATTTTTCATCCAATGATGCTTTCACCAGGCGGCACTAACCCGGACGTAGACTGT
>ERZ1673747.2416-NODE-2416-length-14430-cov-5.517565_pt1 | contig 14430 bp, 8 predicted proteins | sample MGYA00580220_ERZ1673747 | MGnify/ENA primary metagenome ERZ1673747 (study PRJEB41218, sample SAMN15661769) | gut metagenome | host: Homo sapiens | place: Canada: London | collected 2015-08-20/2019-03-30 | study: EMG produced TPA metagenomics assembly of... | reverse complement strand
TACTTTATATTATGTATAACAAATGAAAAAATAAAAGGTTTTTATTTCTTTAAAAATGTTCGTTACTGCTTGACTTTTTCTGTTTTTTTAGTCATATGATTGTATTCTTTTATTTTTATTGAAAATAAAGTTTTTGATATAGAAAATAGAAGAGAGTGTCTGATTGTCGAATAGAATTCTTGCGCCTTTTTTGTCTTTATTTATTGTTACTTTCTAAGTGAGAAATACTGGTGTGGTATTTCTTTTGCTTATGAAAATGTGATACAAATGGAGTGTCGGTTAATTAGCTGGTTATTAGTTCTTTATATTAGTGCCATTTTTCTCTATGAGAAAGAGGGTGAAACTCGTAGAGAAACGACTCGTTCCTCTACGACCAACGGGATGTTTCTCTACGATCAATAGATCGAATATTTCGTATAATGAGACAAATACTATTGAAAGGAACTATTATCTTCTCTTGTGTTTGTTTAATTAAATTATTTTTTTTAATTCTTAATTTCCCTTAGTTTGAAGTTTGCATATTATACGTATAAAATGGGCTTTACATCATATTTTAGTAAGGGTGGTATTTTGATAATTATTTTAACTTGTTTTTCTAAGACTCTTTTTTATTCCTTTTTGTCTTTCTTAACTCCGAAAATTTCGTATCGGAGGATAAACGGTCTACTTTTGTAAAAACCTTGTAACAAAACATATGATTTTTCGTCTTATAGACTATAAACTTCAACAAAGACAATATGAAAGGCAAACTACTACTATTGATGTTGCTTATTGCATCCTGTGCAAGTTATGCACAAAACACGACGACCTCTTCTTATATAGTAAAAGGTATACTCGTCGATTCACTGACTCTGGAGGGGGAACCCTATGCTACTATTAAAATAGTGGAGAAAAAAGCTCCGGATAAAGTGGTGAAAATGGCTGTAACCGATATGCAGGGAAATTTTAAAGAGAAAATGAATGCTCAGCCGGGGATGTATGTTATTACAATTACTTCGATTGGGAAAAGCACCGTCACTAAAGATTTTGAAGTGAAATCGGGTGAGAAAGAAGTAGATCTGGGAACTTTGTATACTTCGGAGGCTACCAATGAGTTGGGAAGCGTTGAGATTGTGGCTCAAAAACCGTTGGTTAAAGCGGATATTGATAAAATAGAATATAATGTGCAGGATGATCCGGATTCAAAAACCAATACTGTACTGGAAATGCTTCGTAAGGTTCCTTTAGTGACGGTAGACGGGGAAGACAATATTAAAGTAAACGGTAGCAGCAGTTTTAAGATTCATGTGAACGGTAAGCCGGATAATATGATGAGCGATAATCCGGTAGACGTTCTTAAAAGTATGCCGGCTAATACGATTAAACACATTGAAGTGATAACTAACCCCGGTGCAAAATACGATGCTGAGGGAGTTGGTGGAATCCTTAATATTGTGACAGTAGGCGGTAGCGGTTTTAAAGGTTATACAGCTACTTTTACCGGAAATGGCAGCAATACCGGTGGTGGAGGAAGCTTGTATACTACTATCAAGAAAGATAAACTGACGTTGTCGGCGCGTTATAACTATAATGCAAATAATTCTCCTCGAAGTTATTCCAGTTCTACACAGCGTCAGACACAAACTATATCCGAGGGAAAGCAGGAAGAAACAGTGATTCAGTCCGAAAGTTCCAGTAAGGGAAAGAACCGTTTTCAGAGTGGTAATTTGGAAGCCAGTTATGAAATAGATACTTTACGGTTGATAACAATGGGTTTTGGTATGTATGGTGGAAATAATGATGGGACGGGTTACGGTGAGACGGTGATGAAGAATGCCGATCCTGCTTTTTTGGGAGTACCCTACTATTCTTATGAAAGTGATAATGAGAATGATGGTTCATGGTATTCCGTTCGCGGCAATATCGATTATCAGCGTACTTCCCGTAAACTTAAAGATCGTATGTTTACTCTTTCTTATAAGATAAATGCAAGGCCGAGTACCTCTAACTCACGGTATGGTTATACGCTTAATCATGTAGAGCCGGGCTGGGAAGACTACGTGAATAAGACACTTGCCGGTCAACGTTCTGATGGGAAACAGAATAGTTCGGAGCATACTTTTCAGGCTGATTATACTACCCCTATTGCAAAAATTCATACGCTTGAAACGGGGTTGAAATATATTATTCGTAATAATCATAGCGATAACAACCGTTATGATAAAGATGAAAATTATGATGAGGACAGAAGCAGCCATTATAAACATTTGAATGATATTTTGGCGGCATATGTCAGTTATGGTATTAAGGTGAAGAAGTTTTCGGGTCGTGCCGGTGTGCGTTATGAAAGAACAATGCAGGATGTGAAATATACAGAGAAGCCGGAGCAGAGTTTTGATGCGGATTTCAACGATTGGGTGCCTTCTGCCAGTTTGGGATTTAAAATTACGGACATGTCGAATATTCGTTTGGGATATAATATGCGTATCTGGCGTCCCAGTATCTGGTTTTTGAATCCTTACTTGAATGATTCGAATCCGGCTCATGTCACTCAGGGAAATGCTTCATTGGAAAGTGAGAAAAGTCATGCTTTTAATCTGAGTTACAGTAACTTTACGCAGAAGTTTAATATAAATATGTCTTTAAACTACTCGTTTAATAATAATGGTATAGAGCGGGTGACCAGTTTGATGAATGATAAAGATATTCCCGGCTTAACCAGCCACACAGGTAAGGATGTGCTTTATTCCACTTATCAGAATATAGGTAAAAGCAGCTATTTGGGTTTGAGTGGCTATGTCAATTGGAATGCTTCTCCGAAAACTCGTGTATATCTTAATCTTTGGGGAGATTATTCACGCTTAAAGAGTCCGTCTCAGAATTTGGAAAATAGTGGCTGGAGTGTATTTGCTTATGGTGGTGTACAGCAAACTTTGCCATTGGATATCCGTCTTAGTGTGAATTTGATGGGTAGCACTCCGTATATCTCTCTACAAGGTAAGGGTAGTAGTTACTATGACTACAGTGTGAGTGTCAACCGTTCTTTTCTCAAAGAAAAACGATTGACAGTGAGTGCTTTTGCCGGTAATTTCTTCAAAAAATACATGAAAAATAAGAATACGCTGACTGGTGATGACTTTTGGCAGGAAAGCACTTCGCGTTATTCGCGCCAACGTTTTGGGGTTAGTGTGAGTTACCGGATCGGTGAGTTAAAAGCCAGTGTGAAGAAAGCTGCCCGTTCTATTGAGAATGATGATGTGAAAGGCGGCGAAGGTGGTGGAGGCCAGGGTGGCTCGAATTAAAGAATGCGAACTGTGCCCTAAGTAAGACAAGACATAAAACTTTTAGGGCGCAGCTCAAATTAGGAACGTGGGCGATTTTTTTATTTATATGAGTCTTGACGCACTTGCTGTTCTCTTCTGTCCGCTCGTTATTTCTTTAAATACAAAATGAAAATCAGAGTTCTCGGATTATTTAGCCTTGAGTGGTAGGTGAAGTGCGAATTTGTTCTTCTTTCTGCACATTTGTTTTTTTTGCCATTTCAAATTTTATTTTCAACTCCGTCTTTTCCTCTATTAGCTTTTCTATTTTCAAATCTTTCTCCCGCAGGTATTGTATTAATTCCGTTAATGACGGGCTGTTCTCTGTTTTTGCAGTTGTTTCCTGTTTAATCATCTCTCCTTTTCCGGTAATTAGCCATTCTGCATTTATCCAAGTAAATGTTTGAAGTATTTTAGCAAGGATGTCAAATCCCGGTTTATTTCTCCTTTGTACAACAATTCCTCTAATTGTTTGGTCTACAACCCCTATTTTCTTGGCAAATGAGGATACGTTAAGGCCGGCATAGTCTATTATTTCTTGTAATCTATCAATTATATCCATAGTTTATTAAAAAAATAATCAATTAATTGTTTTGAAGTTTCAAATAAATGTTTGATATTTGTGCCGTAATACGGCTATAATACGGCTAAGTTACTAAAAAAACAGCATTGACAGTGCATGTTGCGCGACTTTTAAATGATTGATAAGTAAGAGTTTGAAGACGGAATTGTACACAAATAGATAGCATATGGAACTTAGTGTTTAATAATATATTATTAATGTAATTTTTTTATTTATGAGAAAAAAGTTTGTAACTGTAGCGTTCTTAGGAACGCTCATTTTTACATCTACGAATTTCGTTGGATGCTCGGACTATGATGATGACATCAAAAATCTGCAGGAGCAGGTGGATGCTCTAAAGTCCATTTCTATTTCAGACTTAGCGTCTCAATTGCAGTCGTTGAAGGATGCTAATAACAATCTTGGTTTAGCTAATGCTAAGATGGAAGCTGCTATCGCTGAGATCAAAACAAACATTGAGGCACTGAAAGAGGCCGATAAAACACTTACGAGCTTGGTGAACGGTAAGGTGGATCAAGCTACTTATCAAGCAGCCATCAAAGAGTTGAACGAAAAATGTTCCGATCTTTCCGGCAAGCTGAGCGCGTTGGCTACGTTGGAAACGGCTGTTAATGACCTGAAAGCAAACAAAGCTGACAAAACAACCCTTGATGAGCTGAAGAAAGCAATCGAGAAATTGCAGAGCCAGGACACGGAATTTGCTACTAAGATCAGCAAGTTGGAGAACACGATCGAGACGATGAATACCGTATTGGCAGGAAAAGCCGATCAAACCACCGTTACTGCTTTGTCAACAGCAATCGAGGATTTAAAGAAGAGTGTTGCCGGTATCGATACCAAGATAGCCACTGCTCTCGATCCGATTCAGCAAAGTATTGCCAAGCTGCAGGAAGACCTTGCCAAGAAGGCAGACGCAGCTACTATTGCTAATGATATTGAGAAGGCGAAGTCGGAAATAAAGGCCGTTACCGATGCTCTTGGAGTGAGAATAACTAACGAGTTAGCTGGTGTGAAAGCGGAGTTAAGCGGTAGAATCACTTTGTTGGAAACTGCTAAGGGACAGATGGATGTGCAGATCGGTAAACTGGAAAGTAACATCGATGCATTGAAAGAACGCATCTCTAAGCTGGAAAATCAACCGAATACAGACTTAACCGAAGTGAAAGCTGCTATTACTGCCAATCAGCAAGCGATTGCAGAGGCTGTGGGTACAATTGGTAGCATTCAAGGAACAATTAGCGGTATCGAAAATAGCCTTGACGGTATAGGTACAGAAGTAGGAGCGGTAAAGAGTTATATTGATAACGCTTGTACTACACTGGAGACTACGATCCTTTCTCAAGTGAGTGTTGATATCACTGCTGCTGTGGCTGCTGCGAGAGAGGAATATGAACTGGCAGATGCAGGACTTAGTGGACGTATTGATGCTTTGGACGAACTTCTTGAGAAATTCGATAAAACTGAATACGCTAAGTTGAAGGCCGACTTTGCTTCTTTGCAGACTACTGTAAACGGTGAGAACGGTTTGATTAAACAATTGGCTGATCTGAATGACAGAGTTGGAAGTTTGATTTCTGACGCTATTGCAGCTACTGGCGAAGGTACCATTCAAAATCAAATCGCTAAGCAAATTACGGATGCTTTGAATAACAGCGAAATAATAAAGGAGGCTATCGACACTGCTATCAGCAGTGTAACAGGAAGACTCGACAAAGTTGAAGCTGACTTAGATGCTGTATTGGAACGTATTCAAAGCATTGCATTTATTCCTGAGTACAAAGATGCAAGCGGGGCAATTGTTCCGGTATACACTATTAATGGTGTGAATGGTGTAGTAAAGATGAAGTTCCGTGTTTCTCCAGCTGAGAAAGCAACAGAACTTGCTGAAGCGGCTACCAAAGGTAATCTTAATATTTTCTCATTCTATACAGAAAATGAACTTCAGACCAGAGCTGGAGAGCCCAAAATGACCGTTACTCACGTTGACGGAACAGTTGATGGGGTAATCACTATTACGGCAACCTCTACTTTGATGGGTGAGGGCTCTGAAGCCTATTTCCCGGTTGCTCTGAAATTAGCTACATCGAGGGTTAATGAAGACGGTACAAATACATCTGTAAATGATGTTACAACAGATTATTTCAATGTACGTGTGCGGGATATTAATAATGCAACCTTTACACTTGCTTCAATAAAGGATGAGTACACTGTTAGTAATAACACAGTTGCTATTGATTATACGAATACTAAGGTGTTTAACTTTGCGGAATGCTTAGAGGTTAAGTATAATAATACTCTTTCATTGACAGATTGTGGATTTGTACCGGTTTTGAAGGTTGCTGAGGTTTATGATGGAACAAAGTGGCTTATTGTGGGAGAAGATGATAATGAGATTGCTAATATTGATGTACTCAAAAATAGAGTATTTGAATTGGCTGCTAATGGATCTTCTATACAATTGTTGACATCTGATGTAGGTAACAGGAACAAAGAACTGAAGGTTAGACTGGCTGATGCAGCTGTTTTTGGTGATCGCAAAGGCTTTGAACTGACATATAAGGTTAATGCTGATGCGGAAATTAAAGATGTTGAGTATGGTGATATTGTTGATAATGACCTACTGGATGAAAACGGAGCTAAAACGAGTTTAGTGTGGGCTGTGGGTGATGGCAATAAAGCGCAAACATTTATTATTTCTGCAGATAAGAATAAGAAATTTGATGCTGTAACAGGAGCTTCGGTTGCAGATGTTATAGGTGCTATCGCTGCTACGACTACAAACAAGATTACTCATACAGTGAATGGCGAATCGATCACTGTAGGTGAAGGTCCTACTTTTGTAGCAAAAGTTGATGGAGAAAATGATCAAGTAGTTATTTCTCTGCCTGCTGGAGCTGAGTATAAAACATATGTCATGACTACCACATATGAGACATTATATGGTAATATAACACTTACTGCTACGCTGAAACTATCATACCCTGAAGATTTGTTGAGGAAAGATATGACACAGTGGGTAAATAATGCTTTTGTTTTGAATGCTTCTAAACCTGCAAGCGGGGATAATGAATATGTGATTTCTGATAATCTGTCTAAAGCATATACTTCTATTGACGGTGTAGATTATCAGTTTAGCTTAGTTAAGAAGTCTGCCGTTGGAGAGTATGTAGCCGTAGATAGTGGAGATAAACTTCCTGTAAGCATTGTTGGTAATGTTATTACTATCAGAGACAAAGTTGATTTGACTGGATTCTGGGTTAAAGCTACGGCCATAATTGGCACTCATGCTACAATTAACACTGAATATTTCCATGTTCAAGCAACATTCCCGATCTCAACGAATGTGATAACATGTAGCCAAAAAGACAATACATTTACATATACACCTGGTGGTACTGTTACGAATTTGGCTGAAAAACTTTCTTTCAAAGATAGATTTAGTAAGGAACTTATTATGGCGGGAGTAGTTCAGGAATATGCTAAAACTGCTTATGGCATGGATGAAGAACTTGCTTACACTATTGTTTCTGTTGATAATGATGGTAATGTGGCCAACTACATTATTGATGGTGGCAAGTTTAAGACTGTAGATGATTACGACTCGGCTGTTGATATAACTGTAACAGTGAAAGTTAGTGTTAAGCATAACTTTGGTCCTGAATCTTCAGCTACTCTTACTGTAAAAGTCGCTAAGACTAAGTGATACTAATTCGGATATAATGAAATATATATGATATATTGTTTGTTTCTGAAATTGCCTCTTGTGATAAGCCGCGATTTTGACTAATCAAGCTATATTTTCATCTCTACCGAATAAAGATGGCTTGATTGCACTTAGATAAAAAAGGCATTTCCATACATCCCGGAAGTGCCTTTTTCTATTGCTGCACAAATAATACCAGAATGAGTCATAATTAATGAGATATTTAAATGGGATGAAGATGATGGTATCTAAGGAAGCGAAAATTGACCCTGCCGCCAGCGATATGAGCAATTCATCGAAAGCAAGAATATGCCCCTGGAATACCGGGCATTGATAAAGTGGTTAAGTCGAGGCTCAAAACCGGTTCGTTTGTCTTTTTGAGCAGTTGGAGAATAAGAAAGGCGTGAAACCGGGTGGGATCACGCCTGATATAACTTTTAGATGGCAGGGGTTAATTCGACTGTCAATCCCAGAGCATTCACGATTCGGTAAAAAGTGGCAACACTGGGAACCGTAATCCCTTTCTCGATACGAGAAATATAAGATTTATTTGCTCCGATGCGTTTGGCAAGTTCCTCTTGCGTCAATCTTGCGTTCTTCCGGGCATCGAGGAGAATTTGACTTGTATAGAAAGCATAGGCTTCCTCGTCAAATTTTGCACGTTCAGGAGTTCCGGGCACTCCATACTGTGCATCGAGCACTGCACTATAATCCCTGATTTTGTGATCATTTGTCTGCATAATAAGCCTCCTTTATTTTTAATGCTTTTTCGATCTCGTTTGATGGTGTCTTTTGGGTTTTCTTCTGGAAACCATTGAATAATACTACAATTTGACCATCATCGAAGATGAAAAAAATGCGATAAATATTACTATTGTATTCCATACGTAATTCATACAATCCATCTCGTATGAATCGGATAAATTTAACAGGCATTCTCTCTTCTGTTTCCAGCAAAGAAATGATATAGTTTAACTTTATCAACTCTTTCGTAGAGAGAGTTTTTATGAAGCTTTCAAAATATCCACCATATGTTGTTATCTTACGTTTCATGTAGCAAAGATAAGCAAAGTTGCGCAATTGTGCAACTTTGATATAGGTTAAAGAATAGACATATTCAAAAAATAGCGGTTACTGAGATTCAATAACCGCTAACAGCTCTATTTTTCTTTTTCTATTTAGGTAATTTTCTGCAGTCTTTCTTTCTCACTTTCTTTTACCTTGGCTTATTGAACCCCAACTTTTTCAATCCGTTCTGTACATCCGGATGGCTCATAAAGAGTTTCCATAACAGCCCTGTCCGATAGTTCTCGATCATTACGGCTATGGGGCCTTGGTCGATGGCAAGATAGCGTTGCGGATACCAGTTGGCTGTTTCGCTGAAGGCATCATAAAAGCCATAGGGGCCGAATAGTTTGTCTCCCATATCATAAAGATGTCTCATCACTTCGAGAGAATATTCCGGTGTATAGACGATGGACGATAAAGCAGCCGTGGGGGTGATTACTCCTGCATCCTCTTTCTCATTGGGAGCATGTGCGGCGTAGCCGTTTACGGAATAGCTGGCGGTCAATCCCCAACAATCCGGGCCGAAACCTTTGTAGTGTTTCGGATTACGGATGCAATAGGCGCGGTTGACTAACGTCAGATTACGCATTTCATTGAAATAACTCGGGCAATATTCATCTTTCAGTCCTACGGGATCCAATCCCAAGAACGAATATTGCGCCCAGAAGAGCGGACCTGCTTCGCTGCCTTGATAACGAAGGTGAAGTTCGATACCCTCTACTTTATGCGGAGATACGATGGCGCCATTCTGTGCCCAACCATCATGATATACGACGGCAGGCACACCGTGTGTGGGCGATGCGGCGGCGAGTATGTACATGATGAGACATTCATTGTAACCATGAACCGGGAAGTCCATCTCCCAGCCGTATTCGGGACTCCAATGCCAGTAGAGTACATTCTGGTTCCCTTTACGGTACCAGTTCCAATCCACTTCACGCCACAGTTTATCTATTCTTTGCGCCAATGCTTTCTCTTGGGGAGTGCCGTCAATATAATACTGATGTACGGCAAGCAGTCCTTGCATGAGAAAAGCCGTCTCTACAAGGTCGCCGCCATTGTCTTTCTGACCGAAGGGTTTCACTTTTCCGGTCTCGCCATACCACCAATGGGGATAGGCGCCTTTGAAGCGGTCGGCACGTTCGAGAAAAGAAACTATTTTTTCCATGCGTACCAGTCCGTCGGTACGGGAAACGTACCCCCGGTCGATGCCGGCAAGAATGGCCATGATACCAAAACCACTGCCACCCGAGGTGACGACATCCGGTCCGCCGGCAGGATAGTTACCGTCCATATGAATACGTTCCGGGGCGAGACCGCTATTGGGCTCCGCACCATCCCAGAAATATAGAAAGGTTCTTCTTTGTACTGTATCCAGCAGGGCATCAGTAGTGAGACTGTCTGATGGGAGGGAAGAAGTTGATGGAGAGGTTTTCTTGCTGCCCTGACAGGAGTTGGCTGTCAGGAGCAGAAGAAGACCGGAAAATATATAATAAATAACTGGTTTCATTGTTGTTGGTTTTTAGAAGGTGAAGACCTCTCCCCATCCCTCTCCGTGGGAGAGTGAGTTGGGTTAGTCTTATAACTGATTAAATATAATAATTGCTTGAATATCATAACTGATTAAATGCAATAGTATCTATACTCCCTCTCCTACGGAGAGGGTTGGGGAGAGGCCTCACCTGGACGTTACGGTGAATGCGGCTGTTTTCACATCCCGGCTGTTGGAGCCTATCATGACTTGGAAGTCTCCCGGCTCTATGACATATTGCAGATCATAATCGTAGAACTTCAACATTTCAGGGGCTATTTTGAAGGTGACAGTACGCGTTTGTCCGGGTTGGAGGTAGATTCTTTCGAATCCTTTCAACTCTTTTACCGGTCGGGTAGTGCTGCCTACAAGATCGCGGATATACAGTTGCACCACTTCTCCGCCGGGCAGCAGTCCGGTGTTGCTGACATCTACGGATGCTGTGATCATACCTTGCATATCCATGCTCGATTGGCTCAGAGAGATGTCGCTGTAAGCGAAAGTAGTGTAGGAGAGCCCGAAGCCGAATGGATAGAGCGGTTCGTTGGTGACATCCAGATAATTACTGCGGAATTTTTCGAACCATTTGCCATCGTGTAGCGGACGTCCGGTATTCTTATGCGCATAATATAATGGAATCTGTCCTACGTTTTGCGGGAAGCTCATTGTCAGTTTTCCACTCGGGTTGACACGACCGAACAGTACGTCACCGATGGCATAAGCTGCTTCGCTTCCACCAAACCAGACATTAAGAATAGCCGGAACATTGTCCTGTTCCCAATTCAATATCAACGGGCGGCCGGTAAAAAGCACTAAGACCACCGGCTTGCCTGTGGCTACCAGTTCTTTCAACAGTGTTTGTTGTACATCGGGTAGATTGAGATCCGTACGGCTGCTGCTTTCTCCGCTCATCTCGGATGATTCTCCGAGGGCAGCGACGATTACGTCGGCTTTATTGGCGGTTTCCAATGCTTCTTTCAATAATTCGGCATCCGTACGATTGTCCCGGTTCAATGAACGGCCGAACATGGTAGCGCGTTCTTCGTAAGCAGCGTCGCTTATCAGGTTACTTCCTTTGGCATATAACAGGTTGATGTTCGCACCGTTTTCCATTAAAGGGATGTACCAGGGTTCATTGGGTTGGTTAAGAGGCATTTCATCCATACGGCCCACCATCTCACGAAGTCCTTCGATAAGCGACGGTGAACGGTCCAGCACGGCTGCCACGCTCCATGTACCCGGCATATTGCTCCGGGTGTCTGCCAACGGGCCGATCACTGCAATGGTTCCGGTGGGCTTCAATGGTAAGGTCTGGTTGTCGTTTTTCAGCAAGACAAAACTTTCGGAAGCGATACGGCGGGCGGCATCCCGATGGGCACGCGTAAAGATGTCACGTGCCGGACGTTTCGGATCACAATATTTATAGGGGTCATCGAATAGTCCCAATTTATATTTCGCTTCCAGAATACGGCGGCAGGCGGTATTCAAAGTCATCATAGAAACTTTACCCTCTTGAATGGATTTCTTCAGAGTGCCTATAAATCCGTCACTTACCATATCCATGTCCACACCGGCATTGATGGCACGGGCGGAAACGGTCTGCAAATCGCCGATACCGTGATCTGTCATTTCGGATATTCCGGTATAGTCCGTAACGACGAAGCCGTTGAAACCCCATTGACCGCGCAGCACATCACTCATCAACCATTTGTTGGCAGTGGCAGGTATGCCGTCCACTTCGTTGAATGAAGCCATTACGCTGCCTACTCCCGCTTCGATGGCAGCTTCGAAAGGAGGAAAATATTCATTGTACATCCGTTGGCGGCTCATGTCTACGGTGTTATAGTCGCGTCCGCCTTCGGCAGCGCCGTAAAGGGCGAAATGCTTTACGCAGGCCATGATTTCATCGTTCCGTTTCAACTGGTCTGCGAGTTTTTCTCCCTGATACCCCTGTATCATTGCCCGGGCGATAAGCGATCCTAAGAACGGGTCTTCTCCCGATCCTTCGGAGACACGTCCCCAGCGTGGGTCACGGCTGATGTCCACCATCGGGCTGAAAGTCCAGGAAATGCCGTCTGCACTGGCTTCGATCGCTGCAATACGGGCCGATTCTTCAATGGCTTTCATATCCCATGTACACGATAATCCCAATGGAATGGGGAAGATCGTTTCGTATCCGTGGATAACATCCATACCGAATAGTAAAGGTATGCCAAGGCGGGAATTTTCTACCGCTAATTTTTGTACATCCCGGATTTTTTCCACTCCTTTCAAATTGAAGAGTCCGCCCACTTCACCGCGTTTGATTCTTCCGGCAATGTCGCTGCTCTTTGCCTGTCCGGTGGTGATGTCTCCGGTGACAGGAAGATTGAGCTGTCCGATCTTTTCATCTACTGTCATTCGCTTCATCAAGGCGTCAATGAAACGATTCATATCCTGTGGAGATTTTTGCGCTTGCATGCCACTAACACCTATAAATGTTGCCGCAAGCAGAATACTGAAAGTTTTTATAAATCTGTTCATGGTTAATAATTAAGGCCTCTCCCCCAACCCCTCCCCGTAGGGAGGGGGGAGAAAGGTACATTTGTAAAATCGAGTGTTATATATTATTGACCTCATTCCTGATAGAATGTCTGATAAGGCATTTTACTCCCCTCCCTACGGGGAGGGGTTGGGGGAGAGGCTTAGTAATTCGGATTTTGTACCAACACCCCTTTAGACTTGTCTATCTCCGTTTGCGGAAGCGGTAGGAGGGCATTCTTGGGCTGGTAGTTCATCTTTCCGGCTTTATGCAATACCTCTTCGGCAATGCCCCACCGCACCAGATCATAGAAGCGGTCGAATTCCATTCCCAATTCCACACGACGTTCATGACGGATGGCATCGCGGAGTACCGTTTGATCCAATGATTCCACTTTGGGCAGGACGTTCGGGTTATTGCCTCTCGCACGGGCTCTTACCATTTCAAGATCAGCATTGGCCTCTCCTGTCTTTCCGAGTTCATTGGCGGCTTCCGCAGCCATCAATACTACATCGGCATAACGGATGAGCCGGATGTTTACCCAAAAACCTTTGTTGGTATATTCACGGCGCATAGCAGGATCGGTATAGGCTTTTTTGTTGAATGCCCGGCCCATGGCTTGCGATACGGGTGATTCGTTATAAGGTGTATTGGTGTTTTCGGGAGTGATCGGGTCTGTCTCGTTTTTGCGGAAGTAAAGAAGGGTAGCGTCCCGGCGCGGGTCTCCCGGTTCGTAGGCATCATATAATTCCTGGGTTGCCATATTCCAACCCCAGCCTAAATCCCATTGGTTGGCACCGCGCACTCCCTGGACTTCACAGAATTGACTGCCTATGACATCGCTGGCCGGTAAGGCTGCCGTGGCTGTACATTGCAGTTCGAAAATAGAACCGCCACTGTTTTCACCTTCGTCCGTAAATATTTTATCATACGGTGTGTTCAGATTGTAAAGGCCGGATGTCATTACGTCATTGGATGCTATATAAAGACTGTCCCAGTTGTTGCGCATCATGAACGTGCGTGCATGGAGCGAACGCGCAGCACCCCAGGTGAGGCGTCCTAAAAACTCGGTAGCCCACTGTTCGGGCAGTAAGGCTTCGGCGCCGGCCAGATCCTTGTCGATTTGCTCATATAGTTTTTCGGCTGTGGTTTTCGGTACATTGGCTTCTGATGAATCGTTTACTTTGAACGTAATCAGAGGTACTTCGCCAAAGGCACGTACCAGATTGAAGTAGCAATATGCACGGAAAAACAGGGCTTCTCCACGGTTCCGGAGGTCTTCTTCGGTTAGCTTTCCGGTAGCTTCTGCTTCATCTATCGATTCGAGAATATCATTACACTGAAAGATAATGGCATAATTCTGGCTCCAGTAAGCCCCGAGTTGTCCGTTAGTAGCCGTATACATAAAGTCGTCATACATTTCTGCTACTTCCGAGCCGTCACTGCTCGTACTGCCTTTCTCTGCATCCTCACTGCGGAAACTGTGAATGGCAAATGCCGGAGTTCCTGCCGTAATATCAAATTTACGCATCATCGTATAGACGTTATAGATCTTACCGTTTACCAAGGCATTCGGATCATCGTCTTCCGTGAATTGCCCCTGCGGGCTGCGATCTAAGAAATCATTGCAACTTGTCACCATCATCGCCCCAATAGCCAGTGACAAGGATAGTATATACTTATATAATTTCATATCAAAATCAAAATATTTAGTTTATTAATTTC
>ERZ1673747.2412-NODE-2412-length-14444-cov-29.896588_pt1 | contig 14444 bp, 8 predicted proteins | sample MGYA00580220_ERZ1673747 | MGnify/ENA primary metagenome ERZ1673747 (study PRJEB41218, sample SAMN15661769) | gut metagenome | host: Homo sapiens | place: Canada: London | collected 2015-08-20/2019-03-30 | study: EMG produced TPA metagenomics assembly of... | reverse complement strand
CGGAGCAGCGGGAGGAGCTGGCGGCGCAGCAGGCGAAGCTCGAGGAGGAACAGCAGAAGAACCAGGCGATGCGCGAGGAGCTCGAACGCCTGAAAGCACAGATGACCGGTGAAGCGGCGGACAGCCGGATCGGAGATGAAAAAACGGACGAGGATTCCGGAGGTGAACCGTAATGCAGACAAAAGGGATCCCGGGCGGGCGGCGAAAGTTCTGGAATAGGGCGGCTGCGCTGCTTGTGGCAGCTGCGGTTGCCGCAGTAAGCTATACCGTCACGGTACTGGCGTGGTTTCAGGACAGTTTGAATACTTCTGCGCAGATTGCGGCGGGTCAGTATGCCGCGCGGCTGGATATTCTGGACACAGAAACGAATACGACGCTTTGGTCGAGCGGCATCGAGGGTATTACCTGTTTTGATGGACGGCCTGTACTTGACGGCTTTACCGGCGAGGCAGTGATTCGCGTGTCCAGCTATCAGTACGGCGACGGTACACTGCCGTTTGCCTATACGCTGCAGGGAGCGCCGGCAAAAGTACTGCAGCCGGGCGGGGTGCAGGAGTATCCCGTCGAAATTACACCGGACGGCCTCGAATTGCAGTTCTTTACCGCCTATCAGAATCAGGAGATTTATACGGCGGCGGATGCGGCAGCGCTCCAGGATACGGATTATCCGGAAGGCAGTATGGTTTATCTGACTGCGGATATCACCACGGATGCGCTGGTTTTTGATGGCTGCTATCCTAATCTTAATCTCAACGGGCATACGCTGGCCGCCGGCGGTTTGGAAATCCGTGCGGCAGCCGGAGTGTATACCACCATGTCCATTGAAAACGGCACGTTGGCGATCGGCGGCCGGATTTATACGGACGGCGACCGGCTTCCGACAGCGGGAGAGGGACACGTGGCTGTGACTCTGCGAGATTTGCAGCAGGGACAGGTCGAGTGAGATGATTCCTCCTATACAGTAAACAAAACACAATCTCCCGGCACAGGTTTTACTGTGCCGGGAGATTTTTTGTCTTTTCCGTCTCTTTTGATACCGGACAACTGTGAACAGATTGTAACAAAAAAACTGTCTCTTTGTAAAAAGAATGCAGGTTGTTGGTGAAAATACATCATGCTATCCTTAACCTAAGAGAATCTCTGTGGGATTTGTATATTCTGAAAGCAAGACGGAGGAGAGAAATATGTTGGGTAAGGGAAAAAGAGCCGGTAGGCGCATCCTTGCTGCGTGGCTGACAACGGTCATCACCGCAGCGGTGATGCCGATTTACGGCCTGACGGCGGGCGCTGCAAGTTATCGCGGCAGCGGTACACAAAGCGATCCGTATCTGGTGGAAACGGCCGCTCAACTGGACGGAATGCGCGATAATCTGTCGGCTCACTACAAGTTGGCTAATACTATCGACCTGAGCGATTACGGTGATTTTACCCCCATCGGAAATCTGTCGGACTATTTTACCGGAAGCTTTAGCTGTGATCTCGGTTCCGACGGCTATCCGCTGTACGCGATCAAAAATCTTCGTGTGACGGTGGAAAATTCCAACTATGTAGCGGAAAACGATAATCTCTGGGAAGCGGCTCTTTTCGGCGCTGTCAAAAATTCCACGATTACCAATATTTATGTCCTGAACGTAAAGATCGTCAACAACGTGCCGGGCGGTAATTCCGGCTCGGTGGCCTGGGGCAATTATAATCCCGGCCAAGGTGAGCAGGCGGCTGCGGCGCTGATCGGTTTCGCTGTGGATTCCACCATCAAGGGATGCATGTCCAGCGGTGTGGTTGAAGCCAAAAGCAACAATGCTGCCGGACTGATCGGCAGTATCGTCGGCGGCAGTGTACGCAACTGCTATTCCACGGTGAATGTAACCACCTCCGGACTCTGGAATACCGGCGGTTTGATCGGTACCTGCAACGCAGAAGTTTCCAATTGCTTTGCTACCGGTGACGTGTTCGGCGGTCCGACAGAACCGACTACCGGCGGTCTGATCGGCAGTGTGCAGGATCTGGAATACCTGATCACCAACTGCTATTCCACCGGTACGGTAGCCTCCAATGGCAACAGCCTGCTGGGCTATGATACCAACAGCACCCCGACCTACGCGATGAACTGTTACACCACCGGTGCCATCGACGGTAAAAGCAATCCTCAGACCAACACGACGGTACTGAACAATAACTACATACTCAATACCGTCAACGGCTATCAGCCGGAATTTGCGTCGGTTTCCCGGGCGGAACTGCTGGAGGCTTTTTCCGGTTTGCCGGACTGGACGACCGAGGGGGTGGAGTATCCCCAGCTTAAGTCGGTGAAGATCCTGGAAGATGAAGACCGCTATGTGCCGGGACAGGTTACTGAGGTCCCGGATGACGGCGGAGATACCTCCTCTGAACCGGGCGACAACAGCGAAAATGACAGCAGCAGAGTGCCGGCGGCTTCGCTGGAGGATGTGACAGCAAAGATCAATGCGCTGCCGGAGGCCAAAAACGTGACGGCGGATGATATCCAGGCCATTATGGAGGCACAGAAGGCGTATGATTCACTGTCGGCGGCGGATAAAAAGGCGGTTCCTACCGAGCTTGCACAGAAAATGCTGGCTGTTTACAGTGCATCGATGCCAGTGATTCTCAAGGATGTGGCGGATCGCGTGAGGGCACTGCCGGACGAACTGACGACGGAAAACAAGGACGAGATTCTCGCCATTCAGGCAGAATACGAATTCCTGACCGAAGATACCCGCAGTGCACTGGCGGCGGATTTGCAGGAGAAGCTTACCAAGGCGCTGGAATGGCTGGAAACGGCGGGGGATGCTGATACCGCTCTGGATGCAGGTGTCATGACCACCGCAGAACTTATCCTGATCATTGTTCTGTCCTCGCTGATTGTGCTGACACTGGGCTTCAACGTGTTCGCCACGGTAAAACAGGTGACGAAATTGCGCAAATACAACAAATAAAGAGAGAATTGATGTGTCATGAGAAATAATCGTCCCCAAAAAGGCGGCGCGGTGCCGAACGGTGCTGCAGTCAGGCTGCGCAGTCGAAGAACCAGCCGGCTGATCACCAGTCTGCCGTATCTGCTGATGTGTGCGCCTACGCTGATTTACTTTCTGCTTTTCCATTACCTGCCGATATCCGGTGTGGTTATCGCTTTCAAGGATTACAACTATCGTTCCGGTATTTTTGGTAGCCCTTGGGCCGGCTTCAAGTATTTCAAATACTTTTTTGAATCCAATGATGCACTTCGGGTTATCTCCAATACCATGATTTACAGCGTGGTTTTTCACATCATCGGCACCGTCGCCGCGGTTCTGGTAGCGGTTCTGCTTTACGAAATTGTCAGCCGCAAGGCACTGAAATACTACCAGACGACGATGATGCTGCCTTATTTCATTTCCTGGGTGCTGGTAGCCTATGTCGGGTTTACGCTGCTAAGCTCGGAACAGGGCGTGCTCAATCAGATTATCCGGTATTTCGGCGGTGAGGGAATCAACTGGTACAACGAGCCTAAATACTGGCCGGTAATTCTGACCTCCTTCCATGTCTGGAAAAATGTGGGGCAAAGCAGCATCGTATACTATGCCGCTCTGATGGGGGTGGACGCCGGGTTGTTTGAGGCGGCCAAACTCGACGGTGCGAATCGTGTCAAACAGATCTGGCACGTATCGCTGCCGGCAATTACCCCGATCATCTGTATGATGTCCATTCTGGCGGTCGGGCAGGTCATGTTTGGCAATTTCGGCCTGTTCTACCAGCTGCCGATGGATTCGGGTGCCCTGTATCCGGTGACCGACGTTATCGACACCTATGTATTCCGTGGTTTGCAGGCCGGCAACCTCAGCCAGAGTGCGGCCGTGGGTTTGTTCCAGTCGGCAGTTGGCTTTGTGTTGGTGTTGGTGACCAACGGCGTCACCAAGAAAATCAATCCCGATAACGCCATGTTTTAAGAAAGGAGGAGAAAATGTTGAAAACCCGGAAGTTCTTCAGTTATAAAACCGTTATTCATCTTTTCTTTATCCTCCTTTCGCTGGTGTTTATCCTGCCGTTTGTATTGATCGTTTCCATATCTTTTTCTGAGGAATCGGATGTCCTGCGGTATGGCTACAGCCTGATCCCGCGTAATTTCACCACCACGGCCTATACCTATGTGTTCAGCAATATGACCTCGCTGCTGGACGCGTATAAAGTCACCATCATCAATTCGGTGGTGAGCACGGCGATATCGGTCATTATGATGGCACTGACCGGTTATGCGCTGTCGCGGGAAAATTTTGCCTACAAAAAGTTTGTGAACGCGTTCCTAGTTGTTACCATGTTTTTCAGCGGCGGGCTGATTCCGAGCTATGTAATCAATACCCGGGTGTTTCACCTGGAAAACAGCCCGTTTATTTATTTGTTTTACAACCTGGTCAGTGCCTACACCATTTTCGTCTTCCGTACCTTTTTTGCTCAGATTCCCAAGTCTCTGGTGGAATCCGCAACGCTTGACGGCGCGTCGGAATTGCAGATTCTGACCCGGATCACTCTCCCGCTGTCCAAGCCGGTAATTGCCACCTTCAGTTTTATGGGTATGATTACCCGCTGGAATCAGTTTGAACCCTCGCTGTACTACATACGGGACAAATCGCTGTATACGCTGCAGTTTCTGCTGCAACAGGTGCTCAACGAGGCGGAGTTCCTCAAGCAGGCGATGAAGGAGATGCCGGAGGCGATGACCAACGTTGCTCTTCCGTCCGAGACCCTGAAATTCGCTATTTGTGTTCTCGCCGCCGGACCGATGATTTGTGTGTTCCCCTTCTTCCAGAAGTATTTCTCCAAGGGCATGGTTGTCGGTGCGGTGAAAGGTTAAGGCTTGTTATTTAAATGCGATAGAAAGGATGAATGGTATGAATCTCAAAAGGAAGCTTTGCGGACTGATGGCGCTATGCATGCTTGGTACAACTGCCCTGACCGGCTGCGGCGGAGGCGGCGGCGTTACCGGCAGCGTAGCCCCGGATGATCCCGACAAGGAGGTTACTCTGCGCTGGGTCATCCCATGGTATGAACAGACCGACTATTCCATGGTGATGGAGGAGATCAACAAACGTCTGCCGGAACTGCTGCCCAACACTAAGCTTGAGCTGGTGCTGGATCCGTCTATGGGAGACAAGTGGTCCCTGTGGATGGCCGGCGGGACCTCGTTTGATATCGCCCATTCCGGCTACGCCACCGATCTCCAGTCCGAGATCAACAAGCAGGCGTATCTGCCGCTCGATGATCTGATCGACCGGCTGGCCCCCACCATTAAGGAGGAGAGGGACAATACCTTTAAGGACAATTACCTGACCGGCACCTACCAGGGTTCGCTGTACGCTATCCCGAACAACCAGTATCATATCCAGGAAACCAAGCTGCTGGTGATTCCCGAAGATCTCAAGGATTATCTGGATATCCAGGGGCTGGTGGCCACAGCACATTCGAGCCCGACCACCCAAGAGGATTTTTATAAGATCCTTGGCAACTATTTTGATGCCATCAAGGCGGCAAATGTGCTGGATACCGATACCATCAGCACTGTCTGCGATATTGAGCGGCTGTATGAATATGTGGCCAAGCGCGGCTATGAGTTCATCGGCGGCAACGAATCCAATCTGTGCTATAAGGTGTTCAACGACGGGAAGGTGGAAATTATCAATTTCTACGAGACCGAAGAGTTCAAGACCTTCATCCGCTATGCTAACGAGTGGTATAAGAAAGGTTACATTTCCAAGGATGTCGTTTCCGGCGGCGGTGCCGGCAACCGTCAGTATACTGCACAGGCGGTCAACGGCAGCCGAATCGATCTGGAAGCAGATTCCACCAAGGTACAGTACGATTCCTCGGTCAAGGACTACCGGCGTTATATTTCCCTGAACAACCCGGAATACGACTACACCGGCGCGGTTGTGCTGGGCAACCTGTCCACCTATCAGTCCATCCCCACCACTGCCCAGAATCCGGAGCGTGCGATGAAACTGCTCGAACTGCTGCGTACTGAGGAAGGTGCGGAAATCCTGAATCTGCTTTGCTACGGAATTGAGGATGTCCATTATAAGAAACTCAGTGATCAGGAAATCGATCCGTTTGATTATGACGGACAGGGCAGCTCCAGCTCCAAGTATGGCATCGCCAACTGGCTGGTGGGCAGCCTATTTGATGCGTATGTGGTGAATCCCCCCTATGATGCCAGTATCATGGACTATGGCCTGAATTATTACCAGAATCTCAAGCCCAACTATACCCGCACGCCGGTGTATGGCTTATCCTTCGACAACACCAAGGTGAGCAACAAACTTGCGCAGATGGCTTCTGCCGTGGCGGAATACGAAATGCAGCTGATCTGTGGCGTGCTGGAAAACAACGACGAGACCTACAACAATCTACAGAAAAAACTTGAAGTGGCTGGGATGAAGGATGTTATCGCTGAATTCCAGAAACAGGCCGATGCTTATGAAGTCCCTCAATAACCCGTTGTCAGTCCATCCAGGACGAAGGAGGATTCTCGGATGAAGATCAAACAGGCTCTTGGTGCGGTTTTATCCGCGGCGGTGCTGGCGGTGTCTGCTCTTGGAGCGGCACTGCCAGCAGCTGCGGCTCAGAGCACGGCCGTTGGGCTCACGGTGCGCAAATGGAACGGCACCACCAATACGGAAATCGGCAGCGGAGAGTCTCTTGCCGCCGGTGATATCGTCACCGTGAGCATAAAACTGGATAAGCCGGTGAGCAATATCGGCGGCATTGATTTTACGCTGGGTTATGATACCGGCTGCTTTCAGTATCAGGATGGTTCGGCCTCCTGCCTGATTGTCGACAGCAACGGCCGCGGCGACTACAAAGCTGCGGCCGGAAGCGTACGCGGAATCTGGGATACGACCACGACCAATCTTCAGGCGTCGGGCTCGATTTTTTCCTTCCGCTTTACCGTGCAGAATGTGGAGGATACCAAAAGCGCCGCATTTACTCTGAAGATCAACAGCTTTTTCGACAGCACCATCAATCAGGAAGATTATGTGCTGGATAGCGACACCGCGACGGCATCGGTTCAGGTAGGCAGCACCGCGGTCGATTCGGCGGTAATCGCGGCGATTGAAAAGATCGTGACCATCACCGCGACTACGACGCTTGCCGATATTCAGGCGGCGGAGGCGGCATATGCCGGGTTAAACAATGCGGAAAAAGCCAAATTCAACAAAGAATACCCCGAATTGTATCAGGCGCTCAATACCGCGCGGCAGCGGTACAACGATTTCCAGGCATCGCTCTCACAGCAACAGCAGAAAGAGCTGGCGGAAAAATTTCTGCGGGATTATGCGCATGTGTTTTCGCTGACCACCTCCACCGTGACCATTGACGACAAGGATGCCGTATATGCGGCGGTGGACGCTTATCTGGCACTGTCCTCCGGGGTGCGGCAGTACATCGCCAAAGACAAGCAGCAGCTGCTGTCGGATCTGCGGGATAAGATGGACGTGCTGGTTGACAAGGCGGATGAAGAAGCGGAGGAAGCGGCCAATGCGGAGAAAGAAGCAAAGGAGTTCCGTGAGAATCTGCGGTACTCGGTGCTTTGGGATGTCGAGGACAGTCTGTTTGATGAGCAGTATGAGACTCTCGGCCCGCTGGTGGACGAAGCACTGGCGGTTTACGGCATGAAGTCCTCGGCAGTAAAAGCTCTGTTGCAGGACGAATATACCGTTCTGACCCGCCTGCAGGAGCGTTATTCGGCGCTGGTGGAAAATAACGCCGAGGAAAAGGCTCTGCGGGAAAAGGTCAACGCCTATCAGAGCAAATGGATTTATGTGCTGGCACTGACCGAAGAGACGGTCACCATTGGCGATGAAACCGCAATCAATATGGCGCTTAACGATTATAAGAGTCTTGACCCGGAAGTGCAGGAGAGACTGGCGGCGCGCAAGGCAGGGCTGGAAAAGCTGCTTCTGGTGATTCAGGGACTTAAAGAAACACAGGACAGCACCACCGATCCGCAGCCTACCGATCCGCCCACGACACCCACCAGCCCGGTTATCAACGGCGGTGATAATGGTACGCCGCAGGATCCGGAAGTGGTAACGGTGGAGAAAAACGTCTATCTTGACCGCGGCGTGAGCAGTGTGATTATGTGGCTGTTCATCCTGCTGGGCGTTTCGGTCCTGCTTCTGTCGATTCCGCTGGCATTGTATCTGCAGAACAAAAAGCGGGAAAAAGACGGCTTGACAGCCGTATAGTAAAGGAGGTTGTCGCATGACCAAAATCCGGAACATACCGCAGCGGCTGTACAAGCTGTTTGCGGTTGTGCTGGCTGTGACGCTGGTGTGTCTAATCACGCTGAACTCCAAGGCGGAAAACGTGATTGTCGAGCAGGAAACCAATCCGGATCTCGAATTCATGACCATCAACAGCGGCGCGTTTCCGACCTGGAAGGTCAACAGCTCCTTTTCGCAGAATGGCGAAGGCAGCTATTCCCTTAACAGCAATACCTGGGGGATTTGGACCGAGGCGGATCACGGGGATTACGCCTACAAGCAGTATGGTTTTGACTACGGCTCACAGGCCAACTTCACCGAAGAAGTGACCATCGATTCCTGGAAGGCACAACACGCTAACGGTTCGATCGGCATCATGATTCGTTCCAGCCTGAAGCCGGGTGCCTCTGCTATTTTCTTTCATGTCCGGCAGGAATACATCATGATTATCTACCGGATGGCGGACGGTATGACCTGCACCCGCGGTCAGGAAATCAAGATGTCGCCGCATTATCCGATTTCTCTGCGTCTGGAACTCAACCGCGACAGCGTGACCTGCTATTATCGCTACGGAGAGAGCGGCGGCTGGGCCAAGGTGGGGGCGGCTCCGTTTACCCACGGTGGCACAATTTATGCCGGCGTCGGTGCACATTCTTCGCTGGAAGAGGATACCGCTCAGGGCGTGTTTTCCAATCTGAAGATCACCATCGATGCGCCGGAAGGCAGCGTGCCGGGCGGCGGTGAGGATCCGGATAAGCCGCCGATTGTGGATGAGGACAATCTGCCGGAGGATCCGCCGCTTACGGATGAGCAGAAGGAATTGGTACTGATGCGGGAAACCTTTACCGATGGTTCGCTGTTTGACGGAGAGGAGAGCGCCACCAACCCCATTTGGAAGTCAAATACTTCAACGCCGAATATTGTAACCGATGAGGAAAAGACCAACCGCTATCTGTATTCTAAACTGGAGGAAGCCAACTATATTGCGGGAGATCAGAGCTGGACCGATTATTCGATGACGGTGGATCTCCGCTTTACCTCCGATTCTCTGCCGAATGAGTCGAACGAATTCATGGTGTTGGTTCGGCACACCGATATCGCACAGTACGGCTATCACGATTATGTGGTCCGTTTCCATGACCGCAATAAGGTCAGTCTCGGCAGGCGGGAATACGGGCGAAAAATCGATACCACCGATCCGTCCTTCTATAAGGATTACCTGACGGTGGACCTGCCCTATGCCGAAGAGGCGTACTGGGATACCGATCACACGCTACGGGTGGACGCGATGGATAACGTCATTACCGTATACTGGGACGGCGAGCAGATCATGCAGTTCACCGATTTGGGTGACGAGGTCAACAACGATGGCCAGCTGCTCGGCAGCAACGTCAAGGCCAACGGCTGCATCGGATTTATCAACAAGGGTGCGGCTGTTGCTGTTGACAATATTCTGGTGCTCAAGCTTTATGATCCCATCGGCGGCGATTACGACAACGCAATCGGCGGCAATTGGGATCAGCCGATCCCCGATTATATCCAAAAATATATCGATAACGGATGGTGCTATCAGTAACTGCTGATCGGCGATCGAGAAAGGAGTACAAGATGAAAAAGGGTCCTATGAAAAAGGTCCTCTCGACGGCGCTTGCAGCAGCAATGGTTCTGAACATGGGATGGATTACCGGCCTGGCCGGCACCGAACCAGCCGAAGGAACCGGCGTTCTGGCGGAGGACACCTATGTTGAGCCGTTTCAGAAGGACGATTTTTCCGATGCGGCATACAGCAGCGGCCTGTGGGAAACGGTGCAGGTGGCCGACGGCAGCACACTGACGCAGGATTTCGGTGTGGCGGACGGCGTGATGATGCCGCCCAAATCCGCCACCGCTAAGATGGCGTATGTAACCGTACCGGCCGATGCGTGCTGGACCACCGCCAAGCTGCTCAAACTGGAAATGAAGCTGAAGGTGGACGAGTTCGGCGGTTATGACGCCAACCCGGCGCTGTATCTGTATTATGATGAAGCGACCCGCGGCTATTGCTATCTGCAGTTCCAGAAGGCCAGTAACGGCAAACTGCTGATCCGTATGACGGCAGGCAACGGCTTTACCGTTAAACGCCAGAACATTATGACCAGCGCCGATTCCTCCACCATTCCGGCGGACGGCTGGTTGACTTTACAGGTGGAGTACCGTTATGACAAAGCATTCGGCGGTGTCAAGGGCATGGAATTTGGCATCAGCGTATTGGACGCCGACGGCAATCAGGTGCTCAAAGCCGCGGAGGAAAACAACGGCCCGATGGTGATTCTCAACGGGGCAGAGGACTTTGCCTCCGGTTTCAAATTCGGTATCGGCACCACTACGCTGAACACCCTGACGGGCGGTTGTGTGGACGATGTGACTATTGCCACCAGCTTTACCGCCGAGGACTGGGCAGGCGAATTTGAGAAAAAGCATGCTGCGTTGCTGGCGCTGACCCCGGATACCTATGATCCCGCTGTACATGGCGCGCTCTTTGATGCGGCAATCGAAGAGTTTTTATCGCTGAGTGCCGATATCGTCGCGGCACTGCGCGCCACCGGAACCGAAAGTAAGCTTATCGCGCTCGCCGAACTTGGCTATGCGGAAGAAAAAGAGGCTTTCCGGAGCAGGCACGAGGAAATTCTCGGTAAACGCACCGGGGAAATCACTCCGGATGACGCTTCTGCACTGGCGGCAGCCTTTGCCGATTATGAGGCGGCGGACGCCATGCTGAAGATGGTTCTCAGCGTGGAAAAGTCCCATCTGGATGACCTGCAGAAGGCGCTGGACGATTATGTGCCGCCCCGCGAGGATGGTGATTACAGCGATTTCACCGAGGATTTTGAAAACGGGATCATTCAGTGGGAACCGCAGCTCGACGAGGGTGGTGCAACCGTTTTTGAAACGGTGCAGGATCCGGATGATCCGGATAACCACATCCTCAAGATTCAGGGCAAGGACGTTATCTATACGGTAAAAGATGCGCTCTGGCCGTCCACCGGCCGTATGACCCAGGTTACCTTCCGCATGCGTCTGGAGATGCCGGAAGGTTCGACCAACCCGGTTAATGCGAATACGCCTCCGCGCGTTTTCTACTCTTTTGTGGATGAAAACAATTTCGATTCCTTCATCCTTGGCAACAACCGTAACACGGCGACCCGGAGCATGGTCGATGGTGTCGGGAGCAACTCGTCCTGGACCAATAACATGGATGTCAATGCACTCGCTTGCGAATGGATCAATGTCACCATCACTTACAACGGCAAAAACGCGACCATCCAGTTTTCGGATGACAAGGAAAACCTGACGGTGATTTCCGGACGATGCAGTCTGGCCGGCCGTCTGGCTCTCGGTGTGCTGCAGAGCTGGAACGCCGCCAGCAATCCATTTTACATCGATGATATCCGGGTGCAGTTTGAAGAAGGCGACTGGGATGTCAACGACAAGATTGAGGAAATTTACGCCTATTATTCCGGCAACGCCTATGTGCGTCCCGGTGAGATCGCGATGATTTCGGGCGAAAAGCTGTTCAATACGGTGGAGAGCCTGGAGATCATGCGTCTCGACGACAAGACTGACGACGGTTACGGATACATTAGGGAGTTGTACTTTGACAAGGTCAACGATTATACCGCCGCGATTCCGGCGTCACAGGCGACCTGGGATGCCGCAGAGGCGAAACCCCTGGAGATTATCCAAACCACCCGCGATTCCTTTAAGTTTATCATTCCTGAGGAATATGAGGAAGGCATTTATGCTGTCCGGCTGAATTCCAAAATTTCCAGCGACATGGATGTCATCCTGTACCTCAACAATCCGGAAACCAGCTTTGCGATGGGCGATGAGGGCGATATCGCCACCAAAGACGGCTGGCTGCGCGTTATTGGCAACAACATGGTGCCGGGCGGCAACGCCGATGATGTGTTGGTTAAGCTGGTCAACCTCTCGACCAAGGCGGAATATACCTATCAGAACACGGCAGAGGACAAGGACGTCATTACCATTCATGATGGCGACATGTACTCGCTGGAAGTCAACATGTCCAAAGCGGATATACCCGAGGGTGAATACGAGGTGTTTGCTTATAACGGCTACGGTGACGCCACCGCGTGGAGTGCGCCGGTAAAGATCACCGTTGGGCCATCCCCGCGCGACCTGTGGCCTCAGGATGTTTTTAACGTCAAGGATTTCGGTGCCACCGGTGACGCGCACACCAATGACGGTCCGGCGATCACCAACGCCCTGGCGGCGGCTGAGGCAAACGGCGGCGGTATCGTATACCTGCCGGCGGGTGTGTACCGTGTGATCAACACGCTGGTCATCCCGGAGAACGTTTCACTGCGTGGCGATGGCAAAAACGACAGTTCCATCCTGTGGACCGCCAGCAAGTGGGCCTACGGCGAACTGCCGGATACGCTGATCGGCTTTACCCGCAATGTGGAGATCTGTGACCTTGGCCTCCATGGCACCCGCTTCCGCAATGTCCTCACCACCTACACCGAAGACAAGTCTAATCGGTGGAATGAGGAGGAGAATCAGAACATCTACGTCCATGACGTGATTATCCAGATGTACACCCGTGCCGGTACGGCGACCGGCGGCGGCGGTACCGGCGGTACCGGTCAGCTGACGGTGGGCGAAATTGTGCTGGAGATCATGAACGAGATGAGCGAGGCCGCCACCTATGATATTGACGGCAAGAACGTGCAGATGGACAACGTCTATTTTGATACCGACCGCGTTACCGACGGTATCCGCAACCTGCGCATGTTCTGTTCCTATGTGCGGATCGCCAACAGCCGCTGGGTCGGCGGCTGGACCTGGGCCAATATGAAATATGCGACCATTTTTGAGAACAACGACGTCGGGGAATCGTCCGCAGTCAATTTGTCCGGGCATGGTACCTATATGGCGCGCAACTATCTGCATGACAGCCGTGGCAACAACCGTGAACTGTTCACCACCGACGGCAACCCGATGGAGATGAATCGGACGATCCAGTTTGTCGGTGACCAGCCGGAATACAACGACGAGGTCAGCTACAAGTTCCTCGACAAGAGTTTTACTAAAAATCAGCTGGTCGGCTATACCATAATGATCGTTTCCGGACAGGGATTCGGCCAGCTGCGCACGGTCGTGGAAAACGAGGGCAGTTATGTGAAGCTCGATCAGCCGTTCGCGGTGAAAGCGAATCGGAATTGTCTGGTCAACGTACAGGAACCGCGTCAGGACTGGGTATTCGTGGACAATGTGTTTGAAAACGGCGGCGCCAGCGGTACATATGGCACCATGCTGGATGCGGTCTGGGACGGCAACATCTTCAAGCGTCACGGCGGTCAGATTTTTAACAACCATAATTCACCGGTATGGTATGTTTCGGTCCTCAATGAGGTTTTGGAAGACCCGCTGTACATCCACGGCGAAGGTGCGGGTGGAACCGCCGGCAGCCAGACCGGTATCGGCCATATGCAGCTGCTGTTTGCCCTTGGCAATTTCTCCTATTCCACCCTCGGTTTTACTTATCGCAACAACACCATGGAGGACGGCAGTTATCTGCGAATCACCTGGACCGGTCAGGCATCCAACTCGGTGCGCGATCTGATCCTGGAGAACAATACAGTTGAACGTGCCGACGTCGGCATCCTGTCCAACAGCCAGAACTATACCACTATGGACGGTATGATCCTGCGCGGCAACGACCTCAGTGGCGCCGGACGGGAATATCAGGAGGGCAGCAATATCGACAAGGTGGCATCTGGTCAGGATACCAACAACATCAATAACGCTGACGACAAGCGGATTATCCTTTATGAAGAGGAAATCGATCCGGAGGAGCCTGTCCTGCGGGGCGATGTGAACGGCGATGGTGTCATTAATCTCAAGGACAGCACCTTGCTGCGCAACCACCTGATCGGCAATACCACGCTTACGGCAGAACAGCTCGAACGCGCCGATGTGAATTATGACGGCAAAGCGGATCTCAAGGATGTCAACTTTATCCGCCGTGCAGTTCTCGGCGATTTTACCATCGAGCAGAAGTAAACCGGTGGGCAGGCGTCTGCAAGCATAAGCGTAAGGTATACCGTCCGGCAGTTAACCGGACGGTATACCACTGCTTATCGCGTTTTACGGATGCACATACCGGATGCGTGATCCGAAAAGTAT
>ERZ1673747.2402-NODE-2402-length-14522-cov-4.973388_pt1 | contig 14522 bp, 5 predicted proteins | sample MGYA00580220_ERZ1673747 | MGnify/ENA primary metagenome ERZ1673747 (study PRJEB41218, sample SAMN15661769) | gut metagenome | host: Homo sapiens | place: Canada: London | collected 2015-08-20/2019-03-30 | study: EMG produced TPA metagenomics assembly of... | reverse complement strand
TCATCCCGAAACATGTATTTGAAGGAAAAACAGCAGAAGAGATCAACGCTCCTGATCTTTGGGCAAATCCGGTAGGATCTGGCCCATTCATCTATGACAGCGAGATCAACGGCGAGCGTATGGAGTTCACAAAGAATGAAAACTATTATCTTGGAACTCCGAACATTGACCGTCTTATCATTCGTGTGGTACCGTCCGCAAACGTTCTTTCTGGTCTTATGAACGGCGAGCTTGACATGATCGGATTTGGTTCCGTACTGACTGACGACTGGGAAACTGCGAAATCCCAGGACAACCTGGTAACAGAGTCTGTTCCTACAACTTCCTACTCCACTCTGATCTTCAATACCCAGAAAGAGTATCTGACACAGGAAGTTCGTCAGGCACTGAATATGGCAATCAACCGTGAGGTACTGGTAAACGGTCTTCTCATGGGTGAGGGAACTGCTATTATGACACCAATTGCACCAGTAAGTCCATATTATAACGACAAAGTACAGGTTCAGTACGATCCTGAAAAGGCAAAAGAGATGCTTGTAGAAGCAGGCTTCCCGGCTGGTCAGACACTGAAATTCTTCATCCCATCCGGAAGCAGCATTAACGAGAGATGTGCAGCCCTGATCGCACAGGATTTTGCAAATGTTGGTGTAAACGTAGAGATCGAGCAGATGGACTTTGCAACCCTGATGAGCCGTATGCTGGATGGCGAGCATGACCTTGGAATTATCGGTTCCGGCGGAACTCTTGACCCAAGTGAGAGCCGTGAAATGATCTGCCCAGGCAGCTCCTGCAACTTCTGCCAGCTTCAGGATACAGAGCTTTCTGACCTGATCGACAAAGGAAACGCAGAGCTTACTTTTGAAGCAAGAAAACCATACTTCGATGAGTATCAGGAAAAGGTTGTAGAAAAAGCAGCTATGGGCTACTTATATACAAAGAACCTTCTTACCGCTTACAACAAGAGCATGAAGAACCTGAACGTTGCAGACTTTAATTGTCTGAACTGGTCTTCCTGGGAGTGGGATAAAGAGTAATAAAAATGGGAAACAGGACAAAAGCGGATAAAGCTTTTGATCCTGGAACCCGCCAAATATGAGAGAAAAGACTCTCATGTCTGGCGGATTTCAGGAGCTGTGAAAGAATCACAGTGAGTTAATTAAGAGAAAAAGGAGTACAGCTATGGCATCTTTACTTTCAGTAGAGAATTTACAGGTACAGTTTCAGACAAAAAAAGGCATTAACACAGCCGTTGATGGTGTAAGCTTTTCTGTAGAAAAAGGCAGGATCCTCGGAATTGTAGGAGAGTCCGGATGCGGAAAAAGTGTCACATCCATGTCTATCCTTCAGCTTCTTGGAAGCAACGCCCGGATTTCCGGCGGCAGCATCAAACTGGATGGAAAAGAACTGATAGGGCTTCCGGAGAAAGAGATGTGCAGGATCCGCGGAAATGATATTGCCATGATTTTTCAGGATCCAATGACTGCCCTGAATCCGACTCTGACTATTGGAACCCAGCTGATGGAACCAATTATGCTCCACCAGAACTGCGGTAAAAAAGAAGCCTGGACAAGAGCTGTGGACGTTCTGAAAAGAGTTGGGATCGCTGCTCCGGAGAAGCGGATGAAGGAATATCCGCATCAGCTTTCTGGCGGTATGCGCCAGCGAGTGATGATCGCCATGGCAGTATCCTGCGAGCCAAGACTTCTTATTGCAGATGAGCCTACCACAGCCCTGGACGTAACCATCCAGGCACAGATCCTGGAGCTGATGTGTGAGCTCAGGGAAAAAATGGGAACAGCCATTATGCTGATTACCCATGATATGGGGGTAGTAGCAGAGACCGCAGACGATGTGCTTGTTCTTTATGCAGGAAAAGCAGTAGAATACGGCAGCATTGAGGACATTTTTGAAAGACCGAAGCATCCTTACACACAGGGACTTTTGAACTCTATTCCCCGCCTTGATGAGGATGTAGAGCTGCTGAATACCATTGAGGGCACCGTTCCGGCACCGGACGCCATGCCTGCAGGCTGCAGATTTGCTCCCCGATGTCCTTACGGAAAAGACCGCTGCATGAAAGAAAAACCAGGCGTTTACCATGCTGGAAATTCTCTGGTAAGCTGCTTCAGATACGAGGGTGAGAAATAATGAGTGAGAACACAGGAATCTTATTGGAAACAAAGGATTTATCCAAATATTTTACGGCAAAAAAAGGGCTTCTGAACCGTAATCCATCTGTAGTAAAAGCAGTAGACCATGTAAGTCTTTCTGTGAGAAAGGGTGAGACACTGGGCCTGGTCGGAGAGTCCGGCTGCGGAAAATCCACTCTGGGAAGAACCATTCTCCGCCTGATTCCGGCAACAGAGGGTCAGGTTATGTACAATGGGGAAGATATCCTTACCTATAATAAGAAAAAAATATGGGAAATGCGCCGGAAGCTGCAGATTATTTTCCAGGATCCATACAGCTCCCTGAATCCCAGAATGACCGTTTATGATCTGATCAGTGCCCCTCTTGAGGTGTATAAAGTGGGGACTAAGGAAGAACGCAGGGAAATGGTGGAAGAGATCCTTCAGGAGGTTGGACTGGATAAACAGTATCTGAACCGTTTTCCTCATGAGTTTTCAGGAGGTCAAAGGCAGCGAATCGGAATTGCAAGGGCACTGATCCTGAATCCGGAATTTGTTGTCTGTGACGAGGCGGTTTCCGCACTGGACGTATCTGTCCGTGCGCAGGTGCTGAATCTTATGAGAAATATGCAGCAGAAGAAAAATCTGACCTACCTGTTTATCTCCCATGACCTGAGTGTAGTCCGCCATATCAGTGACAGGATTGCAGTTATGTATCTTGGAAGTGTGGTTGAGGTTGCAGAAAAAGCCCAGCTTTATTCCAATCCGATGCACCCCTATACAAAAGCTCTTCTTTCTGCAATCCCGCTTCCAGATGTGAAGAAGAAACGTCAGCGTATCATTCTGGAGGGTGACGTGCCAAGTGCCTACAATCCACCGTCAGGATGCAAATTCCATACCCGCTGTCCCTATGCAACAGACCGCTGCAGGCAGGAAGCTCCTGTGCTTCAGGAGGTGGAAAAGGGGCATAAAGCAGCCTGCCACAGGGCTTTGGAGCTTGCCTGAAAATTTATTTCCTGCAATCTGCAGGCTCCGCAAATTGTGACGTACATTTTGTAGAAAGCCTTTTTAAACATGTTCTGGAGTCTGCTGAATAATTACATATCAGGAAGGATACTACCGGTTTCCAAAGAATTCCATTAAAGGGATATCTTCGGGAAACCGGTATTTTTTTAAGCTATTTTTGTTTAATTTGACGTTATTTTCGTTGCTTTATTGAAAAATATTTCATTTTTTGCTAAATTATATATAAATATGGAGTATTCTGATTCTGTTTAGAAATACTCCAAAATTTCGAAAGGGGATGGAATGGTGGAAAACAGAAATAACAGGTTGCTGAATGCGAAATTAAACAAGTATATCGTTCCAGGTATTATGATGTCGCTGGCACTTCAGCTTGGAAACATTGTGGACACTATCTTTGTAAGTAATTTAATTGGTGTAGAAGCAATGTCCGCAGTCACAATGAGTCTTCCGGTTGAAACGATAGTTCAGCTTACCGGTTACTGTCTGGGTGTGGGAGGTTCCATAGCCGCAGGAAATATGCTTGGTAAACGTGACAAAGAAGGGGCTTCGAGATTGTTTTCGGCCACTTTTATTGTCACACTCGTGGTGGGACTGCTGTTTTCTCTTATTGCATTTCCTGCTGCAGGACCTATTGCCAGATTTCTGGTATCCGGAGACGGAGTTTTGACAACTTATACAAGAGACTATATCCGCATCAGCATGTTAGGTGCACCGGTAATCGGAATCGGTCTGATGATGGTAAACTACCTTGGGGTGGAAAACCATCCGGAGCTTGCTTCTGTTTATCTGATCGCAGCCAATGTGATAAATCTTGTGCTGGATTACATATTTCTTAGATTTACACCACTTGGAGTTACAGGTGCATCCTTATCAACGGTACTTGGCTTTCTTTTTGCCATGGTGGTTTTCCTTTTCTATATTCGCTCAGATAAGAGGAATATCAGTTTCGTGCGGCTGAATGCAAAGGATTTCGGAATCGTGAAGGAGGCAGTGATTACAGGTGTGCCCATGCTTGTTTTCATGGCAACCAATTTTGTAAAAGCCCTTGGCCTGAACACCATCATTATGAATCAGATCGGGGAAGACGGAATGGCAGTATTTACGGTCTGCGACAATGTTTTGCTGATCGTGGAAATGCTTACAGGCGGAATCATTGGCGTAATTCCTAATGTTGCAGGAATTCTTTTTGGAGAAAAAGACTATGTGGGAATCCGTGTCCTGTGCAAAAAAATGCTGAAATACAGCTACATCGTGCTGGCAGTCATATTCGTTCTGATCATGCTGTTTACAGAACAGATCACCATTATGTTCGGAGGCGGCGGAGAGCTGGGACGGGAGATGGTTCATGCACTGCGTATTTTTGCTTTATGTGTAGTGCCTTATCTCTGGAATAAATTTACCGTAAGCTATTATGAATCTATTGAAGAGACTGCAATTGCAAGCTTTGTTACCTTCCTTGAAAACGCAGTGGCAGTTCTTCCTGCAACATTTATAGGAATTTCTATCTGGAAACAGATTGATGGAATCGGTACAAATGGAATTGGTGCTGCATTTGTTGCCACAGAGATCATAACCCTGATCGCAGCCTGGATTTTCCGAAAGATCAAACACAAAAATTCTACTTTTTATATTGTTCCGGACCAAAATTCCGGAATCAATTTTGATTTTTCCATTAAGAGCACCATGGAAGAAGCTGGCGCGGTTAACAGAAAAATCCTGGAGTTCTGCAAGGAAAACGGTGTATCCGGAAACAGAGCCAATCTTGCTGCCGTGTGTGCAGAAGAAATGACTGTGAATATCATTAAATTTGGTGGAAAAACTTCCAACTGGATCGACATCAATCTTTGCCTGGAGGATGACATTTGCCAGTTAAGGATAAGAGACAACGGAGTGAATTTTAATCCGTTGGAATACAGCTATGACCATGAGGAGTTTGATATCCATGGAATTGAGCTGGTGAAAAAGATTTCAAAATCAATGGATTATATCCGCGCAATTGATATGAATAATACTATAATATCATTTTAGGAGGTGCAGGAAATGTCTGACATTAACGAAAAGAGCAATTTTGTTTTTGAATTTCAGCCTGTGACAAAGCTGTTTGAAGAGCAGGTGCGGCTTCATCCTGACAAATGTGCTGTAGCTTCCAGCAAGGAAAGCTTTACCTACGCACAGCTGAATGAAAGAGCAAACAGAATTGCGAATTCTCTTATTGAAAAAGGCGTTGGCTGTGAAAAAATCGTAGGTGTGGTACTGGAGCGCTGCTGTGACTTTTACGCAGTCCGTCAGGGTATTTTGAAGGCTGGTGGTGCATTTGCTGTCGCAGCCCCGGATTATCCCGATGACCGTGTGCAGTTCATTTTTGAAGATGCAGGAGTTCCCTTTATTATCACCACAAAGGAAATCGCGAAGGACCGCCAGGAGCTGTTTTCCAGGCTTTCCTGTACGGTGCTTCTGCTTGAAGAATTGCTGGAAAATCCAAATGCCGGGAACCCGGATACCCAGATTAAGGAACATGATCTTTGCTACTGTATTTACACCTCCGGTTCCACGGGAAAACCAAAAGGTGTTATGATCGAGCATATCAACCTTGCCAATTTTGTAAATCCTAATCCAAAGAATGCGGAAACCTATGGCTATGTAAGCAGGGGAAGCGTTTCCCTTTCCATGGCAGCCATGACATTTGATGTTTCGGTACTGGAGGAATTTCTCCCTCTCACCAATGGAATGACTGCAGTGATCGCAAGCGATGAAGAGATCCTGAATCCCATTATGCTTGGAGATTTAATTGTAAAAAATAAAGTGGATATTATGACCACAACTCCTACCTATCTTTCCAATATGATCGATCTGCCCCAGCTTCAGGAAGCAGCTGCCCAGATCAAGGTATTTGACGTAGGAGCAGAAGCATTCCCGCCTGCACTTTTTGACAAGATTCACGCAGTAAACCCGGATGCTTATATTATGAACGGCTATGGACCAACCGAGACTACCATCAGCTGTACCATGAAGGTAATCACCGACAGCAAAAACATTACCATCGGAAAGCCAAACGGCAATGTTCAGGTTTATGTGGTTGACAAAGAGAACAGAATCCTTCCGGACGGAGAGACCGGAGAGCTTGTAATTGCAGGTCTTGGAGTAGGTCGTGGCTACATCAATCTGCCGGAGAAAACAGCAGAAGTTTTCATCACTCTCAACGGAGAAAGAGCCTATAAAACAGGCGATCTTGCAAAGATCACTCCAGATGGCGAGATCGAATTTTTCGGAAGAATTGACAATCAGATCAAGCTTCGCGGTCTCAGAATCGAGCTTGGTGAGATCGAGGAGGTTGTTAACAGCTTCGAAGGAATTATCACCAGTATTACAGTACCGGTGGATAATAAATATCTTTGCTGCTACTTTATGGCAGACCGCCAGATCAATGTTGAAGCGCTTACCGCTTATGCGTCAGAATCCCTGGCTCATTACATGGTTCCGGATGTTTTCATCCAGCTGGAAAAAATGCCTTTAACACAGAATGGCAAAATTGACAAAAAAGCATTGCCCAAGCCGGTGGCGCAGCCCAGAAATCTGAAAGAGCCGGAAACTCCAATGCAGAAGAAGATCTTTGACATTGTGGCCCAAGTAGTAGAAAACGACTTCTTCGGAATCGACACCAGTTTTTACAAGGCCGGCCTTTCCTCCATCAGTGCAATGAAGCTCTGTGTCCTGATCTCAGAGGAATTTGGTGTTACCGTAAAAACAAGCGATATCCACGAGAACAATACCGTGGAGAAGCTGGAAAAATATGTCATGCTGGCGCCGAAACTCAGAACCTACGAAAAGAGAGAGGTTTATCCTCTTACCGGTTCCCAGAAGGGTATTTTTGCAGAATGCAGCAAAAATCCTGAGAGTACCGTATACAATATCCCCTTCCTTTTTGAACTGGATCCAACAGTGGATACCCGGAAATTATCCGATGCAATTGCCAGAATGGTAAGCGCCCATTCCTATCTGCTCACACAGGTATATCTTGACGATAATGGGGAGATGGTACAGCGCCCTGGAAATGAGACATTTGTGCCGGAAGTGATCGAGACCACAAATGAGAAATTTGCCAGCCAGAAGGAAAGCCTTGTACGTCCGTTTAAGCTGGAAAAGGGACGTCTCCTTCGTGTGGCAATTTATGTGACAGAAGATAAGAAATACCTCTTTACAGATTTTCACCATATTATTGCTGACGGCAACTCCTATGATATCATTTTCGAGGATATCAATAAGGCCTATATGGGTGAAAAACTGGAAAAAGAGTCCTATACCGGATTTGATGCGGCCCTTGACGAAGAACAGCAGATGAAAGAGGGCAAATACAAAAAAGCTGAGAAATATTATGACAGTATTTTTGAAGGAATTGAAACGGAATCCCTCCCTATGCCAGACCTGAATGGAAAAGCTCCTGAAAAAGGTTATCTGGAGAAGACCATGGGCCTGAAAGAAGAGGCCATTCTTTCCTATTGCGAGAAGCTGGGTGTTACCCCGAATATTTTATTTACAGGTCTGTTCGGCATCCTTATGGCAAAATACTCCAATGCAGAGGACAGTCTGTTGTCTACTATTTATAATGGACGAAACGATTCCAGGCTTGAAAACACAGTCTGCATGCTGGTAAAAACCCTTCCTGTTTATTGCAAATTCGACCCGAAGACCACCGTACAGGCGTATATGGCAGAGCTTTCCGAGCAGATGCTGTCCTCCATGGCAAACGATATTTTCCCATTTTCCGATATTTGTGCAAAATACGGGCTGAATTCGGATCTTACCTTTGCATACCAGGCAGAGTTAAGCGACGATTATCCAATTGGAGACACCATTGCCAGAGGCCACGACCTTTCCCTGGATATGGCCAAAATGCCTCTGCTGATCCAGGTAAGAGAGTACAACCACACTTATGTGCTTACAGCAGAATACCGCAGCGACATGTACAGCCAGGCCTTTATTGACGGAATCCTGGATTCCTATGAAGCTGCCATGAGCTCCATGCTGAAAACAAAATATGTTTCTGAAATCTCTGTGATCTCTCAGAGTGGGGTAAACAAGATCGCAGAATTCAATCATACAGAAAACGAATTTGACAGAAGCAAAACCATTTCTGACATGTTCGCTGAATTGGCAGAGACCATTCCAGACCACACCGCAGTGGTATTTAAAGACCGGAAATATACATACAAAGAACTGGACGAGCTCAGCAACAGACTTGGAAAATATATTGCATCCCAGGGAATCGGCAGGGAGGATGTAGTCTCCATTCTGATCCCCCGCTGCGAATACATGGCCATCGCACCAATGGGCGTGATCAAAGCCGGTGCGGCATACCAGCCTCTTGACCCTACTTACCCGAAAGACCGCCTGATGTACATGCTGGAGGATTCTGCTGCTAAGCTTTTGATCGCAGACAGAGAGCTTCTGCCGCTGGTAGACGGCTATCAGGGACCTGTTTTATTTACAGATGAGATCCCACAGCTGGAAGAGCGTGATGTGGAACTTAAGAAGCCAGAGCTTCATGATCTGTTTATTTTACTGTACACTTCCGGCTCCACCGGCGTGCCGAAAGGCTGTATGCTGGAATATGGAAATATCACTGCATTCTGCCACTGGTACAAAAAGTATTACCAGGTAGATCACAGCTCCAAAATAGCAGCTTATGCGTCCTTTGGATTTGATGCTTCCATGATGGATATTTACGGTGCAATTGCAAACGGTGCAGAGCTTCACATTATTCCGGAAGAAATCCGTCTTGATTTTATTGCACTTCAGCGTTATTTTGAAGAGAATGGCGTTACCCATTCCTTTATGACTACACAGGTGGGAAGACAGTTTGCGATGGAAATGAGCTGCGAGAGTCTGCAATATCTTTCCATAGGTGGAGAGAAGCTTGTTCCTATGGAACCGCCGAAGGATTATAAATTCTTTAATGCGTATGGTCCTACAGAGTGCACAATTTTTACAACTGTATTTGAAGTGGATAAATATTATTCAAATATTCCAATCGGAAAAGCGCTTGATAATTTCAAGCTTTATATAGCCGATAAGTTTGGTCATCTGCTTCCATACGGTGCCTGCGGTGAACTGATGATCTCCGGATGGCAGGTTTCCAGAGGCTATCTGAATAAACCGGAGAAAACTTCGGAAGTTTATACGAAGAATATTTATGACGATGCAGAAGGTTATGAAGTCCTGTATCATTCCGGTGATGTTGCCAGATATCTTCCGGATGGAAACATCCAGATCATTGGAAGAAAAGACTCCCAGGTTAAGGTCAGAGGCTTTAGAATTGAGCTTTCCGAGGTTGAGGAGGTCATAAGAAGATACGAAGGCATAAAGGATGCAACCGTAGTGGCTTTTGACGATCCAAATGGCGGCGGAAAATATATTGCAGCTTATGTAGTATCTGACGGTCAGGTTGACATAAATAAGTTAAATGATTTCATCAAAGAAACCAAGCCTCCATACATGGTTCCGGCAGTTACCATGCAGATCGACAAGATTCCGCTGAACCAGAATCAGAAGGTAAATAAAAAAGCCCTTCCACTGCCAGAGCGAAAAGTGGAAGAGATCGTGAAACCGGAGAATGAGACCCAGCAGAAGCTGTTTGACTGTATTGCTGAGGTTCTTGGCTATACCGAATTCGGCATTACCACAGATATTTACGAGGCAGGACTGACCTCTATCACTGCTATTAAGCTGAATATCCTTATTTCTAAAGCTTTTGACATTGTGATAAAAACATCTGACATCAAGGATCACCCAACTATTCAGATGTTAGAGGGCTTTGTGAAGACTGCCGGAAAAGAAACCAAGAGGGAAATCCAGGAAAATTATCCTCTCACCAATACCCAGGAGGGAATTTTCATCGAGTGTACAGCCAATATGGGATCCACCATTTATAACATTCCATATCTTCTGAAGCTTGACAAAAAGGTTGACCTGGATAAGCTGGCAGAAGCAATTGACAGCACCGTTGCAGCTCATCCTTACCTGAAAACACGTCTCTTTATGAGCGACGAGGGAGAAGTCCTTCAGAAACGTGATGATGCTTTAACCTATAAGACGCAGATTATAAATGGAATGAACCGGGAAACTCTGGTTCGTCCGTACATGCTGTTTAATGAACAGCTTTTCCGCTTTGAGATTCACAGAACCTGTGATGGAAATTATCTGTTCCTTGACATTCATCATATTGTTGCAGATGGTACCTCCCTGGGCATTATCCTGAACGACATTAACAGGGCTTACAGCGGAGAAAAGCTGGAAGTGGAAGAGTATACTTCCTATGATCTGGCCCTTGATAACAGGGATGCTCTGGCAAGTGATGCTTATAAGAATGCAGAGAACTACTATAAATCCGTTTTTGAAAATGCGGGCGGAAGCATCAACTTCTATCCAGACAAGAGCGGAGCAGCTCCAACCGCAGAGATGTATCATCGTGAGACCAGTGAGTTCTCCGTACAGGACGTGAAGGCATTCTGTAAGAAGCACGGAATTACAGAGAATGTATTCTTTATCTCTGCTTTTGGTATTACTCTTGGAAAATACAATTTCAGGAAGGATGCGGTATTTACCACTATTTACCACGGCAGAAACGATTCCAGACTTTCCGATACCGTGGGTATGCTGGTAAAGACTCTTCCTGTTTACTGTGATTTCTCAAGAAGCACTGCGGATTGCCTGAATGCTGTCCAGCAGCAGCTGATTAATTCCATGAACAACGATATTTATCCGTTCTCCCAGATCAGCCACGAGTTCAACATCAAGGCAGATGCCATGGTGATCTATCAGGGCGACAACTTCACCTTTGATAATATCGGCGGGGAATATGCGCAGGAAGAACCTGTTCAGTTGAATGCGGCAAAGGCACCTGTTTCCATCAGTATTTCAATTGAGAGAAATAAGTTTGTCTTTGAGATTGAGTACAGAGGCGACATGTACAACGAGGAAACCATCAAATACCTTGCAGATAACCTGGAAACAACGGCAGATGGAATCCTGAGAGAATACGAGCCGGCAGACATCAGACTGATGTTTGAGGAAGAAACCAAAATGGAAGATGATCCTTCCCATGCCGGAAAGACCTTTGTAGACCTGTTCAGGGAAGCTGTTGCAAAATATCCGGACAGACCGGCGGTAAGAGACGGAATGGGCGAGCTTACCTATAAAGAACTGGACCATATGTCAGATTATGTTGCTCAGAAGCTTACGGAAAATGGCTTTGGCAGGGAAAAGGTTGCAGGTATTCTGTGCGGAAGAACAAAGGAATATGCCGTAGCTTATATCGGTGTTATGAAAGCCGGCGGTGCGTATGTTCCATTGGATCCGGAATATCCGCAGAGCAGAATTGAGTACATGCTGAAGGATTCCGAGGCAGAAAACCTGCTTGTAATAGACCGTTACCGCAGTCTGGTAGGCTTCTACGACCAGAATGTGATCAGCCTGGATGACGTGGCAGCAGAATCCAAAGACTTTGCACTTTCTGTAGAGCTCACAGCTCCGAAACCAGAGAACCTGGCTTATATGATCTACACATCCGGTTCCACCGGAAAACCAAAAGGTGTTATGCTTGAACAGCGGAACCTGCTGAACCTGATCGAGTATATCCTTATGACAAGAAAACTGACACCAGATGATATTGTGGCAGAGTTTGCAAGCTTCTGCTTCGATGCATCCGTGATCGACCTGTTTGCTCCGCTTACTGCAGGCGCAGTACTGTACATTTTGCCAGAGAGCATACGAAAAGATGCGGTTGCTGTTGGAAAATTCATAAAAGAAGAAAAAATTACCACAGCTACCTTCCCAACTCAGATGGGCGAGTTGGTTGCAGAGCTTCTTGACGATGCTCCGAGCCTGAAATTTGTCACCCTGGGTGGTGAGAAGTTCAAATATTACCGGGATAGAACTTACCAGATGATCAATGGCTACGGTCCAACGGAGAATACTGTTTCCTCCACAGAGTTCTGGGTTGACAAACAGTACGACAACATCCCGATCGGTAAGTCACAGCGGAATATCCGCAGCTACATTGTGGACGAAAATATGAAACGGCTTCCGGTAGGCGCTTCTGGTGAGCTTTGCCATGCCGGACGTCAGATTGCAAGAGGATATCACAATCTTCCTGAGAAGACGGCTTCCGTATTTGTGGAAAATCCGTTCTCCGTATGCGAAGAGGACAAACGTCTTTACAGAACCGGTGATATGGTCCGCATGAAAGGTGACGGAAATATTGAATATATCGGAAGAATCGATTCCCAGGTAAAAATCAGAGGATATCGTATTGAGCTTGGTGAGATCGAGGGTGCCCTTCTGAAGCATGATCTGGTGAAGAATGCGGCTGTTATTGTAATTGAAAAAGGTGGAAACAAATATATCACAGCTTATTATACTGGTGAAACCATTCCGGAAGATGAGCTGAAGCTGTTCCTGAACCCGCTGATTCCGGATTACATGATGCCGTCCTTCTTTGTCCATCTTGAGAAAATGCCGGTGACTCCTGGCGGAAAGATTGACAAAAAGGCACTTCCGGTACCAGAAGTAACCACCACAGCAAGCACAGCCTATGTGGAGCCTGTTACCGCTGTCCAGATTAAACTTTGCGAGATATTTGAAAAAGCACTTGGCATTGAAAAGGTAGGAATTGAGGATAACTTCTTCGAACTTGGAGGCTCCTCACTTACTGCATCGAAAGTTGCTGTTATGTGCCTTTCCAAGAATATTTCCATTGTATATGCAGACATTTTCAAATATCCGACTATCCGTGAGCTTTCTGCAATCGTGGATAACAGTGAAGCATTTGAAAATCCGCAGAGCGAGAATGAATTCTCCAGCTATAACTATAACCGGATCCAGAGCGTGATCAGCGGAAATGTGGAAGAAAACGTAAACCAGGTGACAAAGGAAGAAATTGGTGATATCATGATCACAGGTGCAACTGGCTTCCTGGGAATTCATGTTCTGAAGTCCTATTTGGATAATTATGACGGCAAGGTTTACTGCCTGGTACGTAAGGGAAAATATGAGTCCATGGAGAAACGAATGATGCATATGTTGATGTATTACTTCGATAATCCATGCCAGGAACTGTTTGGAGAGCGTATTATCTGTGTGGACGGCGATATTACCTCGAAAGAACAGGTGGAGAAATTTGCAGATTACAAATTTAACACCATTATTAACTGCGCAGCCTGCGTAAAGCATTTTGCAGCTGGTGATGTACTGGAGAAGATAAATGTACACGGAGTGGAAAATCTGATTGAATTCTGTAAAAATAGTGGACGCAGACTGATCCAGATTTCTACTGTTTCTGTTGCCGGAGAGGGTTCCGATGGTGTTCCGCCAATGTCCAGAGTCTTTAATGAAAACGATCTGTATATTGGACAGAACATCACAAATGAATATATCCGCACAAAATTCCTTGCAGAGAGAGCTGTACTGGAAGCTGTTTCCAGTGGGCTTGACGGAAAGGTTATCCGTGTAGGAAATCTGATGAGCCGAAATTCAGATGGTGAATTCCAGATCAACTTTATTACAAACGGATTCCTGAGAAGTCTGCGAGGATATGAGGCAGTCGGTAAATTCCCAATTGGGGCTATGCACGAAGTTACAGAATTTTCACCAATTGATTCTACTGCACTTGCAGTGTTGAGACTGGTGCAGACAGACCGGAGATTTACCGTATTCCACGCTTGCAACAGCCATCATATCTATATGGCGGATCTGATCTATGCAATGCGGAGCCATGGATTTGACATTGACATTGTAAGTGATGAAGAGTTTGAGGCTGCAGTAAAAGAATTTGCAAAGAACAGTGATGATTCGGATGTTGTTTCCGGACTGATCGCGTATACGGCTCATAATGAAAATGAGATCTATACCCTGGATTACAGCAACCGGTTTACAGCACAGGTTCTTTACAGACTGGATTACAAATGGCCGGTTACAGATGACAGATATCTGGAAAGCGCTATTGAGGCACTTGACAGACTTGCATTTTTTGATTGATGATGGAACAAAGTTACTGCCCACAGATGAAGTTTTACATACAGCTGGACAGTAACTGGTTTACTCAGTGGGCAGGGTGGGAACTCGTGTTGGAAGTCCCCTCCTGGGCCCGCTGCGTGATAACCCCGGAAACCCGTTGAGCGTGTTTCCTGTAACTTAAAGGAGGAAATTGTAATGGAAATTGTAAGTAAGACAGAGGGCAGCAAGGTAACTATGGAGATCACAGGATGGCTTGACACCCAGACTGCACCGCAGCTGGAAAAGGAGCTGTCAGCACTTGATTGAACCGCTCCCCGTCAAGTAGACAATTGAAAAAATATAAATTTTTCCTGCCAG
>ERZ1673747.2395-NODE-2395-length-14565-cov-5.583598_pt1 | contig 14565 bp, 9 predicted proteins | sample MGYA00580220_ERZ1673747 | MGnify/ENA primary metagenome ERZ1673747 (study PRJEB41218, sample SAMN15661769) | gut metagenome | host: Homo sapiens | place: Canada: London | collected 2015-08-20/2019-03-30 | study: EMG produced TPA metagenomics assembly of... | reverse complement strand
ATTACTTTTGCTCAAAATATTCAGCAATGTGCAATTTGTAACCTATGACCGTATCAAAAACAAAAGCCAGATTAGTAGATGTCGCCCGTCAGTTGTTTGCAAAGATGGGAGTGGAGAATACCACAATGAATGATATTGCCCTCGCTTCCAAAAAAGGTAGGAGAACTCTCTATACCTATTTCAAAAGCAAGGATGAGATCTATTTGGCAGTTGTCGAGTCTGAATTGGATATACTTTCGGACATGATGAAACGGGTAGCGGATAAGGACATTTCACCGGATAAGAAGATCATTGAGATGATTTATACACGTCTGGATGCAGTAAAAGAGGTAGTATATCGTAATGGTACCTTGCGTGCAAATTTTTTCCGCGATATATGGAGAGTTGAGAAAGTCCGTAAAAAGTTTGATGCCAAGGAGATGGTGCTTTTTAAGGGAGTGTTGCAGGAAGGAAAAGACAAGGGAGTGTTCTGTATTGACGATGTGGATATGACAGCCTCATTGGTGCATTATTGTGTGAAGGGTATAGAAGTTCCTTATATTCGCGGTCATATAGGAGCCAATCTGGATATGGAAACTCGGAAAAGATATGTAGCCAATATTGTATTTGGTGCACTTCATAGAACAGAAATTTAATTAAAATCAATTTTAGTATGGGATTATTAGATGGAAAGACAGCTATTGTGACTGGTGCCGCTCGTGGTATTGGCAAGGCTATCGCTTTGAAATTCGCTTCAGAAGGAGCTAACATTGCATTCACTGACCTCGTGATTGACGAAAATGCGGAAAATACAGCTAAAGAAATAGAAGCAATGGGCGTAAAAGCTAAGGGATACGCTTCGAATGCAGCCAATTTTGAAGATACCGAAAAGGTAGTAGCAGAAATCCATAAAGATTTTGGTCGTATTGATATATTGGTAAATAATGCCGGTATCACGCGTGACGGGCTGATGATGCGTATGAGTGAACAGCAATGGGATATGGTGATCAATGTGAATCTGAAATCTGCTTTCAATTTTATTCACGCTTGTACACCGATCATGATGCGCCAGAAAGCCGGAAGCATTATTAATATGGCTTCTGTGGTAGGTGTTCACGGAAATGCCGGACAGGCTAATTATTCAGCTTCGAAGGCTGGTATGATTGGTTTGGCTAAGTCCATTGCGCAGGAGTTGGGTTCTCGTGGAATTCGTGCCAATGCTATTGCTCCGGGCTTTATCATTACGGATATGACTGCTGCTTTGTCCGAAGAAGTAAAAACGGAATGGGCGAAGAAAATACCTTTGCGTCGTGGAGGAACACCCGAAGACGTTGCTGATGTTGCAACATTCCTGGCTTCTGATATGTCTGCTTATGTATCTGGTCAGGTGATTCAGGTAGATGGTGGAATGAATATGTAGGAACACCTCCCATGACCGTCATATACGAAGACAATCATATAATTGTAGTCAATAAGACCGCTTCCGAGATTGTTCAGGGAGATAAAACGGGGGATACGCCTCTTTCCGAAACTGTGAAACAGTATATAAAGGAGAAGTATGCGAAACCCGGTAATGTCTTCATCGGTGTAACTCACCGGCTGGACCGCCCCGTAAGCGGTCTTGTTATTTTTGCAAAGACCAGTAAGGCTTTGTCCCGCTTGAACGAGATGTTCAAAAACAGTGAGGTGAAGAAAACTTATTGGGCGATTGTGAAAGAGGTACCCAAAGAACCTGAAGGTGAATTGGTGCATTTTCTGGTGCGTAACGAAAAGCAGAATAAGAGTTATGCCTATGAAAAGGAAGTACCCGGCAGCAAAAAAGCCATTTTGCATTATCGTCTCATCGGGCGTTCGCAAAATTATTATCTTTTAGAGGTCGATCTTAAAACCGGCCGTCACCATCAGATACGTTGCCAGTTGGCCAAAATGGGATGTCCTATTAAGGGAGATTTGAAATATGGTTCTCCTCGTTCCAATCCGGATGGCAGTATCTGTCTGCATGCACGTCACGTGCGTTTCATTCATCCGGTATCCAAAGAAGTGATAGAGCTGGATGCACCTGTTCCGATAGGAAATTTGTGGAACGGATTCGAGATATTTTAAAACAGAGTATAACAAAAAAAGCCATCCCTTGAATAGACATAAGTGGAGATGGCTTTTTGGATAGTATGCTTACTGTTATTCGGCAGACTGAGCAGAAGTTTCTGTTGAAGCGGGAGCGTCATTAGCCGGGGCATTTTGCGCCGGTTCTTCAGCTTTCGGTTCTTCCTTTGCAGGCTCAGAAGTTGTTGTTTCCTCTGTGCTTTCTGTTTTTTCAGTTGCAGGCTGAGTCTTAACAGGATCCTGAGCCATTGCAAAGGTTGCACCACCACAAACAAACATAAACATTGCTACTACTAATACTAACTTTTTCATAATCTCATTTGCTTTAAAATAATAAACAATAGATTTCAATTCTCTCTGGTTAAGGTAGACAGGTTTTATATCTTATTCAGCAGCAGGAGTTTCTGTTGTCGGAGCTTTCTGGGTTGGGGTATCTGCCTTGGGCTCTTTGGTTTTAGGTTCTTCCTTTGCAGGCTCAGAAGTTGTTGTTTCCTCTGTGCTTTCTGTTTTTTCAGTTGCAGGTTGGGGCTTAACAGGATCCTGGGCCATTGCAAAGGCTGAACCACCACAAACAAACATAAACATTGCTACTACTAATTTTCTCATGATTATATGTTTTTTTGATTTATCGCATTGTTGGGCATTACTGCTGACGCTGATGTTAGAATAGGATCAAAGAACGTGCCAAAACAAAATTGAATATGTAAGGTGTTGATTAACAGTGGGAACTTTTGCCTGTTGTGTTGGGGTGATTGTGGAAATGTGTAGAAGATGTAGAGTGATGGTGTGGAATTATTCCACACAGGTATATGGGTATGTAGCTTGAATATAAGAACAAGAGACGAGAGGTGTGAGTCGGACATTTTTTTAATGTTTGTACCGGACAGGAGTAATACAGTAGGGATATTCAGAAGAAATATGAGCAGACCGTAAAAAGGGGCGCATAATGAAGATAAGTCACCTTCCGTTTGGGGATAACCAATATTGTATATTGGCGGCTTGAGACAGTGTTATAATTCTATTCCGTATAATTTCAGTTTATTGTATAGTGTTTTTCTATCGATATTCAGCAATTGTGCAGCGCGGCTTTTGTTGTTTCCGGTTTGTCTCAACGCTTCAAGGATATGTTGCTTTTCCGTTTCTTCGTCTTTCAAGGCGATATTGGAACTATGATAGGAAATGGGAGTTTCAAGTATTTCTGTTCCTAATTCCATGGGGGTGATGAGACTGCCTTGTGCAAGTAGTGTAGCCCGCTTAACGATGTTCTTCATCTGGCGTAAATTGCCCGGCCAATGATAGTCGAGCAGTGCTTGTGATGCTTTGGCATCAAAACCGATTAATTGTTTATCCAGTTCTTTGTTGGCTTGGTCTAAAAAGAAATTGGCAAACAAGAGGATGTCTTCTCCCCGTTCTTTCAAGGTTGGCATTCTCAACGTGAATTCATTGATACGATGGTATAGATCTTCGCGGAATGTACCTTTTTCGATGGCTTGTTCCAGATTTTCATTGGTGGCAGAGACAAGGCGTATGTCGACGGTGATTTCCTGATTGGAACCTACCGGCCGTATTTTACGCTCTTGCAGGGCGCGAAGTAATTGTATTTGTACTTCATAACTCAGATTTCCTATCTCATCGAGAAAGATGGTACCTCCGTTGGCTGCGACAAATGCTCCTGTCTTATCGGTCAGTGCACCGGTGAACGAGCCTTTGACATGACCGAAAAATTCAGAAGCGGCCAACTCTTTGGGAATGGAACCGCAATCTATTGCGATAAAAGGTTTGCCTGCCCGTTTGCTCAGTTGGTGAATGCGATGGGCAACGTATTCTTTCCCTGTGCCACTGGCACCGTTAATGAGTACGGACATATTGGTAGGGGCAACCAAACCTACGTAATTATACAATTGCTTGGCTGCATCACTTTCACCTTCCAGATAGGCGTGTGCTTCTGTTTTAGAACTCGATGTTTTGCTTTTGGAGCCGGTTGTGGTCTTGTCGGACGTAGCTTTACCCGAAGCGTGAGCATTTTCTTCCTTATCTACCAACGCTTCCGACATTTTTTTGAGGAGTTCATCGGGATTTACCGGTTTGGCTATATAGTCTCGGGCACCTAACTTGATAGCTTGTACGGCCGTTTGTATATCTGCATATCCTGTCATAATGATCAAAGGGATATCCAAGTCTTGTTCGTTCATCCACATCAGCAGATGGATGCCGTCCTGATCGGGCAGACGGAGATCGGAAAGGATAAGATCGGGTGTTTGGGCTTCGATATGCTTTTTTGCACGGGCAATGTTACTAACCGAAGTTACTTCAAATCCTTTTTTCCCTAACCATGTTTTCAGCATCATGCCGAAAGTTATATCATCTTCAACTATTAATATGGATCTCATGATATCAGCTTTAGCCATTTTGTAGGTTACAAAGGTAAGAGGTTTTAGACGAAAATCGTATATTTGCAAACTTAAATTAAATGAAAGTGTTATGAAAAGGAATTTAGTGATATTATTAACTGTTTTGGCGGTCGGAGCGATAGCCTCTTGTAAACCAGGACAAAAGAATAACTCAGATATGGAAAATCAGAAAGAAACAATGTTGAAGATCGAAACGACTCTTGGGGATATTAAAGTAAAACTTTATAATGAAACTCCGAAACATCGGGATAACTTTATCAAACTGGCCAAAGAAGGTACATATAACGGTACTTTGTTTCACCGTGTGATAAAGGATTTCATGGTACAGGCCGGAGATCCGGAATCTAAGAATGCTCCGAAAGGTAAGATGTTAGGAGCCGGTGACGTGGGGTATACCATTCCTGCCGAAATTGTTTATCCGAAATACTTTCATAAGAAAGGTGCTTTATCGGCTGCCCGCCAAGGGGATAATGTGAATCCGGATAAGGAGTCATCGGGTTGTCAGTTTTACATTGTCACCGGAAAGGTTTTCAATGACTCTACGCTGATCGGTATGGAGCAGCAGATGAATGAAAACAAATTGACTACAATTTTTAATTCGTTGGCGCAGAAACATATGAAGGAAATTTATAAAATGCGTAAGGCGAATGATGAAGACGGATTGTATGACTTGCAGGAGAAGTTGTTTGCACAGGCTCAGGAAGAGGTTGCCAAAGGGCCGGATTTCCATTTCACGAAAGAGCAGGTGGAGGCTTATACCACTGTAGGCGGTACTCCGCATCTGGATGGGGAATATACGGTGTTTGGCGAAGTAGTCGAGGGCATGGATATCGTAGATAAGATCCAGAATGTGAAAACAGACCGTAGCGACCGCCCCGAAGAGGATGTGAAGATTGTTAAGGTATCTTTATTGGATTAAGATGATAAAGATCAGCAGGCATGTTCTGGCCAATGGTTTGCGATTGGTGCATTCACAGGATGAAAGCACGCAAATGGTGGCTCTTAATATAGTATATAATGTGGGGGCCCGGGACGAACATCCCGATCATACGGGCTTTGCTCATCTTTTTGAGCATTTGATGTTTGGAGGCTCCGTGAATATCCCCGATTACGATGCTCCTCTCCAATTGGCCGGTGGCGAGAATAATGCCTGGACAAATAACGATATTACGAATTATTATTTGACCGTTCCCCGGCAAAATGTGGAGATTGGATTCTGGTTGGAGTCTGACCGTATGTTGAGTCTTGATTTCAATGAACGGAGTCTGGATGTGCAACGGGGGGTGGTAATGGAAGAGTTCAAACAGCGTTGTCTCAATCAGCCTTATGGCGACGTGGGACATCTGTTGCGCCCTCTTGCTTACAAGGTGCATCCTTATCAGTGGCCTACTATCGGCAAAGAACTGTCGCACATAGCCAATGCCACGTTGGATGAAGTAAAAGATTTCTTTTTCCGTTTTTATGCGCCCAATAATGCAGTGCTTGCTGTCACGGGGAATATATCGTTTGAGGAAACGGTAGCTTTGACGGAGAAATGGTTTGCTTCTATCCCTAAGAGGGATGTTCCGGTACGTCAATTGCCGCAAGAACCTGCACAGACGGAAGAACGCCGTTTGGTAGTGGAGCGTAATGTGCCGGTCGATTCTCTTTTTATGGCTTATCATATGTGCGAACGTGCGCATCCCGATTACTATGCTTTTGACATATTGTCGGATATTCTCAGTAATGGAAAGTCCAGCCGTTTGAACCGGCATCTGGTACAAGAAAAGCAATTGTTTTCAAATATCGATGCTTATATCTCCGGTACGGTGGATGCCGGTTTGTTTCATATCTCTGGTAAACCGGCTGCCGGTGTATCACTCGAAGAAGCAGAAACTGCCGTACGCGAAGAGTTGAATAGGTTGCAAAACGAAGCAGTTACCGTGCAGGAACTGGAGAAGGTAAAGAATAAATTTGAATCTACCCAGATTTTCGGCAATATCAACTATTTGAATGTGGCTACCAATCTCGCTTGGTTTGAACTGAACGGTGCGGCAGAAGATATGGAAAAGGAGGTAGAACGTTATCGTTCCGTTACTGCCGGACAATTGCAAGCGGTAGCACAGACATCCTTTGACAAGAGAAATGGGGTGGTGCTGTATTATAAGGGCCTCTCCCCGGCTGTCTCCGTAAGGGAGGGAGTGAAGTTAGATTGATAACTGATTAATAGCAATAGTTTCTTTTCTTCCTCTCCTGTGGAGAGGGGTGGAGAGAGACTCTATGAATATGAAAAATTACTATGAAACTTATAAGGGGCATTACAAAGCGTTATTCCTTTTGGGATTGCCCATTGTTATCGGACAAGTAGGAGTTATTATTTTGGGTTTTGCCGATACATTGATGATCGGACATCACAGTACCAGTGAATTGGGAGCTGCTTCCTTTGTAAACAATGTATTCAATCTGGCGATTATTTTCAGTACCGGTTTTTCTTACGGGCTTACCCCGATTGTAGGGAGTCTGTATGGTAATAAGCAGTTTGCGCCTATTGGGCAGGCATTGCGTTGTAGTTTGTTGGCAAATCTGCTTGTCGGTTTATTGCTGACACTGATAATGGGTATCCTTTATCTGAATGTGGAGAGGTTGGGACAACCGGAAGAACTCCTTCCCTTGATTAAGCCTTATTACATTGTTTTGCTTATTTCGCTTGTGTTTGTTCTGTTGTTTAATGGTTTTAAGCAGTTTACAGATGGAATTACCGATACCAAAACAGCCATGTGGATATTGTTGGGGGGGAATGTGCTGAATATTATCGGGAATTATATTCTTATTAACGGAAAATTCGGCTTTCCGGAGTTAGGGTTGTTAGGGGCAGGTATCAGTACCCTTTTCTCACGTATTGTAATGGTGATTGTGTTCGCTGTGATCTTTTTTAGTAGCCGTCGTTTTATACGGTATAAACTCGGCTTTTTCCGTTTGGGATGGTCGAGACAAATGTTTATGCGTCTCAATGGCTTGGGATGGCCGGTTGCTTTTCAGATGGGGATGGAAACGGCTTCTTTCAGTTTGAGTGCTGTGATGATAGGTTGGTTAGGTACTATTGCCTTAGCTTCGCATCAGATCATGTGTGCCATATCCCAATTTACATTTATGATGTTTTACGGTATGGGAGCAGCAGTTGCTGTGCGCGTCAGTAACTTCAAAGGTCAAGAGGACACGGTCAATGTACGCCGTTCGGCTTATGCCGGTTTTCATTTGATTATGGCGATGGCAGTGGTGTTGGGAGGCATTGTATTCCTGTTCCGTAATTATCTGGGAGGGTGGTTTACGGATAATGAAGAGGTTTCCGCATTAGTGGCGATGCTGATTATCCCGATGCTGGTTTATCAATTCGGTGATGGATTACAGATCAACTTTGCAAACGCCTTGCGAGGTATTTCGGATGTGAAACCGATGATGCTGATTGCTTTTATTGCTTATTTTATGATATCTTTGCCGGTAGGTTATTTCTGCGGCTTCGTTCTCGATTGGGGGACTGTCGGTGTATGGATGGCTTTTCCGTTCGGACTGACCAGTGCCGGCATCATGTTGTGGCTGCGTTTCCGCTATAAAACAAAATAATGTGTCAATATGCCAATGTGCCAATTGCCATGCGGCATAATAGCGCAGCCAATTGGCACATTGGCATATTGACACATTGCTAAATTATTAATATTATGGCACCTTCGCGTTTTACCAAAGTAAAAATAGCTATAGGGTATTCTCTTTTATTGGCGATATTACTCTTTTCTCTGGTGTTTGTTCATCGTGAGATGGAGACACTTTCTGCATCGGATGACCAGCAGAGTCTGATGACAGACAGTTTGTTGGTTCTTTTACGTGAGAAAGATAAGAATACGATTCAGATGCTTCGGGTATTAAGTGAAGCGAATGACAGCTTGCTTTCGGCCAGGGAAATTGAAGAGATTATAGCTGAACAGGATTCGGTGGTTACCCAGCAACGTGTACAGCACCGCATAATCACAACGCGTGATTCTCTCATTACAAAGCCCAAGAAAAAAGGATTCTTCAAACGTTTGGCAGAGGCCTTCGTTCCTTCCAAACAGGATACGGCAGTATTGGTAAATACTTCGTTGGAGGTTGCTACCGATACCATCCTTGAAGCGTATAACCCGACCGATTCACTGCATCAGAAAATTCGTATGGCCAGTGAACAAAAACGTGCTCAGAAGAAAACGACTATACGGCGCAGGAATGTGCAGTTCCGGCGGTTGGATACACAACTGACAGCCCGGATCGACAGTTTGGTTAAAGAGTATGAACTGAATGTGATGCAACGTGCGCAGATGGATGCGGAGAAAGAGCAATATGTTCGTCAACGTTCTGCCCGCATTATCGGTGGCATTGCTGTGGGAGCCGTTCTGCTTTCCATCTTTTTCCTTATTATTATCTGGCGGGATATCACCCGTAGTAACCGATACCGTAGGGAATTAGAAGAGGCGAACCGCCGTGCCGAAGAACTTTTGAATGCCCGTGAAAAATTGATGCTTGCCATCACACATGATTTTAAAGCACCACTTGGCTCTATTATGGGATATACAGATCTGCTGGCACGCCTTACGAACGATGAACGGCAGCGTTTTTATCTCGATAACATGAAAAGTTCTTCGCAGCATCTTCTGAAATTAGTGAGTGACTTGCTCGATTTCCATCGTCTTGACTTGAATAAGGCAGAAGTGAACCGTGTCACTTTTAATCCCTCCCAGCTTTTTGAAGAGATACGTACAAGTTTTGAACCGTTAACGGCAGCTAAAGGACTTGTTCTTGAATATAAAATAGAGTCCGAACTGGACGGGCGTTTCATAAGTGATCCGCTTCGCATCCGACAGATTGTGAATAATTTATTGTCTAATGCGGTGAAATTTACCTCAAAAGGGGGTATAACGCTTGCGGTAAGTTATTCTTCTTCCCGTTTGCACGTAGCTGTGACCGATACCGGAAAGGGAATGGCAGCAGAAGACCGAGAACGTATTTTCCAGGAGTTTACCCGCCTGCCCGGTGCACAAGGTGAAGAGGGATTTGGTCTGGGACTCTCTATTGTGCACAAGCTTGTCGTGCTGCTTGAAGGTACTATCGACGTGCAGAGCACGTTGGGAGAGGGAAGTACGTTTACGGTAATCCTACCGCTGTTTCCGGTAGGCAAAGCTGTCGGTTTTGATAAAGACAGGAAAAAGAATCAGTCTCCTTCGGTTACTGAAGCAGATCATATCGACCGGGAGCAAATGGTGAACTCTCCGATGAATATTCTTCTCATTGATGATGATAGGATACAACTGACTTTGACTGCTGCCATGCTTGAGCAGCAAGGAATTCATGCCACATGTTGTGAGCAACTTGATGAACTGACCGAACATCTCCGTGAGCGCCGGTTTGATGTGTTGCTGACCGATGTACAGATGCCTGCCATCAACGGCTTCGATTTGTTGAAATTATTGCGTGCATCCAATATTCCTCAGGCGAAAACAATTCCCGTTATTGCCGTTACAGCCCGTAGCGATATGGATGCGGCCGAATTTATTGAACATGGTTTCTCCGGCTGCCTGCACAAGCCTTTTACGGTAGCCGAACTCCTAATACAGTTGAAAGCCCCTAAACAGTTGAAAGGTGAAAGTGGAAAGTTGAAAGTTTCTGAAGAGTTGAAAACAGAAAGTGGAGAGCCAAAAGTCACTATGCAAGAAGATTGCGCAGCCAACTTTCAACTTTCAACTTTCAATTTTCAACTAAATCTTGATTTCCGTGCTCTCACCGCCTTTTCCGAAGATGATCCTGAGGCTGCTCGTTCCATCCTGTCCTCATTTGTAGAGGAAACGGAGAAGAACATTGACCAGATGGAAGCCGGTTTAAAAGAAGAAGATACGGATCGGATTGCCGGTATGGCGCATAAGCTGCTTCCGCTTTTAACTATGATCAAGGCGATGGAGATTCTTCCATTGCTGTCGTGGTTGGAAAGTAGGCGAAACGAAAAGTTTTCTGATGAAGTGAAACAAAAAACAAAAGAGGTATTACCGTTGTTACGACAGGTGGTAGATGAGGCAAGAAAGTATTTCTCCACCTTCTAAATCTTTTTTATAGAATTATTTGTTTACTTTGTATTTCCGTTAATGTATTGAAACACGCTTGATGAAACGAAAATGGATAAAATGGGTGAGTTGGATATTACTTACTCCTATATTGCTCTTTGTGGTACTGATGGTATTGCTTTATGTACCCCCCGTACAGAATTTTTTACGGAAGCAGGCCACTTCATATGCATCTGAAGCTACCGGTATGCAAATTAATGTCGGACGTATCGATCTTCGCTTCCCGTTGAACCTGTTGGTTCGGGATGTCGAAGTGATTCAGGTTCCGGATACATTGCTCACACTGGGGAGTCTCAATGTGCATGTACAAGCTATGCCTTTGTTTAAAGGAAAAATAGAAGTAGATGATATTACTCTCCAGCAGGTGACTGTCAATTCGGCCGATCTCATAGAAGGCATGAAAATCCGTGGGGTATTGGGGCGTTTTTTTCTTGAAAGTCACGGTGTCGATCTTACGGATGAAACAGCGGTGATTAATCATGTCGAACTCTCCGACACACACATCGGTCTTGTATTGAATGACACTGCAACTACCGAAAAAACGGATACGGCTTCGGTTCCCATCAATTGGAAAGTAGACCTTCATGCACTAAGTTTGAAAAACGTTTCTTTCAGTATGCAACTTCCTGCGGATACGATGCGTATGGCTGCCCGTGTGAGCGAGGCAAGCATTAAAGATGTATCCGCTGATTTAAAACACCAGTTCTACGGATTGAGATCCTTTTTGCTGACGGGCACTTCGGTTAATTACGATACGGGTAATACCCAACCGGTGGAAGGTTTTGATCCTTCGCACATTGCTTTGAGAGATATTCGTATCGGAATTGATTCGGTACTTTACCGGGGGCGCAATATGAACGCTGTTATTCGTGAGTTTTCAATGAACGAACGTTCCGGGTTAAGCGTGACATCTTTGACCGGACGTGTTTTTGCCGACAGTACGGTTATCCGTATACCGGATTTCCGTTTGCTTACTCCGCATTCGGAAATGAATCTTACTGCCCAGACTTATTGGGAATTGGTGAATATTCCTACTACCGGACGGTTGACCGCCCGTTTCAACGCGCTTATCGGTAAACAGGATGTAATGTTGTTTGCCGGCGGTTTGCCCGAGGCTTTCAAGGAGGCTTATCCTTTCCGTCCATTAGTAGTACAGGCAGGTACGGAAGGCAACTTGAAATCGATGCAGATTTCCCGTTTTAAAGTAAATCTGCCCGGTGCTTTCTCTTTGGAGGGTGGCGGCGAATTGTATAATCTGACAGATAGTACCACACGCTCGGCTGCTCTTGACTTGAAAATGCAGACAGGAAATCTTAATTTCCTGGCGGCATTGGGGGGGATGAAGCCGGGAGCACCGTTGGTTATCCCGGATAGTATGCTTCTTGACGCTCGTTTGGGGATGGAAGGGTCGAAATACGACGCCCGCCTGTTGTTGAAAGAAGGAGAAGGCCGATTGGGACTTACTGCTGCCCTTAACAGTACTACCGAAGATTATACTGCCGATTTGCATATAGAGGATCTTCAGATAAATCATTTCTTGCCGAAAGATTCTATTTATGAGTTCAGTGCTTCTCTTGCGGCACACGGGCGCGGGTTCGACTTTACTTCTTATAAGACTGCGGCGGCTCTTAAGGCGACGATTGATAAATTGCATTACGGGGATTATAAAATTTCGGGCATCGGTCTTACAGGGACGGTCAAGAATGCAGTTGCGAATGCACAACTGACCAGTGATAATCCTCTGTTGAAGATGACGGCAAATGCGGAGTACCATCTTGCACATCATTATCCGGATGGAAAAGTCGGGCTGAATGTAACTGGCATCGATACGGAAAAACTTTTCGGTGTCAGTCTTGGTAAGAATTCCGGCAAGCCGTTGGATCTGCAACTTACCGGTGAAGTACGTAAAGAACGTGTATTTACTCATCTTACAGCAGGTGACCTTAAACTGAACCTCAGCGCCCGCGCCGGGTTGGAATTATTAATTCGTCAATCCACTCACTTTGCCGATGTTTTGACGAAGCAGTTGGAAGCGAAAGAATTAAACCACGCAGAATTGCGTAAAGCGTTGCCGACAGCAGTTTTCTCTTTCTCTGCCGGACAGGATAACCCGATGGCCTGGTATCTCGCTACGCAGAATATATCTTATCATGATGCTTCTGCCAAATTGGGGTGTGCACCGGATTGGGGAATTAACGGTAAGGTCGCTCTCCATACCTTGAAGATTGATACGTTGCAACTGGATACTATTTTCTTTACTTTGAAGCAGGATACGAGTCGTATTAACCTGCGTGGCGGAGTAATCAACGGGCCAAAAAATCCACAGATATCCTTTACATCCATACTGACCGGAGAGATTCGTGATAAAGATGCGGAACTGGTGGCACAATATATAAATGATAAAGGAAAAACGGGCCTGCTCTTCGGAGTGAATGCCAAACCGCTCTATGGCGGGCTCGGAAAAGGTAACGGGCTTGCATTGACATTAGTGCCGGAGGAACCTGTCATTGCTTTCCACAAGTTCCGTTTTGAGGAACATCACAACTGGATTTATCTTCATAAGAATATGCGCGTTTATGCCAATGTCGATATGCAGGATAATGAAGGTATGGGAATCCGTATGCAATCTTTGCCGAGCGATACCGTTTCGTTGCAGAATATGGATGTCGAATTACGGCGTATCCGGTTGGAGGAAGTGTTCAGCATTCTACCTTATATGCCGCAGATTACCGGATTGCTTTCGGCAGAGGCCCACTATATACAGACGGAGAAATCGTTGGAATTATCTGCGGAAGCAAGTATCGATGAACTGACTTATGAACGGCAGCGTATCGGTGATGTGGCTTTGGGAGCTACCTGGCTTCCGGGAGAGAAAGGTAAGCAGTACGTCAATACTTATCTTACGCATGAGGGTACTGAAATTATGGTTGCTGATGGTGCGTTGTATCCGGCAGTTTCGGGCAAGGACAGCATTGTAGTGAACTCTACACTCGAACATTTTCCTCTCAGCATAGCCAATGTTTTTGTACCCGATCAGATGGTGACTCTTTCCGGCGATATGGACGGCGACTTGCATATTACGGGATATACCGACAGTCCGTTGATTAATGGCGGATTGTCATTGGATAGTGTTTCCGTTTATGCACGGCAGGCCGATGCCCGGTTTATATTTGACAATCGGCCGATACAGGTACAGAACAATCGGATTGTATTTGATAAGTTTGCGATTTATACTACCAGTCAGAACCCGTTCAGTATCGATGGTTATGTCGATTTTCGGGATATGGGCCGGCCGATGGCGAATCTTAAACTGTTTGCGGAAAACTATACGTTGCTTAATGCCAAACGGACTAAGGAGAGTATGGTTTATGGTAAGGTGTTTGTCGATCTTGATGCTACGGTGCGCGGACCGTTGGACGGGCTTATGATGCGTGGTAATGTAAACCTGTTGGGTAATACCGATGTTACTTATGTGCTTACCGATTCACCGCTTACGGTACAGGATCGCTTGAGTGATCTGGTGACTTTCACCTCTTTTGCAGATACCACTTCTCTGAATAAGGAAGAAGAGTCTACTCTCTCTCTGGGGGGATTGGACATGATAATGACAATACACATTGATCCTGCCGTTCGTTTGAAAGCGGATCTGAGTGCCGACCGCAGTAGCCGGGTGGAATTGGAAGGTGGAGGCGATCTCTCTTTACAGTATACGCCGCAAGGTGATCTTACTCTTACCGGCCGGTATACTTTGTCGGGGGGGATGATGAAATATGCCTTGCCGGTGATCCCGTTGAAAGAGTTCCAGATACAAAATGGAAGTTATGTAGACTGGACCGGTAATCCGATGGACCCGATGCTGAACTTCAAGGCGACAGAACGTGTGCGTGCTTCTGTGACACAGGAAGACGGTACATCACGTATGGTGAATTTTGATATTTCGATTGTGGTAAAGA
>ERZ1673747.2386-NODE-2386-length-14618-cov-6.784866_pt1 | contig 14618 bp, 13 predicted proteins | sample MGYA00580220_ERZ1673747 | MGnify/ENA primary metagenome ERZ1673747 (study PRJEB41218, sample SAMN15661769) | gut metagenome | host: Homo sapiens | place: Canada: London | collected 2015-08-20/2019-03-30 | study: EMG produced TPA metagenomics assembly of... | reverse complement strand
GGTTCTCATCCCAGTTGATGATATCGATCTTCTCACCGTGAAGTTCGTTGACAACCGCACCTACACGTGCGCCGTTCATACCGACACATGCTCCCACAGCATCTACATCCGGATCGTTACTCCATACAGCGATCTTGGTACGGGAACCTGCCTCACGGGCAATGCTCTTGATCTCAACGGTACCATCTCTTACCTCTGCAACCTCGGACTCGAAAAGTCTCTTTACAAGGCCAGGATGTGTTCTGGAAACAAGGATACGTGGTCCCTTCGGTGTATCCTTTACCTCAAGGATGTAAACCTTTACTCGCTCAGTTGGCTGGAATGTCTCGCCTTTTACCTGCTCGTTCTCTGTAAGGACTGCGTCTGCCTTACCGAGGTTGATGCTGACATTCTTGCCCATTACTCTCTGAACAATACCGGTTACCACTTCTTTTTCGATTCCGTAGTACTGATCGTAGAGAACTTTACGCTCTTCCTCACGGATTTTCTGAAGAATGACGTTCTTTGCGTTCTGGGTTGCGATACGTCCGAATTCCTTGGACTGGATCTCAACTTTCATAACATCACCGATCTCTGCGTTGGTGTTTGTTTTCTGTGCATCCACCAGAGAAATCTCAAGGGCCGGGTCCTCCACATGCTCTACAACAGTTCTGTCAGCGTAAACACTGAAATCACAGGTCTCCGGATCGATCATAACGTGAACGTTATCTGCCTTTCCGAAATGATTCTTACATGCCTGGATCAGTGACTGCTCAATTGCCTCCAGCAGTGTATCCTTACTGATGTTTTTCTCTTTTTCGAGAACGTCCAGCGCGTCTCTTAAATCTCTGCTCATTTTCCTTTTTTTCCTCCTGAATTTTTACAGATTCGATTCTCTTTTAGAATTCGATCGCAAGACGAATCAGGGCGATATCTTTTTTATCAAAAGTGCGTTCTGTGCCGTCTTCATCGATTGTCACACTGTTACTATCATATGCATTTAAAATACCGCAGAATTCTTTCTGCTTCTCGATCGGCCGGTAGGTACGGATCTCCACCAGCTTGCCAAGGCTTCTCTTAAAGTCTTTCTCTTTCTTAAGAGGCCGGTCAAGTCCCGGAGAACTGATCTCCATAATGTAGCTGTCTTCGATGAAATCCTGCTCATCCAAGATATCGCTGAATGCACGGCTTACGTCCTCGCAGTCATTGACTGTGATTCCGCCCGGCTTGTCGATATAACCTCTGAGATACCAGGTTCCAGCTTCCTTGACATACTCCACATCTACCAGTTCAAAGCCCTTGGACTCTACGATCGGTGTAAGGATCGCCTCTGCTTTCTGTTCATATTCTTCCCGTCTGCTCATGCTTCCCACCTGCCTTTCTTATTTCTGCCTGTTTCTGAACAAATTCCTTCTCAGCAAATAGGAGCGGGCTCTCGCCCACTCCTATGCCAACAAGTTCTTAGTTTTGTTCATTGTAACACCAATGTCTGTTAAATGCAAGTATTAATTGCGATTTCCGGTTTTTGTCCCCGCATAGGGAATGTCCCATGTACCACACCGTTTGATTTCCTCTTTGTTATTTCAATTCACGTTCCCGCGTGGGGAACGACCCTTTCAATCTCCACGAATCTCTTTGCGTTGATATTTCAATCCACGTTCCCTCGTGGGGAACGACATCATCAACCAGGCTATCACTATCTTCTACACTCATTTCAATCCACGTTCCTGTGTGGGGAACGACGGCATATTACCAGAATGCAGCTAACTACTTTGCATTTCAATCCACGTTCCCGCGTAGGGAACGACGGCTGGAGCTACAGTGATCGCATATGTGATCGGGATTTCAATCCACATTCCTGCGTAGGGAACGACACGAAATGCGAAAAAAAATTAAGGTCATATCCAGATTTCAATCCACTTTCCCTCGTGGGGAACGACGATAGCAAGCATCCCAGACATTGCTTCTTTTCCATTTCAATCCACGTTCCCTCGTGGGGAACGACGGTGGCAGTATACTGTAACTCGTGGAGTAAGCGATTTCAATCCACGTTCCCTCGTGGGGAACGACTATACACCGACATGCAGAAGTTGATTATGTTCAATTTCAATCCACGTTCCCTCGTGGGGAACGACCCGGGATCACGATGACATTCACCAGAGCATTGCCATTTCAATCCACGTTCCCTCGTGGGGAACGACCATGGAGAAACCTCTAAGTTATCCCAATCAGCAGATTTCAATCCACGTTCCCTCGTGGGGAACGACGAGGTCCTTATTTGATCTTCCTTTCCCCTTGCCGATTTCAATCCACGTTCCCTCGTGGGGAACGACCACGGGCAGTATGGATAGATCTCTCTGTCTTTTCTATTTCAATCCACGTTCCCTCGTGGGGAACGACGGCCAGGTGGATTCCTGGCAGCAGTTCTCTGATATTTCAATCCACGTTCCCTCGTGGGGAACGACGAAACAACTACGAAAGGAGCTGGCTATATGTTTATTTCAATCCACGTTCCCTCGTGGGGAACGACAGAGGAAGCGATAGACATCGATGACGATGAGGAAATTTCAATCCACGTTCCCTCGTGGGGAACGACCGTCCCTGGAAAGACGGTCCAGCTGGTATACGATCAATTTCAATCCACGTTCCCTCGTGGGGAACGACCGATTCCCTATGTGGCCAGTGTGACCAATATAGAATTTCAATCCACGTTCCCTCGTGGGGAACGACCCAGACGGATATCACTCTCTGGATCTATATACAGAATTTCAATCCACGTTCCCTCGTGGGGAACGACGATGGTGTTCGCATTGTTGGTGTATGTATCAGCAATTTCAATCCACGTTCCCTCGTGGGGAACGACGGTGTTTCTACGGAAACTGACTATTTAAAAAGTATTTCAATCCACGTTCCCTCGTGGGGAACGACGTATCTGTATATTTCACTATACATATATTCACATATTTCAATCCACGTTCCCTCGTGGGGAACGACGCAGACAGTTCGGATTCGTGCGCCTGTTAAACATATTTCAATCCACGTTCCCTCGTGGGGAACGACATTTTGCCGGAATCGGCGTTACAAAAAATTGTATATTTCAATCCACGTTCCCTCGTGGGGAACGACTGCGCTGGGTGTAACCACTGTAACCACTTTTTTATTTCAATCCACGTTCCCTCGTGGGGAACGACGATAAATGTCCGGGCGGTTGTTCATCATGATGTATTTCAATCCACGTTCCCTCGTGGGGAACGACCGCTGTCCGGTTCAGCTTCTCTGCGATCAGTGTATTTCAATCCACGTTCCCTCGTGGGGAACGACCGGGAGCCTTTTTTCGAAGGCGTACTGCTCCATTATTTCAATCCACGTTCCCTCGTGGGGAACGACGATATTTACAAAGGACTGCATCCTCTTGTAAGAATTTCAATCCACGTTCCCTCGTGGGGAACGACGGCTTGTCTGCACACTGACATCAAGCGCTGCACTTATTTCAATCCACGTTCCCTCGTGGGGAACGACCGTATGCTTGCTGCTTCAATTTCACATTCATCATCTATTTCAATCCACGTTCCCTCGTGGGGAACGACGGCAAATTTTCACAAATATTCTTTGTTTTTTTATGCAATAAATATAATTTTTCTACTTTTTATTATCCCTTCTCTCTTTTCTTTAGTGTTATTCATGTTACTTTTCTGATTTTTGTAGTGCGAATCCTGCCGGCATTTTATGTGTACTTCTGATTCGCACCTACATAATTAAAGGTTGATCTACTGGAATTCCACGTTCTATACCTACATGTTCTATTTTAGTCTGATAATTATTTCCGAGGTAATAAAAACGTAAGCTATCTTTATTTTTGTCAATAATATCAGACAATATCCCCTTCAAAGCAACACTTTGAGCGCTATCCAAAATACACTCAAATACAGAATTTTGCACCCTTCTTCCATAATTTGTACATTGCTTCGCCACTTTACGCAAACGAGTTCTTCCTGCAGTTGTCTCTGTATTTACATCATAAGTAATCACTACCAACACTTTGTCACCTCATTTCCACAAAAACACTGGATAACTGTCCAAATCTCCTCTTAAATATCTTGCCAACAACATTGCCTGTACATAAGGAACCATTCCCCATTCCACCTTTTCTTTCAAGAACGGATGTGTGATGGTTTCCTTCTTTTTCTTCTGCCATTCTACCAACAGCTTTTTTCGCAGCTCATCATCCATCAGAACAGCTCCATTTTCTTTTTTGGTAAAATTCTTTCCATTTACAATCTTTTTGTTAACAAGCGATAATACAAAACGATCTGCCAATACAGCTCTTAATTCCTCTATCATATCCAAAGCCAGTGATACTCTACCTGGTCTTTCGGTATGAAGATATCCCACATAAGGATCCAGCCCCACACACTCCAGGGAAGAAGCAATCGTATTTGTCAACAACGTATATACAAAAGACAACATTGCATTCATATTATCTAACGGTGGTCTTTTATTTCTTCCTTGAAATGAAAAATCCTTTTTCTGTTGCAAAATCATTTCATCAAAAACTCCAAAATACACGCTGGCCGCTTCCCCTTCAAAACCTCTTAATTGTGCTTTTGATTCACATGTTTGAATTAATCCCAACGTATGTTTCAGCTTTTCTGATGCTATTTTTATTTTGTCCGCATCTACCTGCATACTATGATCTCTAACACAGCGTTCCAACACCCATCTTGCATTATACACCTTTCCAAGTATACAGTTTTTTGCAATTTCCAGGCTGATTGCTGAATCCAAACTGCTTGCATACTGCTGTTCTCGCAAAAGCACATTTCCTCTTGTCTTTCCGGTTATCCTCGCAAGAAATTTTCCCTGGGGCGTCATAAAACAAAGAGAGATATTTTTTTCTGCACAAGATCCCATCAATGCCGGACTGACGCCCCTGTATCCAAAGGAAACTATCCCTTCCAGATTATGTAATGGAAGTCTTCCTTTTTCTTTATCCTCTTCAAAAACAACTATATTTTCTCCATCTAAACCCAAATAGCTGTTTTCAGAAGTTACATACAACGTATTCAAAAGTTTTTTCATGTCTCTTCCTCCTTCAGCATCTGGTCTATATAATGTTTCACAGAAACTTGTTTGTTTAATTTGGGCAGACAAAGTTCCTTTAATGAACAGGAATTACACATTTTACCTGTTTTTACCTTCGGAGTATAACCTCTATTGTAATACTGATGCATCTCTTCAAATATATCTTTGACTGCATTTCTCAGATCCTCTGTAATTTCCACAACTTCTCTTCGTCTTGTTTCTCCATAAAAAAGAGCTGCTTCAGGTATTGTTGCAGAAAACATTTCTTCGAGACATAAAACCTGTGCCACAAGCTGCAATCTATCGGCATCTGTTGATTTTTCTTTTCCTTTTTTGTATTCTACCGGATAAACAGAATACATTCCCCGATGTCCATGAAGCCGTATTCCATCTTCACATTTATGAAATTCTACAAGATCACACTCTCCACTCACTCCCATAATTCTTGAAGAAACCGGCAAAGCTCTTACCAAAATAGTATCTTTTCTTTTTTCCGTCAAATATGGATCATGTACCTTCTGGTGCATCAGTTTTCCAACAGCTGTATGAACATTTTCTGCCCACTGCTGCTCAACATGGATCAATGCCCACTGTCTTCTGCAAAATTTAAAATGCTGTATACCTGATATCATCAAATAATCATCTTCTGTATACTCCATCAAATCATCCTTTTTACTTCAACAGATTCCGGTATTTTATCATTATGAATTTCAACTGTATAATCCTGATATCTTCTCGGATATTCTACATTTTCTTTTCGTGTTACTTCAACTGCATCAAACAATTTATATGCCGGACAATCTCCCAATTCTTTACTGTGCTTAAACACGATCAGTTCACGTACTGACATTTTTCCACGGGCTGCTGAATGGTCATTTTCAAACATATTTATGATCGCATCCCACAGAAGTTCCAGATCTTCTTCTGTAAATCCTGTTGTTTTTCGTGCAAGATTTGCAGATATAAAGCCCTCTGCGCGATACAATGCATATGGCACAATACTCTTTCTTCCCATTTCGGTACTTTTATTTTCGGCATCTTTTTCTGTTGTGATTGCCACACGGGTAATGGTAACTTCCTGACTGATCACTGGGTCGATACTTCTGGCAAATCCAAGCTGAACTGGGCCACGCACCTGTCCGCAGTTTAAAGAAGCTTTTACAAAAGTAGTCATTACTGCCCCAAAAGTTCTGATATCATAATAATTTTCACACATGTAATCCCGCAATTTTGAATCCACACCCGGATCACTTTTTTTCAGTTTTTTTAATGCTTCCGTTACTTTCTTATCATCTGTTTCTTTGATTCCAACATTTTCACATGCCGTTCGGTCACTTCGATTCAACGGAACATCTTCTTTAATATAAATTTTGTAACCCTGTGCATCCTCTTTTACTGTTTCCACATAATTTCTTATTTTTCTTTTCAGGCAGACATCCGTAACAAGCCCTAAGCCGCTTTCCGGATCTATTCTTGGCATATTTCCTGCATCCGGATCTCCATTTGGATTACCATTTTCCACATCAAATAAAACTACAAACTCATATCTGTTTTTAATAACTTCGCTCATCTATTTTCCCTCCCGTTTTCCCAAATACTTTCCTGTTTCTGGTGGTAATACCCCAAAATAAATTTTCCTTGTTCCTCCAATGGCAAACGTTTTGGATAAGCTTCTAGCTTACTCACCAATTCGCCCAAAAGATCTTCATATTTTCTTTTCAAATACCCTTTATCTCTTTCTATTTTTTTTATATGACTATTCTTTAATTTAAACAATACTGGAAATACTGATGCCGGTGTTGCACATGCTGAATTAAAATACCGATCTCGAATTGTTGATTTTATTCCAGGATTTGCCTCTGTCTGAATCGACTCCAACACAGAAAATAATCTTCCCAATACATATGCTACATCATTAGATTCTTCATTTAATCCCATACAGATCTCTCCTTCCGTATTTTTATAATTTTTTATCAGAAATGCCTTAACAATAGAAACTCTTCCCCATGTTACACATCCCTGCTCAGCCCGTATTCTTATTAATGTATCTGTATACAAACTTGCCGGATACCTGGAATTTTGTAAAATAGCTGAAAACGCCATAGCGGCCATATTGGAGATTGTTTTTTTATCCCGTGAATTCATATTCACTGTTTCTTTTAACATATCTTCAATTCCAAGATATTCCCGCTCTTCCCATTTAGGTTTTATCATCTGCATTCGTTCATAATGACATGCCAGATTTTTCGTAATATTTCCAAATGAACTCTGATAAAAAAATCTTACAGATAACCTGGCAGCATTTGGTGCCAGACATAAAATATAAAACTTCTGAGATGGATTTAATTCAATGTCATCAATTATGATCTGTTCATCTTTTCTGAGTTTTTCAAAAAATCCATGTACCTCACTTTGATTATCTTTTACCGGATTTAACAATGCTAAAAGCGCATCCTGATATTCCGTCTTTGCCTCCTCTGCCCAATATACAATAATAGAATCTCCCAGCGGAAACGTATATTTCTTTTGTGCCAGCAAATAATTCAACGCACTTGTGTAAGCAAACTCTGCATATTTTCCGACCGGTGCATTATAGCTCTGTTCTTTTCCATAAGATTCAAATGATGGTGCATTAAAAGAAACCAAAGCTGCACCACTGGACTGTGCTCCCGGCACCCCTTTTATATTCCTGTGAATTCTTGAAATTTCAGTTTTTTCTCCTGTTACCAGACAAATTCCACTTATATCTGTTTCCGACTGTTTACTTTCTACATTCCATATTTGCTCTATTTCCTTGTCATCCTGGGCATATTTTTTATCCATACAGAATATAAGATTTCCACCATCCGTGATCTCCTCCCAGTTTTCTAAAACAGCAGCATTTTCTTTTGCTTTTTCCGGATTCCATTTATAAAAAAAAGCACATATAGCCTGTGCCATTTCTCCGGAAGTATTTTTCAACAACTTCAGATGCTTCTCCTTTGCCGCTTCAAAGCATTCTGTAATTCTTTTTCCTGTACCACTCTTATCAATTCCAAGCATATATTTCGAATTATCACATAAAAAATTCGCCGCAACTCCGGATGATCGCGTGAGCATTGCCGGAACTTTCATTGTTTGTGAAATCCAAATCTGTTTCTTCCCTGCCTGTCTCTCCTCCTTCAGCCATAAGATATTCTTTATATCCCCGTCTGTAGACAAATTGATTCCATAAGAAACTTTTGCCTGACACCACCCCTGTTTGGGTAATTTTTCTTGTCTTTCCAAATCTTCATAATATTTCACCAATGCCTGCAGTATCATCGAACCACCTCGCAGTTTCGCACATCTATTACTCCCTGTTTCATGATTGCTCTAAAAAACATGGGGCTAAGATTCTCTTCATCCGAATAATCAATATCATATAGCATAAATCCAAAATCTTTTTCCTCTACATCGTCATATGCAGTATGAATTTCCTCTTCATTACACAACTCAAAATTTGCAGGAAATTCCCGACACCCAAAATAAGGCATACTGTAACATGCGCCTCTTTTCAATCTCCTCATAATAATATCCTTGAATTTCCCTGGATTATCCGTTTCATTTGCTTTCTCCGTCATTTCAAAATGAGCTTCAATAACATACTCTACATCACTTAACAACAAAGACGCTCTCTGTACAATTTCCTCTTTACTGCTTAAATATAGGGGTTTCATTCCTCCATTATAGGCTTCAAGCACTTTACTTGCAGATACCTTACTCTTCACTTCATTTCTTCTTACACTGGTAAATTTAACCGGTTTCTTCACATAAATCTTATCTATACACCATTTCATGCCCGGATGCCAGTAAATTGCTTCCAAAATTCCTCTGGCAGCCGACGGTGTTATTACATCATAAGAACACCGTTCTACTTTCATCTCTGGTCTTGAAAATAATGCATAATCCCCCCACACTCTGACCTTTACTCCCATTCCCATAGGCACTTTCCCTCTTTTCTCATATTATTTCACCAGCTTTATAACATGCTGCTATATAATCTCGTGATTGATAATAAAAATCTGTATTATAGTCCGAAATATGTGCATCAATCCAGGAATGATAAATTTCCCATATTCCCTTTTCAAGTTCTGTATCATCGTATATGTCTTCTATTAATCTCTCATATACTTCTCCAATATCCCAGTAATCCGGAATTGCATACCTGCATATTGATACATTGTCAAATTCGCCCTCCGGAATATCACATTGCTCTGTAAATTCTGCCGCAACTTTTTCTATTGGCTCACAGTGAAAGACATCCGCATAGTTATATATTCGCTTTATATTTTCCATTCCAAGATAATCCGTAACTTTCCACCGACGTTGTTTTTGAGTTCGTCCTATGTACTCGATCAAACTACAGGTAAAAAACAAAGCATTATTATTTTTTCTCGCCATAAACAACCTCACTTCCTACAAATTTCAATGTATCCAGTGCTGAAATTGTATGAAAACTGATTTGATGCGTTGGATACTTGAATTTTACCAATTCCCAGAAAGCAGCTCTTGAAATCTTTCCATCCAGATAATTTTGCAGATAATTGTAGATTGTATCATCTGCCATTGGTCCTTCCACAATATCATACTGATGTGCCTGTCCCTTTCGACAGGAAATAATAAAATCCAGCCATTCTTCCGTCATTTTATCGAATTTAAGAATATTTAATCTCTGATTTTCTGTATACTCATACTTGTTAATATATCCTTTTTTACCATATCTTATAGCCCATCGTTCTGCCTGCTTTTCAATATTTGTACAATAAAAACCAAAATAAAAATCTTTGTTAAATCTGGCTTTTCTGATTTCCGGATATTCCACTACCTCTTTGCTCCCATGATATAGAATCATATGCAGCTCCTTTTTTCTGTAAATTCTTTTTATTTTTAATAATTTTCTTTTATTTTTTCTCGTCATCTTAAATATACTACACTCATCCAAAATATACAATACTTGCCCCTAAATTATTTACATTTAAATTTATTGAATTCTTTTTATTTATATATTATATTTATAGTATGTCAGAAAACATTTTAATGCCTATGAAGGCAGGCGACTTGCTTGATTCGATTAAAATGGTTCCTGTGGATTGAAATAATAATTTTAAATGTAACCGTGTAGAATTAGAACAGGGAGATTAAGGTTTTTCCACCTTAATCTCCCTGCTCTAATCTACATATTTTCACAACCAAACTGCCATGCCACAGTCAACCTCAAGATTCAGTCCTGTCTCCTCTGAATATTGTTCTAAATCTGTCAGTTCATAGAAATCCTTTATATCTTCCGAAACCAGCTTCAGCATCCCCGCATCATTATATTTCTCAAATTCCTGTTTATACAAATTCACACAATATTGTACAGCCCGTCTCATTCCGGATTTTGTAAAACCTTTATTTTTCAGATCCTGTATCACTTCCTGAGCATCTTCTTCCTGATTTACAAAAACGGTTACCGTGTTTTCATCTATCAGTTTAAACTCTCTTTCCACTGTAGCAAAATGATGCCATCCCCCATTAAACTCTTCGCAGATTTTCTTTTTATCCAAACTTTCACCTCGCATATGATAAAGCATTTCAAAGTATCTTGTTACAGTCTGCATATCTTCAATTTTACATTCATTCGCAAGCAGCGCTTTCGAAACATCCATCTGCTGTCTCTGCCCTGGAACTTTTTCAGCATCATCAAACTGAAAAATCACCACTTTGCTTTCTTCTATCGTCCGTTTTCCCTCACGATTACACCTTCCTGCCGCCTGAATGATAGAATCTATTCCTGAAAGCTGTCTGTATACTGTATAAAAATCAAGATCTACTCCTGCCTCTACCAGACTTGTTGAAATTACAATGCACTTTTTCCCTTCTCTCAATCGTTCTTTTATCTGCTTTAACATACGCTTTCTATGTTTTGGATACATGCTCGTAGATAAATGATAAACGCCATCTTCTCTCATAGCATTATAAATTTTTTGAGCTTTCTTTTTTGTATTCACAATGCATAATGCCTGTGTTTCTCTTAACAGACATTCTTCCACGTCTTCTTCTGACAATTTTCCATCGTTTTCAAAGTGAACTCTTTTAAAAAACTCAAACTGTTCCTCTGTCCTTGGACAAAGCTCAGTAATCTGCTTTATATTGCAAAAAAAAGCATCCAATGCCGGTTGTGTAGCTGTACATAATACTGCACTCACCTTATAATTTATCACCAGTTCTTCAATTGCTGTCAGACAGGGTTTCAAATAGTCATTTGGCAACATCTGTGCTTCATCAAATATGATCACACTATTTGCCATATTATGTAATTTTCTGCATTTTGAAGATTTATTTGAAAACAAGGATTCAAAAAATTGTACATTCGTTGTAACTACTACTGGTTTATCCCAGTTTTCAGAAGCAAGCTGCATAGGTTTCAGTTCTTCTGCTTCCTCATAATCTATGTTGCAATGATTTTCCAGAACATTTTCATCTCCTAATATCCTTCGAAAAACTGCTGCATTTTGTTCGATAATACTGGTATAAGGTATCACATAAATAATACGTTTCATGTGATGCTTAACTGCATGCCTTAATGCAAATGCAAGCGATGCAACCGTTTTACCTCCACCAGTCGGAACCGTCAGCCGAAAAAGGCCTTTTTCTCTCTCTCCGTTTTCCAGGCAAGCTTTTAAAATCTCTGTTCTTCTGCCATTTACACTTTCTGTTTCTGTATTTTTCAGCCACTCTGTTATATATTTTTCCAATTTATCCAGAAGCACCTGTATCTCTTGCCCCTGCTGTCGTCCCGATCTTTCTTCTGTCATAAATTCTTCTGTATCAAGAAAATCGGCATCGACAAGACAAGAATACATCATTCTCGTAAACATACTTAAAGAAAAATTTAAATCCTTCGTTTTCTCTACATTAACTGGTGATGTTTTTAACTCTGGAATCTTCACTTCTTTTTTGTATGCATAAAAATCTTCTATTTTCTTCTTTCTTCTTCCAAGTGTAGTAGATGAATTTCCTGTATCTGTGCTGACGCCATAATCGGATAAGCCAGCATGATGTCCCGCAATACACATCTCCAAAAACGGATACATCCCACCCAATTCCATGCAAACTCTTGCTCCTGCTGTTGCATGATCCACTTTTATTTCTTCTCCACGAATCCGACGTTGAAATTTATCGCTATATTTTCCGATATCATGCAGCATTCCACAGCAATATCCCCAATCTCCTTTTTCAAAAACTTCTGCAAAATCTTTTGCTTTTTCTGCCGTTCCCTGCAAATGCTCTAATATACTTTGTTCACGTTCACCATCACAATGTGCAATATAATTCATCTTCTTCTCTTCCATTTACAACACCGTACCCTCACTACAAGTTATATATTATACTGCTTTAGTTCATCTATATCAATGTATCCAAAGCGCCATCTCTTATGATAATCTCCCATTCTCCATCTCATACACCACATTCATAGTGGAGACTCTGTGGGATACCAGGACTACAGTGCGGCGGGTGGTGTCTTCTTTCAGGGACTTGAGGATGGTGGCTTCGTAGAGCTGACCTTTGTCTACGTATTTCAGGGAGGAGAGCCTTCCCCTCATATCTGCCCGTCAAACCGGGAATGAGCGTGCATCTCACGAATGGTCAGTTCCAGCCAGATCACCGTAAGCTGTGAGGTAGATGGCGGGGTGGTGATCAGATTCTCGGCTTCACACCTTTGGTGTCTCGCTTGGCGAGTTTGACTTTGTTAAGTACATATGGTTTGTCGTGGTAGGTAATGGCATACTCCTGCCTGCTTTCCAAAAGATACGCATGGTGGATCCGGTCTTCGCCGGTAAGCTTCATGCCGCGGACACCCATAGCGTTTTTCTTAGTGACGGAGATCTCGGTTTTCATGATACGGAGAAAGTAACCCTTTTCAGACTGGAACACAACCTGATCCATCTCGTCGGCTGCTCCTACGAATACAAGGCGGTCATCCTCTGCAAGCTTGGTGGAAACAATGGTACGCTTGGAAGCACGGAACTCTTCTCCTTTTACCAGCTTGCACATGCCGTTCTCTGTAACAAAGAGCACTGTGGAGGCTGCCACCTGGCTCAGCGGTGCCACATAAAGGATCTGCTCGGAAGTACTATCATAATTACCCAGATTATCTGCCGGAACACCTTTATCACGGAAACGCACCAGCGGGATATCCTCTGCCTTCACGGTGTGGAGCTTGCCGGTATCTGTAAAGATACAGATCTTGTCCGTATTCATGCAGGTAAAGACATAACGGCTCTCTGCATGAGCGGCATCCTTATTACGCTCGTAGGCATTCTTGTCAATGAGACGCATATATCCGAAACGATCCATCAGGAAGCAGACTTCGGTCTCTTCCATCTTCTTCTCCTCATAAACAGCTTCCTCTGCGTTTTCAATGGAAGTCTTACGCTTACTGCCGTATTCCTTCTTGATCTGATCCAGTTCACCCATGATCACTGCTGCCATGGAGTCATAATTATTCAGGATATCCTCATAAGCAGCAATGTTCTTCATGGTTTCCTCATGCTCCTTCATCAGAGCATCGATCTCCAGACCGATCAGCTTGTAAAGACGCATGTCCAGGATAGCTGCGGCCTGTTTTTCTGTGAATTTCAAGGATTTTGCCGCTTTTTCGGATGTCTTGGTCTTGAATTTAATCCCTTCTGTGATACCGTCGGTCAGACATTTCTTTACCTGGTCACGGCTCTTGCTACCACGGAGGATCTCGATGATCAGATCAATGACATCACAGGCTTTGATAAGGCCTTCCTGGATCTCCCGTTTCTCCTGTTCCTTGGCAAGAAGGGTTGTATATTTTCTGGAATTTACTTCAAATACAAAGTCCACATGGTGAGCAATGATCTGCTTCAGTCCCAGTGTTTCCGGTCTTCCGTCTGCAACTGCCAGCATGTTGACACCGAAGGTATCCTCCAGTCGGGTCTTCTTATAGAGCATGTTGGTAAGGTTCTCCACGTCTGCATCGCGCTTCAGTTCCAGAACGATACGGATTCCCTCCTTGGAAGACTGGTTGGAAATATCCACGATATCTGTGGTCTTCTTGGTCTCTACCAGGGTTGCGATATCATTAAGGAATTTTCCGATGTTTGCACCGATCATGGTGTAAGGAATCTCTGTGATCACCAGCTGCTGGCGACCGCCCTTCAGCTTCTCTATTTCCACCCGTCCACGGATACGGAGCTTACCTGTTCCGGATTCATAGATCTTTACAAGGTCGTCCTTATTTACTACGATACCACCTGTCGGAAAATCCGGGCCCTTGAGATAACGCATCAGCCCACGGGTGCTGATATCATTATTCTTCATGTATGCCTTCACAGCATCCACCACTTCGCCCAGGTTATGCGGCGGGATGCTGGTAGCCATACCAACGGCTATTCCGTCTGCTCCGTTTACAAGGAGGTTTGGAATACGCACCGGAAGTACTACCGGCTCCTTCTCTGTTTCATCAAAGTTCGGCATAAAGTCCACAACGTTCTTATCCAGATCTTCCAGAAAAACCTCCTGGG
>ERZ1673747.2379-NODE-2379-length-14677-cov-5.432978_pt1 | contig 14677 bp, 7 predicted proteins | sample MGYA00580220_ERZ1673747 | MGnify/ENA primary metagenome ERZ1673747 (study PRJEB41218, sample SAMN15661769) | gut metagenome | host: Homo sapiens | place: Canada: London | collected 2015-08-20/2019-03-30 | study: EMG produced TPA metagenomics assembly of... | reverse complement strand
CTTACGCAAGTATTGGGAGGGGAGCGGATACTGTTTTTTCCTTCTTCTTTCCGTCGCGCTATCAAATACGGACAAAAAGATGCGGCAAATGAGATACTTCGTACCGAGGTTCTCAGTCGTTTGCAGAAAGGGGAGAAGGGGCTGTGTGTGGTTACCTATCCCGATGCATTGGCAGAGAAAGTCGTTTCCCGGAAAGAGTTGAGCGATAAGACGCTTAAGCTCGGTGTTGGCGAACGTGTTGATTCCACTTTTGTAACCGATGTGTTGCATAGTTACGGTTTCGAGTATGTTGACTATGTTTATGAGCCGGGTCAATACGCGGTTCGCGGAAGTATTATCGATGTTTTTTCTTTCTCATCGGAGTATCCCTATCGTATTGACTTTTTTGGAGATGAAGTGGAGAGCATCCGTACGTTTGAAGTGGATTCGCAACTTTCCCGTGAAAAGAAAGACAGTATTGTCATAGTGCCCGATCTGGCGGTGACAGGGATGGCATCGACCTCTTTTCTTGATTTCATTCCGAGGGATACGGTACTTGCCATGCGTGATTTCCTGTGGTTGCGTGAACGTATACAGAGCGTGCATGATGAGGCGTTGACTCCACAGGCGATTGCCGTACAGGAGGCCGAAGAAAACGGGGGCATTACACTTGAAGGGAAACTGATTGACGGGAGTGAATTTACAGTTCATGCGCTTGATTTCCGGCGTCTGGAGTTTGGTAATAAACCTACCGGTACAGCCGATGCCACGGTGTCTTTTGATGTTACGGCACAACCTATTTTCCATAAGAACTTTGATTTGGCGGCCGCTTCTTTTCAAGAGTATCAGGAAAAAGGATATTCATTGTATATCTGTAGTGACAGTACAAAACAGACCGATCGTATCCGTGCCATCTTTGAGGATAGGGGGGATAAAATTTCTTTTATAGCCGTGGAACGTACTCTTCACGAAGGTTTTGCAGATAATGAATTGCGGCTTTGCGTTTTTACGGATCATCAGTTGTTCGATCGTTTTCATAAATACAATCTGAAAAGCGACAAGGCCCGTTCGGGTAAAGTGGCTCTTTCATTAAAGGAACTCAATCAGTTTACTCCCGGTGATTATGTGGTGCATACCGATCACGGAGTAGGACGTTTTTCCGGATTGGTACGTATCCCTAATGGCGATACCACACAGGAGGTCATGAAATTGGTTTACCAGAATGACGATGTGGTTTTTGTTTCGATCCATTCGTTGCACAAGGTATCGAAGTATAAAGGAAAGGAGGGAGAACCTCCCCGTTTGAATAAATTGGGAACCGGTGCTTGGGAGAAGTTGAAGGAACGCACCAAGACCAAGATAAAAGACATTGCCCGTGATCTGATAAAACTCTACTCACAACGTCGTGAAGAAAAAGGATTTGCATATAGTCCGGATAGCTTTTTACAACGGGAACTGGAGGCGTCTTTCATCTATGAGGATACCCCTGACCAAAGCAAAGCAACGGCTGAAGTAAAAGCAGACATGGAACGTGACCGCCCCATGGACCGTCTGGTTTGCGGGGATGTAGGTTTCGGAAAAACGGAAGTGGCTATTCGTGCCGCATTTAAGGCGGTGGCCGATAATAAGCAGGTGGCCGTACTGGTGCCTACAACCGTATTGGCGTATCAGCATTTTCAAACCTTCCGTGAACGCTTGAAAGGGCTTCCCTGCCGGGTGGAATATCTGAGCCGTGCCCGTACGGCGGCACAAGCCAAAGCAGTGCTCAAAGGCCTTAGCGACGGAGAGGTCGGTATTCTTATCGGTACACACCGCATCTTGGGAAAGGATGTACATTTCAAAGATCTCGGTTTGCTGATTATCGATGAAGAACAAAAGTTCGGAGTATCCGTGAAAGAGAAGTTGCGCCAACTGAAAGTAAATGTAGATACACTGACCATGACTGCTACTCCTATTCCGCGTACGCTTCAGTTTTCATTAATGGGTGCACGAGATCTGAGCGTGATTTCCACACCGCCGCCCAATCGTTATCCGATACAGACCGAGCTACATACTTTCAATGAAGAGATTATTGCCGATGCCATTAATTTTGAGATGAGTCGCAACGGACAGGTGTTTTTCGTCAACAACCGTATTGCAAACTTGCCGGAATTGAAAGCTATGATCCTTCGCCATATTCCCGATTGCCGTATTGCCATCGGGCACGGACAAATGGAACCGTCGGAATTGGAACAGATTATCCTCGGATTTGTAAATTATGATTATGATGTATTGCTTGCTACCACTATTATAGAAAGCGGTATCGACATTCCCAATGCAAATACGATTATTATCAATCAGGCACAGAATTTCGGTTTAAGCGATCTTCACCAGATGCGCGGGCGGGTAGGGCGTAGTAATAAGAAAGCATTTTGCTATCTGCTTGCTCCTCCGTTGTCGTCACTTACCCCGGAGGGGAAACGGCGTTTGCAGGCTATTGAGAATTTTTCTGATTTGGGTAGCGGTATTCATATTGCCATGCAGGATCTCGATATTCGCGGTGCAGGAAATATGTTGGGAGCCGAGCAAAGCGGATTCATAGCCGACTTAGGGTATGAAACTTATCAGAAAATCCTTTCCGAAGCTGTACACGAATTGAAAACGGATGAGTTTGCCGAACTGTATGCCGATGAGATAAAAGGAGAAGGTGCAGTGAGCGGCGAACAGTTTGTGGAGGAGTGCCAGGTAGAGAGCGATCTGGAGTTGCTGCTGCCTGCCACTTATGTTACCGGTAGCAGTGAACGCATGCTTTTGTATCGCGAATTGGACGGATTGACATTAGATAGGGATGTAGATGCTTTTCGTTCGCGGCTTGAAGACCGTTTCGGGCCTGTACCCCCTGAGACGGAAGAACTGTTGCGGATCGTGCCGCTTCGTCGGCTTGCTGCCCGGTTGGGTGCTGAGAAGGTTTTTCTTAAGGCCGGCCGGATGACCTTGTTTTTCGTTTCCAACCCGGAGAGTCCGTTCTATCAAAGTCAGGCATTTGGCAAAGTGATCGATTATATGATGAAATACACCCGCCGTTGTGATTTGCGTGAGCAAAACGGAAGGCGCTCGATGCTGATAAAAGACATTCCGAATGTGGAAACGGCGGTCAGTGTATTGCAGGAAATAGTGGCTTTGCCCGTTGGATAAGGAATTATCAGTCGTATTCTCATGTATGATCAGTCGTATTTTCATCCTCACCCCGTCCGGAAGGCATTTTGGACGGGGTGTGCCCATTGAGGCTCGCTATTCTGGAACGTTGGTAATGATAGCTTACATCTCGTAGGCGTGACTTCCTCCTCCCGTTAGAAATAGAATCCTAAATTTACGTAGAATCCTACTTTTTTGCATTGGTTGGAGTATCCTAATGAAGCTTCCAAGGGGCCGAACATGCTATCGATTCCGTATCCTAAACTGAAACCATAGATGCATTTGTCTTCCAGAATATCAAAGAAATTATTGTTGTTCAGCGCTACGTTTCCGGTGAGACTTATGTAATGTTTGCTCCATAAGCGTTGACGAAGTTTCAATGCACCTACCACAACGGAGTTTTTCATGATTTCGATGTTGTCTATTCCTGCAAATGGCATTTGTTGGGAGATGAAACGTCCGAAATAGTCACCTCCTAATGCATTGGTGTATGGGTAGGGAATATCTCTACCGATGAGTACCCTGCCGTATACAGAGGGGAGCAGTGCGATTCGGTTGGTAAGTTGAAAGGCTTCCGACCATGAAATACTGAGTGCGGAGAATGGGGCATGTCCTTTATATTTTGCTAAGTTGTCGGTATAGAGCACATAGCCGGCTTTAAAGTCGGCTCCTTTATTCGGGAAATATCCTTTGTTGAACGTATTGTAATGTACTTGTGCAAAATAGCTGAAAAAATGTTCCGGTTGAATTTTCAGATTATATTCCGAACTGTTGTACAGGAAATCTTTATACTTAAAGTATTCGAAGCGTACTCCGATAGCAAAGCGCAGATTTTTGTACCAGACATCGGAGAAACTGAATTCGCCCGAATGATATTTATAAGTGGTATTGTATGCCCGGTCACCATGATTGTAGATATTGATATCATTGTATTCGAAGAGATAACCGAGATTAAAGTTTCTCATCTGCATTGGTTCCAGAGTATAGTCTACACGGGCGGCATATCGTTTTCCTAAGCGTCCGGTGACGGATATCTTAGAGGGGATACGGGTTTTCAGGTTTGATGTGGCATTCAGTAACACAGAGGCTGTTTCCTCGGAGTCGAAGCGAATTCCTAAATTTATATTTCTTTCATATTTCTCTTCCAATAGAAAGTCGAGTTTGTAGCCTTCCGGCATATTGGTCAGTTTATAACTGACGTTGGAATAGGCTTGGCTTCCTCTCAGTACCGAAAGGGCTTTTTCCAGTTGCGCCACACTGATCTCACTATCCTCTTTCAACTTGCATTTCCGTATCATCCACTTTTTGTCGGCATCTTCAATGCCGGAGAAATTAATCTCTTTTACAAAAAACTTCCGGGAAGAAGAGAGAGAAGTGTACGGCCCGTGAGCTTCCGGTTTATAATCTTCCGGGATGCCGATTTTCTTCTTCAATTTTAGCAAGTCGTCCCATTTCTCAAGTGCGGCTTCTTCTCCACGGTTCGTCAGTGTATCGAGTGCGTTCGGGGTGAAGCTGGCCGAGGAGTATCCTTTTACATTTACTTTAATATGGACGTCTGATGCGGCAACGTTTCTTGCGTAATTTTCCTGTGTGGTCAGATCTATGATTTGTAGCAGAATATCAGGTGCCGTATTCAATTCTTCTTCCGTTCGCAATTTATTTTGAACATCTACCCCGATGATGATTTCCGCTCCCATGGCTTTGGCCACATTTACCGGATAATTATTCTTCATACCTCCGTCTACCAATACCATGCCGTCGATTCGTACCGGAGTGAATACACCGGGAATAGCCATGCTGGCGCGCATGGCAGTGGAAAGCGCGCCGTCATGAAATACGATTTCTTTTCCATTTACTACGTTTTCCGAAACACAGGCAAAAGGAATCGGTAATTTATTGAAATCGATTGAATCGTGATATCCTACGGTCAGGTCAGAGAATAGATTGGCAAGATTCTGTCCTTTGATAACTCCTCCCGAAGCTTGTTCCTTGAAACGTTTTCCGGTGAGAGGGAGCGATAACACGAAAGTTTCTGATTTTTCTCTTTCGGACATTGTTTGCTGGCTTCGTTTGATACGGTCGCTGAGCAGGAAAGTCCAGTCCTGCTTTTTCACCATGCTGTCCAGTTGCTGGGGGGTATAGCCGATAGCGTATAATCCTCCGATAATAGATCCCATACTGGTGCCTACGATATAATCGATGGGAATACCGGCTTCTTCGATAACTTTGAGTGCTCCGATATGTGCAACTCCTTTTGCACCGCCACCACTGAGAACCACGCCTACCTTTTTGCGCTGCTGTGCGGAAGAGGGCAAGGTAAAAAAAAGACAAGTCAGGAGAACCAATGTCAGAGATAAATGTTTTTTCATTAAGGATATTTGTTATATCTATTATTATAAAGTACAAATGTATGCGATAATTTGTTTAGTAGTAGAAGATATTTATCTCGTTTTTTGGTCCGAAAGTCGGATTTGTAGATAAATTCCACAATTAGAAAAGAAAATCTACAATTCTGTGAATATACTGTTTGGGATATAATGAACTGATTTATAATGAAAAATACAATATTAATTACTTTGGTATACAATTTGTATGCTACAAAACTAAGAACAAACATAAGTTAAATTAAATAATTCATCCGATTATGAGATTATTTTTCTCAAAAAAAGAATTGAAGTTAAAGCGAAAGAGAACCATTGCTGCTGTTGTTTGCATCATTCTGCTGTTAGGCATTTATTGGGTACTGACCCGGCCGCGTAAGGCTGAACCGGAAATTCCTACGGTCATGGTAGAAGCGGCTGCAAAAGACGATGTAGAAATTTATGGTGAGTATGTAGGCCGTATCCGTGCCCAACAGTTTGTAGAGGTACGTGCCCGGGTAGAAGGGTATCTGGAACAGATGCTTTTTGCCGAAGGTACTTACGTAAATAAGAATCAAGTACTTTTTGTCATTAACCAGGAGCAATATCGGGCTAAAGCAGATAAAGCCCGGGCTCAGTTGAAGAAAGACGAGGCACAAGCACTGAAAGCACAACGTGATTTTGAACGTATCAAACCTCTGTATGCACAGAATGCCGCCAGTCAATTGGATCTTGATAATGCCGAAGCGGCTTACGAAAGCGCTGTCGCTACGGTTGCCATGAGTGAAGCCGATCTGGCACAGGCAGAGTTGGAATTGGGGTATACGCTGGTCCGTTCTCCACTCTCGGGGCATATCAGCGAAAGAAATGTCGATTTGGGAACTTTAGTCGGTCCCGGTGGGAAATCTTTGCTGGCTACGATTGTCAAGAGTGATACGGTATTGGTGGATTTCAATATGACGGCTTTGGATTATCTGAAAAGTAAAGAACGTAACATCAATATCGGCCAACAGGATTCCAGCCGTTCCTGGCAGCCGAACATTTCGATTACATTGGCCGACAATACGGTCTATCCTTATAAAGGTTATGTGGATTTTGCCGAACCGCAGGTAGACCCCCAAACGGGTACATTCTCTGTTCGTGCTGAAATGCCCAATCCGAAGCAGGTATTATTACCCGGACAGTTTACCAAAGTGAAACTGCTGCTCGATGTTCGTGAGGGAGCCGTTGTGGTGCCGTTGAAAGCAGTAACGATTGAAAAAGGAGGAGCTTACATTTATGTGATGCGCAGAGATTCTACTGTTGAAAGGCGTTTCATTGAATTGGGACCCGAATTTGGCAATAAAGTAGTTGTAGAACGGGGACTTGTACAGGGAGAGATGATTGTTGTTGAAGGATTCCACAAATTGAATCCGGGTATGAAAGTCCGGGTGGTAGAAGCCGGTGCGATGGATTCCGGTACGGTTGACAGTGTGGATAATGCTAAAAAGGATTAAGTAATGAAAGTAAGTTTTTTTATAGATAGGCCGGTTTTTTCTGCGGTATTGTCTATTGTTATTGTTATCATCGGAATTATCGGTCTGACCATGCTTCCGGTGGACCAATATCCGCAGATTACGCCTCCCGTTGTTAAGATCAGTGCTTCTTATCCCGGAGCCAGTGCACTGACGGTTTCGCAGGCTGTGGCGACTCCTATCGAACAGGAGATAAACGGTACTCCGGGTATGCTTTATATGGAATCCAACAGTTCCAATTCCGGAGGATTTTCTGCAACAGTTACTTTTGACGTGTCTGCCGATGCGGATTTAGCGGCTGTTGAGATTCAAAATCGGGTGAAACTTGCCGAATCCCGTCTTCCCGCCGAAGTAATTCAGAATGGTATATCAGTGGAGAAGCAGGCACCCAGTCAGTTGATGACGCTTTGTCTGACTTCTTCCGATCCGAAATTCGATGAAATCTATCTGAGTAACTTTGCTACTATCAATGTGCTTGATGTGCTTCGTCGTATTCCCGGTGTGGGGCGTGTGTCGAATATAGGTAGCCGGTATTATGCCATGCAGATATGGGCGCAGCCCGATAAACTGGCAAATTTCGGTCTTACCGTACAGGATTTGCAGAACGCATTGAAAGACCAGAACCGTGAGTCGGCTGCCGGTGTACTCGGTCAACAACCTGTAAAGGGGTTGGATATCACCATCCCTATTACTACGCAAGGTCGTCTTTCCACTGTCAGTCAGTTTGAAGATATCGTAGTACGTGCCAATTCGAACGGTTCCATTATCCGTCTGAGGGATGTGGCGCGTGTATCGCTCGAGGCTTCTTCCTATAATACGGAGAGTGGTATCAATGGAGAGAATGCCGCAGTACTCGGTATTTATATGTTGCCCGGCGCCAATGCCATTGAAGTGGCCGACAATGTAAAGGAGGCCATGGAAGAGATCAGTAGGAACTTTCCGGAAGGATTGAATTACGAAATACCGTTTGATATGACTACCTATATTTCCGAGTCTATCCATGAGGTATATAAAACACTGTTTGAGGCACTTGTCCTGGTCGTGTTGGTTGTTTTTCTCTCTTTACAGAGTTGGCGTGCCACATTGATACCGATTGTGGCTGTACCTATTTCATTGATCGGTACCTTCGGTTTTATGTTGATATTCGGCTTTTCACTGAATATCCTTACTCTGTTAGGGTTGATCCTTGCCATCGGTATTGTGGTGGATGACGCGATTGTGGTGGTAGAGAGTGTGGAGCATATCATGGAAACCGAAAAGTTGAGTGCTTACGAAGCCACCAAGAAGGCAATGGAGGGGCTGACCAGTGCATTGATTGCCACTTCGCTGGTGCTTTGCGCAGTATTCGTTCCTGTTAGCTTCTTAAGTGGAATTACCGGACAACTTTACCGACAGTTTACCATAACGATTGCCGTGTCGGTATTAATCTCTACTGTGGTTGCACTTACGCTCAGCCCTGTCATGTGTTCTCTGATTCTGAAACCGGATAACGGAAAGAAGAATATCGTGTTCCGTAAAATTAATCATTGGCTGAACGTCGGTAATAATAAATACGTGAGTATCATTACCCGGGTTATTCGTAATCCGCGACGCGTGTTGAGTGCCTTCGGCGTAGTATTGATCGGTATTTTGTTGTTGCATCGCATTATTCCCACCAGTTTCCTTCCGGTAGAAGATCAGGGATATTTCAAAATAGAGCTCGAATTGCCCGAAGGGGCTACTTTGGAGCGTACACGCCAAGTGACGGAGCGTGCCATCTCTTTTCTTGATAAGAATCCATACATCGCTTATGTGCAGAATGTAACCGGAAGCAGTCCTCGTGTCGGGAGTAATCAGGCGCGTAGTGAGTTGACCGTTATTCTGAAACCGTGGGAAGAACGTAAGGAAACCAGCATAAACAAAATCATGTCGGAAGTGCAGAAACACTTGGAGGAGTATCCCGAATGCAAGGTCTATCTTTCCACTCCACCGGTTATTCCCGGCTTGGGAAGTTCCGGAGGTTTTGAAATGCAGCTTGAGGCTCGCGGCGAAGCCACATTCGATAATTTGGTGCAGGCTGCCGATACGTTGATGTACTATGCTTCCAAGCATAAAGAACTGGCCGGGCTCTCTTCTTCCTTACAGGCGGAAATCCCTCAGTTATATTTCGATGTGGACCGTGATAAAGTGAAAATGTTAGGTGTGCCTTTGGCTGATGTCTTTTCTACGATGAAAGCCTATACCGGTTCTGTTTATGTGAATGATTTTAACATGTTTAACCGTATATATAAGGTGTATATTCAGGCAGAAGCTCCCTATCGTGAACATAAGGACAATATCAATCTGTTTTTTGTGAAAGCTTCCAATGGAGTGATGGTTCCTTTGACCTCTTTGGGTAATGCTTCGTACACCACAGGTCCCGGTAGCATTAAACGTTTTAATATGTTTACAACGGCCGTTATCCGTGGTGAGGCTGCCCACGGATACAGTTCGGGACAAGCCATGGAGATTATGGAACAGATAGCCCGTGATCATTTGCCGGATAATATCGGTCTGGAATGGAGCGGTCTTTCCTATCAGGAGAAACAAGCCGGAGGGCAGACCGGTCTCGTGCTGGCATTGGTTTTTCTTTTTGTCTTCCTCTTTTTGGCAGCACAATACGAGAGCTGGACTTTGCCGGTTGCCGTATTGCTCTCTTTGCCGATTGCTGCATTAGGTGCTTATTTAGGGGTATGGATCTGTGGGTTGGAGAATGATGTTTATTTCCAGATCGGCCTTGTGATGCTGGTAGGTTTGGCTGCAAAGAATGCTATTCTTATTGTAGAATTTGCCAAAGTACAGGTCGACAACGGAGAAGACATTGTTACGGCCGCTATCAATGCCGCCCGTCTGCGCTTCCGCCCCATTCTGATGACATCTCTTGCCTTTGTGCTCGGTATGCTTCCGATGGTATTGGCAAGCGGTCCCGGTTCTGCCAGTCGCCAGGCCATCGGTACGGGAGTATTCTTCGGAATGATATTTGCAATTGTCCTGGGCATTATTTTGGTACCGTTCTTCTTTGTAATGGTATATAAAACGACTACTAAGATACGCCACAGAAGCGGTGGGGTGAAAATTCCGTTTGCTTCCAAACTAAAACGTAAATGATTATGAAACGAAATGACATCTATATAACTTTAGTAACCCTTCTTGTCCTTGTCACCTTCTCCGCCTGCAAGGTGGGGAAGAGCTACACCCGTCCCGATCTTCATTTGCCCGATAGCCTTGCACAATATCAGGACTCGTTGAGCTTTGGGGATATGGATTGGTGGAACATTTATACAGATTCCACCCTCCGTGGACTGATAGCAAAATCTTTGGAATATAATAAAGATATTCTGATTGCCGCCGCCCGTGTGAAAGAGATGGCGGCGCAAAAAAGAATTTCGACGGCAGCGCTGCTTCCCGATATAAAAGGAACGGTGACCGGTGAACGCGAATTTGAAAATCATGGTGGAGATGCTTTTAAACGTAATGATACTTTTGAAGCCCAAGTACTGTTTTCTTGGGAACTGGATTTATGGGGGAATCTGCGCTGGGCACGTTCGGCAAGTATTGCTGAGTATCTGCAATCGGTAGAAGCGCAACGTGCACTTCGCATGACGATTGTATCCGAAGTAGCCCAAGCCTACTATGAACTTGTAGCTCTCGATACGGAGTTGGAGATCGTTCGCCAGACTTTGAAAGCCCGCGAAGAAGGGATGCGCTTGGCGCGTATTCGTTTCGAGGGAGGACTGACATCCGAAACCTCTTATCGCCAGTCGCAGGTGGAACTTGCCCGTACGGCAACGTTGGTGCCCGATCTGGAGCGTAAGATCAGCCTTAAGGAAAATGACATAGCTTTTCTTGCCGGGGAGTATCCTAATAAGATAGCCCGCAGCCGTTTGTTGCAGGAGTTCAACTTCCCGAACGAATTGCCCATAGGTTTACCCTCCGATTTGCTGGAACGACGTCCGGATATCCGTCAGGCCGAACAAAAGTTGATTGCTGCAAATGCCAAAGTAGGGGTGGCATATACAAATATGTTTCCCCGTATTTCACTTACCGGCGGGGCAGGAGCCGAAAGTGTGGTTCTTTCCGATCTCCTGAAATCTCCTTATGGTATTATGGAAGGTGCTTTATTGACTCCGATTTTTGGCTGGGGAAAGAATCGCGCTGCATTGAAAGCGAAAAAAGCGGCTTATGAAGCAGAGGTACACAGTTATGAAAAAACAGTCCTTACTGCTTTTAAAGAGACGCATAACGCCATTGTCAATTTTAATAAGATAAAGGAGGTATATGATTTGAGGGCCAAGCTGGAACGTTCTTCAAAGAGCTATGTAGATTTGGCGCAGCTTCAGTATATCAATGGTGTTATTAACTATCTCGATGTGCTCGATGCCCAGCGTGGATATTTCGATGCCCAGATCGGTTTGAGCAATGCGATTCGCGATGAACTGATTGCCGTTGTACAGGTGTATAAAGCACTGGGTGGCGGCTGGCAGGTAAAAGACGAAGGCAAATAGAGTATTGGATAGTAAGGTATCTGTACTCTGATATGCTTAGTTACCAATATGTTATTTAATCAGGATTATATTCTTAGTTGTAAAACATCCCCATGTTTTGGTTGACAACATCCCCATGTTCTTATGCAGAACATCCGGATGTTGTCGGTTAAAACATGGGGATGTTTTTATGATTCGATTGCGTTCATAATTTCATGAGAATAGTACTCTCTTCCGGTGTTGTATTCCTATGTTATTGGTTGCTTTTTATTGTCTTTTCATTGTTCCGTTACATACGGCTGAATTATATTAATGGATCATAAAACTTTTTAATCGTCATTTGCGTTTTTCATCTTTGTCGATGTAAAGTCTCTATAACCGAAATAGTTGCTAACATTATTTACGCATGCTCTTTCATAATTCAGAAAAAAACACGAAATTTGCATCGCTTTTGATTTTTTAGAATCGAACTTACTAACACCTTTAAATAAAAATAAAGAAAATGACTAAAAGTGCATTGCAAATCGCAAGGGCTGCTTATCAGCCCAAACTTCCGAAAGCTCTGAAAGGAGCTGTTAAGGCTGTAGAAGGCGCTGCTACTCAATCTGTAGCCGATCAGGAAGCTATTCAGAAATTATTTCCTAATACGTACGGTATGCCATTGATCAAGTTCGAGGCCGGTGAAGCTGTAAAGTTGCCTGCCATGAACGTGGGTGTTATTCTTTCCGGTGGACAAGCTCCGGGCGGACATAACGTGATCTCCGGCCTGTTCGACGGTATCAAAGCGCTGAATCCGGATAGCAAATTGTATGGTTTCATCCTCGGCCCCGGCGGCCTGGTTGACCATAATTATATGGAACTGACTTCGGATATCATCGACGAATATCGTAATACCGGCGGTTTCGATATTATCGGTTCCGGTCGTACGAAGTTGGAAAAAGAAGATCAGTTTGAGAAAGGTCTTGAAATTCTGAAAGAGTTGGGTATCAAAGCACTTGTGATCATCGGCGGTGATGACTCTAACACAAACGCTTGTGTATTGGCTGAATATTACGCAGCTAAGAAAGCCGGTGTACAGGTGATCGGTTGTCCGAAGACAATCGACGGTGACTTGAAGAACGAAATGATCGAGACTTCTTTCGGATTCGATACTGCTTGTAAAGTTTACTCGGAAGTGATCGGAAATATCCAGCGTGACTGTAACTCAGCGCGTAAATATTGGCACTTCATCAAACTGATGGGACGTTCGGCTTCTCATATCGCTTTGGAATGTGCTTTGCAGGTTCAGCCTAATGTTTGTATCATCTCTGAAGAAGTTGAGGCTAAAGATATGTCCTTGGACGACGTAGTGACTTACATTGCTCAGGTAGTGGCCGATCGTGCTGCACAGGGTAATAACTTCGGTACGGTTCTTATTCCCGAAGGCTTGGTAGAGTTTATTCCGGCTATGAAGCGTCTGATTGCCGAACTGAATGACTTCCTGGCTACGAATGCCGAAGAGTTCTCTCAGATTAAGAAGTCTCACCAGCGTGATTATATCATCCGTAAACTTTCTCCGGAAAACTCGGCTATCTATGCAAGTCTTCCCGAAGGAGTGGCCCGTCAGTTGACGTTGGATCGCGACCCGCACGGAAACGTACAGGTATCACTGATTGAAACGGAAAAACTGTTGTCGGAAATGGTTGCCACTAAACTGGCTACTTGGAAAGCAGAAGGTAAATATGTAGGTAAGTTTGCTGCACAACATCACTTCTTCGGTTATGAAGGGCGTTGCGCTGCTCCGTCAAATTATGACGCAGACTATTGCTACTCATTGGGTTATACTGCTTCTATGTTGATTGCTAATGGCAAGACGGGGTATATGTCGTCTGTACGCAATACGACTGCTCCTGCAGAAGAATGGATTGCAGGCGGTGTGCCTATCACAATGATGATGAATATGGAGCGTCGTCATGGAGAAATGAAACCGGTTATCCAGAAAGCTCTGGTGAAACTGGATGGTGCTCCGTTCAAGACATTTGCCGCTATGCGTGACCAGTGGGCTATGACTACGGATTATGTATATCCGGGTCCTATTCAATACTTCGGTCCGACTGAAGTATGCGACCAGCCTACTAAGACTTTGCAGTTGGAACAAGCAAAATAAGTAGTAAGTAGATGGTAGATAGAAGTTAGGAGTCAGGAGTCAGTAGTTAGGAGTTAAAATCTATGTAGCGTGTTAGCATTATGCCATTAGATTCTAACTACTATTTACCGACTATTCACTTCTGACTCCTGACCATTCACTTCTAACTACTATCTACTAACTTCTAACTTCTAATATGACTAACTCCCGTCAACCTATACCTCGTAAAAAAAAATCTGCTACTTCCCGTCGTTCTCCGCGAAAGACAACGAAAAAGGCCGTTCGTACTACTATGCCTATATGGCTGCGTAATGTGCTCGTTGCCGTCATTGTCGCTTTTTTCTCGGTGGCATTTTATTATTTCTTTATTAGGCCTTATGCTTATCGTTGGAAACCTTGTTATGGGTTGAAAGCATATGGAATTTGTGTACCTTGCTGTTATGATGTGCATGGTATCGATATATCGCATTATCAGGGAGATATCGACTGGGGGCAACTGACGCAGAGCCGTTTGACTGACTTTCCCATTGAATTTGTTTTTATGAAGGCTACTGAGGGAGGAGATCATGGCGATGATACTTTTGCCCGTAACTTTTCCGAAGCGGGAAAGCACGGATTTATTCGTGGTGCCTATCATTTTTTCTCTCCGGCTACTGACCCTTTAAAACAGGCGGATTTCTTTATTCGTACAGTGAAACTTGCTCCGGGAGATCTTCCTCCGGTGCTGGATGTGGAAGTAACCGGCAAGAAAAAAAAGGAAGAACTACAAGGGAATATAAAACGTTGGCTCGACCGAATAGAAGCACATTATGGGGTGAAACCGATTTTGTACACCTCTTATAAATTTAAAAAACGTTATTTGAGTGATTCTATTTTTGATACTTATCCTTATTGGATAGCCCATTACTATGTGGATTCAGTAAAGTATGAAGGCAAATGGCATTTTTGGCAACATACGGATGTAGGCAGCGTACCCGGTATTGAAGAGAATGTGGATCTGAATGTATTCAACGGGACATTAGA
>ERZ1673747.2373-NODE-2373-length-14721-cov-6.384699_pt1 | contig 14721 bp, 10 predicted proteins | sample MGYA00580220_ERZ1673747 | MGnify/ENA primary metagenome ERZ1673747 (study PRJEB41218, sample SAMN15661769) | gut metagenome | host: Homo sapiens | place: Canada: London | collected 2015-08-20/2019-03-30 | study: EMG produced TPA metagenomics assembly of... | reverse complement strand
GCATCGACATTTTTGAAACGCCGGAGTTCGGCCGCGTGCTGACGCTGGACGGCAACGTCATGCTGACCGAGCGCGATGAGTTCATCTATGACGAGATGATCACCCATGTGCCGATGGCCGTACACAGAAGTGCCAAGGACATTCTGGTCATCGGTGCCGGTGACGGCGGCGTTGTGCGCGAGCTGACCCGCTACGACCGGGTCGAGCGCATCGACCTCGTTGAGATGGACCCGCAGGTCATCGAGGCCTGCCGCGCTTACCTGCCCGGCAACGCCTGCCGTATGGATGACCGCCGCGTGCATATCTACTACGAGAATGCGCTCAAATTCATCCGCCGGTGCGAGGACGAGTACGATCTGATCATCGTGGATTCCTCCGACCCGTTCGGCCCGTCGGAGGGGTTGTTCACCCGCGAGTTTTACGGCAACTGCTTCAACGCGCTGCGCGCGGACGGCATCATGGTCAACCAGCAGGGCAGCCCCTTCTATGCTGAGGACGCGACCGCCATGCAGCGCAGCCACAAGCGCATCGCAAGCACCTTCCCGATCAGTAAGGTGTATCAGGCACACATCCCCACCTTTGCGGCGGGCTACTGGCTGTTCGGCTTTGCCAGCAAAAAATATCATCCTATCAACGATATGGACGCCGATGCGTGGAATGCGCTGAACATGCGCACCCGCTATTACACGACCCGGCTGCATGTCGGTGCATTTTACCTGCCGGCGTTTCTGGAGGAAATGCTGCGCGAAGTGGAGGAACACTGATGCTGCATCGCAATGTTGAAAATTTCATCGGCTGCGACAGCAGCTACCGCACGGCAAGCATTGTTTTATACGGCGCACCGTTTGATTCCACCACCAGCTACCGCCCCGGCGCGCGGTTCGGCCCCGCTGCCATGCGGCACGAAAGCTACGGTCTGGAGACCTACAGCCCCTATCAGGACAAGGACCTGACAGACGGCAATGTGTTCGACAGCGGCGATTTGGAGCTCTGCTTCGGCTCGTCGGAAAGTGCCCTTGTGGACATTGAATCCCGCGCGGCCGAGATCCTGCGGGACGGCAAGCTGCCGCTGCTGCTCGGCGGCGAGCATCTTGTTACTCTGGGTGCCGTGCGCGCAGCCGAGCGCAAATATCCCGATCTGCACATCGTCCATTTTGACGCCCACGCAGACCTGCGGGATGATTACCTCGGCGCGCAGCTGAGCCATGCCTGTGTGCTGCGCCGCTGCCATGATCTGATCGGTGACGGGCGCATCCACCAGTTCTGCATACGCAGCGGTGAGCGGGAGGAATTTCAGTTTGCGGCCCGCCACACCGATATGCACCGCTTCGATTTCACCGGTCTGGCCGAGCTGACCGACTGGCTCTGCCAGACGCGCGTGTCGGTCTACCTGACCATCGACCTCGACTGCCTTGACCCCTCGGCCTTTCCCGGTACCGGCACGCCTGAGGCAGGCGGCGTAAGCTTTCTGCAGCTTTTACAAGCGATTCGCACCGTGACAAAGGCCAACATCATCGGCGCGGATGTCAACGAGCTGGCCCCCATGCTCGACCAGAGCGGCGTTTCGACCGCCACGGCCTGCAAGGTACTGCGGGAGCTGCTGCTGGCGCTGGAAAAGTAAGCAGCCATCCCTGTAGGGGGCGGCGTCCTCGACGCCCCGCGGAGGGGTCAAGACCCCTCCCTACATTCTCAACCTTATCGGGGGAGAGGATGTAGGGGCGGATTCCATATCCGCCCGGGAAAGCTGCCGCTGCCACAAACAGGCACGGGCGAACAATACTCTCCCCTACAAAACATCCATACACATCATACAATACAATAAAATACAAAGGAGTCCCATCATGAGCAAAGTTCTTGTTATCGGCTGCGGCGGCGTTGCATCTGTCGCCATCTCCAAGTGCTGCCAGGTCAGCGATGTTTTCACCGAGCTGTGCATCGCCAGCCGCACTAAGTCCAAGTGCGATGCCCTCGCTGCCAAGCTGGCCCCGCACACAAAGACCAAAATCACCACCGCGCAGGTCGATGCCGATGATGTGCAGCAGCTCTGCGACCTCATCAACGCCTACAAGCCTGACCTTGTCATGAACATTGCCCTGCCCTATCAGGATCTGACCATCATGGACGCCTGCCTTGCCTGCGGCGTCAACTACATGGACACCGCCAACTACGAGCCGGAAAACACCGATGACCCGGAATGGCGCACCATCTATGAGAAGCGCTGCAAGGAGGCTGGCTTCTCCGCCTACTTTGACTACAGCTGGCAGTGGGCCTACAAGAAAAAGTTTGAGGACGCCGGCCTGACCGCCCTGCTGGGCTGCGGCTTTGACCCGGGCGTAACCCAGGCCTACTGCGCCTACGCTGCCAAGCATGAGTTCGATTCCATCGACACGATCGATATTCTGGACTGCAACGGCGGTGACCACGGCTACGCCTTTGCCACCAACTTCAACCCCGAGATCAACCTGCGCGAGGTCTCTGCCCCCGGCAGCTACATGGAGAACGGCAAGTGGGTCGAGATCCCGGCCATGAGCATCAAGCGCGAGTACAACTTTGATCAGGTCGGCCAGAAGGATATGTACCTGCTGCACCATGAGGAGATCGAGTCCTTGGGCAAGAACCTGCCCGGCGTCAAGCGCATCCGCTTCTTCATGACCTTCGGCCAGAGCTATCTTGACCACATGCGCTGCCTTGAGGATGTGGGCATGCTCTCCACCACGCCCATCAACTACAACGGTCAGGAGATCGTCCCCATCCAGTTCCTGAAGGCTCTGCTGCCCGATCCCGCCAGCCTCGGCCCCCGCACGAAGGGCAAGACGAACATCGGCTGCATCTTCACCGGCAAAAAGGACGGCAAGGACAAGACCTACTACATCTATAATATCTGCGACCATCAGGAGTGCTACCGCGAGGTCGGCAGCCAGGCCATCAGCTACACGACCGGTGTGCCTGCCATGTGCGGCGCTCTGATGATGCTGACCGGCGAGTGGGTCAAGCCCGGCGTCTACACGGTCGAGGAGTTCAACCCCGATCCGTTCCTCGATGCACTGGATAAGTACGGCCTGCCCCGCAGCGAGAACCACAACCCGGTTCTGGTGGACTGATGGCAATGCACGATGCACGGCCGCCGTTTGCGGCCATCGGCGGCACGGTGCCGCCGGAATTTTCCGCCCTGCCCACACCCTGCTATCTGCTGGATGAAAATGCGCTGACCCGCAACGCGGAGATTCTGGGCGGGCTGGCACAGCGCACCGGCTGCAGGGTGCTGCTGGCGCAAAAGGCGTTCAGCAACTATGACCTGTATCCCCTGCTGGCGCCGTACTTGGCGGGCACCGAGGCCAGCGGCCTGTTCGAGGCACGGCTGGGCGCTGAGGAGATGCCCGGCGGTGAGGTGCATGTCTTTTGCGCCGCCTACCGCGCGGACGAGATGGACGAGCTGCTGCGCTATGCCGACCATATCGTCTTTAACTCCCCTGCGCAGCTGGCGCGCTTCGGCCCCAAAGCCAAGGCAGCCGGTAAGAGCGTAGGGCTGCGCATCAACCCAGAATGCTCCACGCAGGACGGCCACGCGATCTACGATCCCTGCGCGCCCGGCAGCCGCCTTGGTACGACCCGCGCAGCATGGGATGCCGCCGTGTCGCAGGACCCCAGCCTGCCGCAGCTTTTGGACGGACTGCACTTCCACACGCTCTGCGAGCAGGACGCCGATGCGCTGGCCGTGACGCTGGACGCCGTGGCAGAAAAGTTTGGCGATCTTCTGCCCAATATGCAGTGGCTCAACTTTGGCGGCGGACATCACATCACCCGCCCCGGCTACGACATTGCCACGCTGGAGCACTGCATCGCCCGCGCACAGAATGCATGGGGCGTGACGGTCTATCTGGAGCCGGGTGAGGCCTGTGCGCTGAATGCCGGTTACCTGCTGACCCGCGTGCTGGATGTAGTGAAAAACGGCGATACCACCGTAGCCATTCTGGATGCCAGCGCCTCCTGTCATATGCCCGATGTCATTGAGATGCCCTACCGCCCGCCGCTGCTGGGCGCAGAGGAACCCGGTGAAAAGCCCTGCACGGTACGCCTTGCCGGGCCGACCTGTCTGGCCGGGGATGTCATCGGCGATTACGGCTTTGATACCGCCCCCCGCGCGGGTGATTTGCTGGTGTTCGGCGATATGGCCATCTACACGACCTGCAAAAACAATACCTTCAACGGTATGCCGCTGCCGGCCATCCTCTGCCGTTGTGCAGACGGCTCTGTGCGCAGCATCGCAGCCTTCGGGTATGAGGATTTCAAATACCGGCTCGGCAGCAGAGAGTAACACTGTGCCCGCGTACGGTGGACACCAAATGGTCGGTTTTCGGCATTTTTGAGCAAATTCTTCTGTATAGTTTATAAAATTATAGACAATACATGCGAATAGTGTTACAATGGTGACAGTATGGGGCGGATTCATCCCCCCCGCAAGTAAGGAGAATTGCCGTGAAGCTGAACAACCGCCGCACCATTCTGGTGGGCCTTGCGTTTTTGTCGATCTGTACCTTCTGGCAGATGTACGACAGCGTTATGACCCTGATCCTGACCGACACCTTTAAACTGAACGAGACCTTCGCCGGTGCCATCATGGCGGCGGACAATGTACTGGCGTTGTTCCTGCTGCCGTTCTTTGGTGCCCTGTCCGACAAGACCCACACCAAAATCGGGCGCCGTATGCCGTTCATCGTAGGCGGTACGGCCGCTGCAGCCGTGCTGATGAACCTGATTCCCCTGTTGGACGACCGCTATGCCGCCAACCCCAGCCCGGCCACACTGGTGATCTTCATCGTGGTGCTGGGCCTGCTGCTGGTGGCGATGGGCACCTATCGTTCCCCCGCTGTGGCGCTGATGCCCGATGTCACCCCCAAGCCGCTGCGCAGCCGCGCCAATGCCATCATCAATCTGATGGGCGCCGTGGGCGGTATCCTGTATCTGGGGCTTGCGGCGGTTCTGTACCCCGCCTCCAAAACCCACGGGCTGGCGCATGTCAGCTACCGCCCGCTCTTCCTCATCGTTTCGCTTATCATGGTCACGGCTGTTTTGATTCTCTACCTGACCATCAAGGAGCCTAAGCTCGAGGCAGAAAACCAAAAGCTGGAGGCTGCCCACCCCGAATGGAATCTCGCTGCCGATGACGGGCAGGGCCATGAGGTGCTGCCCGCGCCGGTCAAGCGCAGCCTGACTTTCCTGCTGATCTCGATCTCGCTGTGGTTTATCGGCTATAACGGCGTTACAACCTGGTTCACCAAATATGTCGAGGCTGTCATGGGCGAGGGTCTGGGCGGCGCGTCTACCTGCCTGCTGGTTGCCACGGCAGGTGCCATCGTCTCCTATATTCCCATCGGTGCGCTGGCCGCCAAGATCGGCCGCAAGCGCACGATCCAGTGCGGCATTGTGCTGCTGGCCACCTGCTTTATGCTCGGATATCTGCTGACGACTGTCTATTCCTCCATCCAGCCCATCATGTATGTGGTGTTTGCGTTGGTCGGCCTTGCTTGGGCAGGCATCAATGTCAACTCTCTGCCGATGGTCGTGGAGATGTGCCGCGGCAGTGACATCGGCAAGTTTACCGGGTATTATTACACCTTCTCGATGGCCGCGCAGGTCGTGACCCCCATTGTCGCGGGCAGTCTGATGCGCGCCATTGACTACCGCGTACTCTTCCCCTACGCTGCAACCTTTGTGGCGCTGAGCTTTGTCACCATGTGCTTTGTGCGCCACGGTGACACCAAGGCCGAAGCGAAAAAGGGCCTTGAGGCCTTTGAGGATATGGACAGCTAAATAAAATTTCTGACGGGAGCGATCCGCTCCCGTCAGGAAAAAAGGACATCCGCATTACCCACGGATGTCCTTTTATTATTTGACGCTGTTTTGTCTGTCACACCACTGGTTACGACTCCATCTGATTCACGCCTGATCGTACTTGCTGGGCACGGCGCGCAGGGAGATCGTGCGGTCAAAGGTGCTGTATGCGGTCAGGTAGGCGGTAAAGCAGCCGTCCATCCGGCCCATGCTGCCCTCCTTGCCGGCGGTGTAGTTATGCTCGGCAAAGCAGGGGCCGACCGAAATACCGTTCACCCCCTTGGATGCGACCAGCGTGCCGTCCTTGACAACGACACCGCCGCCGTCATTGCCCTCGAGCATGAAATGCTCGTTCTCGACGCGGCAGCCCGCGTTGAAGGCCAGCTCCACCCGCAGCGGGGCGCGGTCAATGCCGGAGTTGACGATGTGGATGTCCAGACCGTTTTCGACCTCGTTCACCTGCACGTCAAACACCATGTCGGGGCCGTAGAGCTTTTCGCGGTGGGCGTTGTCCATCTGCCACCAATCGCTGGTGGCGGGCTTTTCGGCAAAGGGCAGGTAATACCAGCCTGTCATGGTCTGGTGCAGGGCATAGCCGCCGTCCTTGGGGGCCAGCGCTGCGGGGACAAAGTTGCGGTGCTCGCAGAAGCTCGCGCCGATGCGCACGGTCAGCGTGAAGTCGCCGTGTTGGAAGAACAAAAAGCTCGGGCTGTTGTTCAAGATCGTGTAGGACCAGCTTCCGCGGCGGCAGCGCACAATGCCCGACCCTTCGTAATATTTGTGGTAGTTCGTCGGGGTTGCGCTGCCCTCGTGCTCCAGCGCGGCCAGCTCGGGCAGCAGCATCAGGTTGATGAGGCAGTCAAAGCTGCGCAGGGCATGGCGCTCCACCATCTGCATAATGGCGTTGGCTGCGTCCAGCAGTTCGGGCTTGCGGCAGGTATAGCCCATGTAGAGGTATTCAAGATAATACTCCCGCGGGTAAATCTTTTTGCCCATGTCCCAGCGGGTGGAGTTGTTGGTAAAAATGCTGTCGTCGGGGTCGATGTAGGTCAGCATCATTTCCAGATTGCGCAGCACCGGCGCATAGTAGCTCTCGTCGCCGGTGGCCACGGCCAGCATGATCATGGCATCGTTGTTGATGCGGTTGTAATTGCCGGCCGAACGCTCGGCGTACTCGCCGTCCTCGTTGCAGTCGTTGCCTTCTTTCAGGATGGCCTCGGCAGCGGTGCGGCATTCGGGTTTATCAAACAGCTTGGCGCAGAGCATCAGCACCGACGCGATGGCCCAGCGGTGGTTCGGGGTGTGGAAACCGCAGTGGCACAGGGCATCGGCTGCATCGCGGACGATGGCCTCATACTTAGGCTTCAGCTCTGCGGCAGCGGCCTTGGCTTCGGGCGCGGCGGGCAGTGCGCCGTCCACGACCTTGCACAGATAGACATAGGCGGGCAGCAGCCGCTTGGTGCAGAAAGCCGTATCCGGGCCGGAGAAGAAGTTGCAGTTGATGAGGTCAAAGTAGCCGCCGGGCCGCTGGGAGCGGCGCACAAAAGCCAGCGCCAGCGCCAGGCGGCGGCCCAGCTCGGCGTCCAGGTAGTAACGGCTCTCTGGGTTCAGGTAGCAGGCCGTCATTGTCGTGGCGCGGTAGATGGCCGTTTTCGGCTCGGCCAGGCTGTCCGCCTTGGGGAAACCGCCGCAGAAGGGGCTGCTCTCGTCCAAAATCTGGATATCGAGATAGCGCTGCACGCGGCTTTCGCTGTCGTGCAGGATACGTTCATAGTGTTTGCGCATAGGTCCGCTCTCCTTATTTGCCTTTGCCCAGCAGGGCCGCGCCGATGATGCCCGCGTCGCCGAACAGCTCGGCCGACATGATGCGGGGCTGCTTGGGGCAGCTGCGGCCATAGCCGTGTGCGGCATTGAACGCCCGGATCGGCTCGACCAGTACATCGCTACGGCGGCTGATGCCGCCGCCCAGACAGAGCACCTCGGGCTGGAAGATGTTGATGATACTCGTCACGCCGACGCAGAGGTAGTGTACATAGGTGTTGACCACCTGCACGGCGGTCTCGTCGCCCGCGTCGTAGGCAGCCAGAATGACCTTGCCGTTGACGTTGGCTTCCTCGTTTTCCGCCAGCGCCCAAAGCTTGCTCTCCTTATGGGCGGCCATGGCCTCCCGCGCCTGATGAATGAGCGCCGTGACGCTGCCGTACTGCTCAAAGCAGCCGCGCATACCGCAGTTGCACTCTTTCCCGTGCATATCAATCACAAAGTGGCCCAGTTCAGCCGCTGCGCCGTTGCAGCCGGTCAGCAGCTTGCCGTTCAGCACTACGCCGCCGCCGACACCGGTGCCCAGCGTGACCATGACCATGCTGCTGCTCCCTTTGCCTGCACCCGCGCAGTACTCGCCCCAGGCGGCAACGTTGGCGTCGTTATCCACATAGACGGGCAGGCCGGTGCGCTCGTGGATTATCTGGCCCAGCGGGACGTTGTCAAATTCCAGATTGTTGGCATACAGCACGGTGCCGGTGTCCACATCGACGCTGCCGGGCGCACCGATGCCCACCCAGGCGGCATCACTCAGGGCCAGGCCCAGGGCAGCCGCCATGCGGCGGCAGAGCAGCGCGATACGGTCGGCGATGTCCGACGCCGGGCAGGGCAGCCCGGTCTTGATGCTGTCGGTCAGCAGCAGTTTCCCGTCCAGGTCGGCAATGCCGCCTGCGATGTTGGTGCCGCCCAGATCGATTCCGATACAATAACGCATAATCTACCTCGCTTCTTTCACTTTATTTCAATTTCTGCGTCGGCTTGCAGAATTTCGTAAACAGCATAAACACGATGAAAAATGCCAGTGCGGACAGCGGCAGGACCCGGATGCTGACGGCATAGCCCGTCATATCCACCAGCTTGCCGAAGCCGACGTTGAACAGGATATCCGCCAGCGACGCGATGCTTAAAATCGTGCCCGCCGCGCCGGAGACCTGCTGCGCCGGGAAATAGAGCCGGATGCTCATGACCAGCGTGGGGTACAAAATGGAGAAGGACAAGCCGCTGATGGCCCAGACGGGCATCGTCACCGCGCCGCCCAGCGAGCCGATCAGATACAGCACACAGGACACGCCGCCGAAAGCCGCCAGGCTTTTGAGGGCCCCCAGCTTATCCACCAGCGGGGACAGGCAGAGCCGCCCGATCATCATACCGCCAAAGAACACCGAAAGATACTTGGCTGCCGAGGCCTGGGGCAGGCCCAGACCGTCTACGCCATAGGCGACCATCCAGTTCATGACGCCGTGCTCGGCGATAAAGTAGAACCCGAACACCAGCACATAGGGCACGATGATACGCCAGTCATAGCCGCCCTTTTGTGCCGGGGCATCCGCCGGGGCGGCGGCTTCCTCCGGCACATTGCAGAAGAGCAGCAGCACAAAGGCCACCGCGCCCAGGATCAGCAGCACCAGATTTGTGTGCTGCCAGAAGGCAAAGCCGTCGGCGTGGCTGCCCAAAATATACTGGCTGCCGCTGGTGCCGATTTCCTGGGTGAAGAACAGGAAGTTGACGAAGAACCCCGGCGCTGTGGCAAACAGCAGCGGCGTGATGAGGTTCATCGTGGTATTCAATAAGGTGGAAGAACCCAGCGCCAGCGCCATGCCGATGAGCAGCACCGTGTAATTGCTGGTAAAGGCAAACAGCGCCAGGGCGGCCATCCAAATCAGGATCAGCACCTGCAGCACGCGCTTTTTGGAAAAGCGGGTGCTCAGGTTGCCGCCCACCAGCAAAAACACCAGGTTGCCGATGTAGCTTGCCGTGACGATCAGCCCCAGCTGGGTCGTCGTCAGGGAGAAATGCTCTTGGAAGATCGTGGAAAAAATTCCGCGCAGGCTGTCATTGCTGCCAAGCCCCACCATGAGCACCACAAAGGCAAAGAAGGTAAGGCGGCTGCTCCATTTTTTTGTCATCAGACCTGGGCCTCAGCTTCCATCAGGAACAGAATTGCCATGGCCTGGCCGTAGGGCATCGGGTGCAGGGGGATCTGCTTGTAGAAGTCCTTGCTCTCGCGGCCCATCGGGGTGCCGTAGGACACCTGCTGCACAACGCCCTTTTCATCGATGCAGTCCAACACAGGCTGCAGGGCGCGCATGGCATTGGCGCGGTAGCTTTCGGGCACGATGCCCTGCTCGACGGCTTTTAGGATGCCGAAGCCGAAGCCACTGGTGGCGCTGGCCTCCAGGTAGGAGGTCGGGTCGTCGATCAGGGTGTGCCACATGCCGCCCTCGTCCTGGTACTTGGCCAGGCTCTCGATCTGGCGCAGCAGCGCGTTTTCAAGGATGCGGCGGTCGGGGTTGCCTACGGGGACGATTTCCAGCAGCAGGGGGATGGCAGCCGTCACCCAGCTGTTGCCGCGGCCCCAGAAAGCCTCGGCAAAGTTATGGCAGCCATCAAAGCAGAAACCATGATACCACAGACCGGTCTTTTTGTCAGCCAGATATTTGGTGTGGACAAGGTACTGGTAGACAGCCTCGTCAATGTAGTCCTGGCGGCCCAGGATGCGGCCGATATTGGCCAGCGGCAGCACAGTCATGAACAGCGTATCGTCCCACAGCTCGCCATCGTTGACGCGATCGGATGTGACATGCTGGAAGCCGCCCTCGCCCGCGCGGGGCAGGCCGTGCATGGCCCACTCGGCCCACTCTTTGCAGATATCGCCGTACTTTTCATTCTTGGTGTACTCATACAGGTAGCTCAGGGCAAAAATGGGGGCCATCGTGTTGATGTTCTTGCTGGGCAGGCCTTCGGCAATGCGGGCGTCGTAGTACTCGGTCAGCACATCCAGGCAGCGCTGGTCGTGCTTTTTCTCAAACAGCTTCCACAGGCCGTACAGGCCCACGCCCTGGGTCCACTCCCACAGCATATAGCGGGCCAGGTTGCCCTGATCCATGTTGGATTTTGCCATGTTCTCCAGGAAAGTCTCGTCCTTTTCATACAGGACAGATTTGAAGCTCTCAATGCAAAGCTCCAGTTTGTTTTCAATATCAGCTTTCTGCATGGTGGTTTTCTCCTTTTTATTATAATAGGTAGACATAACGTTCGAACTTGCCTAAAGTATAGCATAGGGGCAAAGGCAAAAACCACTCTGATTTTGTCTTTGTCACCGAAATATATTGCACTTTTTGCGAGTGCGAGTATAATAGAGACAGGAACATTTTTGACGGAGGCTGCCTATGTATCTGGACGACGCATTGCTGTACAATCAGGGGTACATGATTTCGATCAACGACCTGGATTCGCCGCTGTTTTACCTGTTCGACTACGATTCACGGTCGTTCAAGATCAACATGAGTTTCCAGCATTTCCACCAGTTTCACGAGATACACATTCTGTTAAGCGGCCGTGCATCACATATCATCGAGGGCGACTATTACACCCTGCAGCCCTATGATATCGTATTGCTGCGCCCTTCCATGATGCACAAGACCGAGTATCCGTCGGGCGGCGACTGCCGGCGGCTTATCATCAACTTCCGCGTGCCGGATGATTCCCCCGCGCTGCACGAAATGCTGCAAAGCTGTTTACAGCCCTTCGGGGCCGAGGTGCCCATCTACCGCTTTACCGGTGAGACGCGGGCTCAGGCATTTTCGCACCTGAACGCGATCTTCACGCTGCGCAAGCAGCCGATGACCCCGCTGACGCAGCAGTTCATCCACTGCCATTTCCTGCAATTTCTGGCCACCGTGGCCCAGCACGCGGGCGAGAGCAGCTACGAGTCGCAGGAGCTGAGCGATTCCATCACCCAGAAGGTCTACGCCGTGACCAGCTACATCCACCGGCACTACGCCAGCGAGCTTTCGCTGGAATATCTGGCGGATAAATTCTTCATCAGTCCGTACTATTTGTCGCACCAGTTCCGCCGGGTGACAGGGTTCTCGCTCATCAACTACATCCAGATCACCCGGGTGCGCAACGCCCAGCAGCTGTTGCTGTACACCGACATGAAAATTGCCGATATCACGACGAGCTGCGGCTTTACGAGTTTTTCCCAGTTCAACCGGGTGTTCAACAAGTTCTGCCATACCTCGCCGTCCCAGTTCCGCGTCAACGGCGTCGTTACCCCCATCACCGCCATTCCCTTCGAGAAGGACCCCTCCCCGGGGAGCACGAAGGTGTAACATTTTCCGGTGCCGCCCCTTCTCGGGGCAGGCACCTTTTTTATTTTTCCTGCATCGTCAGTTTGCCGTAATTGTCAAAACCACTGTACTGCATCGGGGCGTCGTTTACATACAGCGTCTCGCCCCACTGGCAGCGCAGTTCGCCGTAGACGGGGTCCACAAAGCGGTAGCGGCGGCCCTCGGCATCGGCATCCAGCGCAGCCCCGCGCATGGCGGCCTTGAAATCCTCAAACGCCGCAAACTCGTCTGCCTGCGCGGCACGCACCAGCCAGATGCAGCGGCGGCCCTCGGCGATGCACTCGCGGTCCTTGTTGGAGCCGAAGTCCTGCATCCGCATCCCATTGCTGCAATACACCGCCGCATAGGCACTGCCCAGCTGCACAAAGGCCCACTTGCCTTCGACCTCGCAGCGGTCAAACTCCATCGACGGCAGGTACAGGTGGGTGAAATCGACCGCGTGTTCGGGGGCGATATCATAGATCAGCCCCGCGAACGCCTTGTACTGGTTGACCTTGGGCAGGGTGCCGTTGCCCGCCCAGTAGGACGGCCGCGCCGCGCCGAAGAGCACCCGCTCGCCGGGGTGGGTGACCCACAGCTGCGCCACGGCGTTGAAGGTCAGCTGGAAGGGGTTCTCCTGATGGCCCGGCTCGCCGGGGTGGAAGTCGTTGGCGCTGGTCATCATGTAGTCGGCGGTCTTGTAGGTGTACAGATCCACATAGCCGTCATTGCCCTGGGTCGTCTGGCAGATCATTTCCTTGCCCCGGGGGATGCTAAACCACTGGGCAAACTCCTTCGGCGGCTCGTAATCAGACAGGCAGTAGGAGGTGATACCCTTGCCCGCGTGGCCCGGCACGCCGTACCCATAGCCGATCCAGCTCAGGCCGGAGGGGCAGTTGGACCAGTTGCCGAACTGTTCCTTGATGTAGGTGCGGCCCGACGACGAGGCGAAGATGCCCTGCTGGCTGTGGACGGCCAGCAGGTAGTAGGCAAAATCCATGCCCTCGCGGCCCAGCTCCCGCATGGCGGGGTCCTGGGCAAAGGCATGCAGGCTGCCGAAGCCCAGCGTGTCAATGGGCAGGTAGGGGCTGGAATTCCACTCGGTAAAGCCCTCTTTGCGGAAGGTGACGAACCAGTCGTAGAGCATATTCTTGGCCTTGGCCTGCATCTGGCGGCCGGTCAGTCCGCTGTTGGTAAAGACCTCATCGGGGAACAGCTCGCCCGCCAGCAGCTGGCAGGTGTGGAACATCAGGGCGTGGTTCTCGCTCCAGAACCACATGGCGTCGTTGCCCGGCTCATCGATCCAATAGCGGAAACCCAGCAGACAGTCGGTCAGCTCGTTCTCGGTCTTTTCGGACAAAATACCGCTGCCGCGTTTGCCGAAGGTGCGCAGGATGTAGGGGTAGTAGACAAGGTAAAAATCGCTGCAGTCGAAGCGGCGGCGGATGTAGTCGGACTGCACGGCCAGCAGCTTTTCTGCCTCAGCGGTGTCGCCGCCGGTGGCTAAGATCGCCAGTGCGCGGTTCGTGTTCTGCTCGCCCCAGCGGGCCAGCAGTTCCAGCGCCTGGCGCTTGCGCTCGGCCACGGTGGGCAGGGCGCGGGGCAGCACGCTCTCGGTGTGAATTTCCACACTGATGGGTCGGGTCAGCCGGATGCCCTCGACCTCGGTCGTGACCTGCAGCAGCAAAAATGCCAGCGGGAAGGTCTTGCAGTCGCCCAGGCTGATTTGGCTCGCGTGGGGGAGGGTGTCCGCCTCGCGGCGGAAGAGCACGCCGCCCTTGACATTTTCCTCGGTGCCGCCGACAAAGGCCAAGTGATAGCTCTCGGCGATATCCGCGCCGTCGTAGTCAAGCAGCACCGGGCCGGCGGTAAAGTGGTTGCGGTGGAACGCCAGGCTGCGCATCAGGTGCTCGGCCTCGGCCAGGCGGGCCGCGTCGGCCTCCCCCACCGGGATGACCTGTTCGGGCGCGGTGCCCTCGCCCTTCCAGCGCAGGCGCAGAATGATCGTAGCATCGCGCTCGGCGTAGTTGTCAAAGAACACAAGAAGCTTGTTGCGGCCCTTTTGCAGCGGCAGGGTCAGCGGCGTGGGGACAGGCTCGTTGTGGTGGTAGGGGGTCACTTCGGTCAGCTTTTCGCCGTTCAGCCAGAGGGCCGCGCCGCCGCAGGTGATAAGGTCAAAGGGCACACTGCCCGCCTCGGCGGCGTCCAGCTCGGTGTAAGCCCAGGCGCTCAGGCAGGCGGGTGTCTCACAGTCCCAAGCGTAGGTCACGCCGATATCGTCAAACGGCCAGTAGACGGCAAAGGGGGTAGCGTTATCCGCGCCGCCCACCAGCCCGCCGGGGCGGGTGTCCAGCTGCGCGGGCCAGGCAGTGGCCTTGGCGCGGCGCTCGGCCTTGAACTGTTCCTCGCCGGGTTTATCCTTGGGGGCGGTGTTCAGCTTTTCGTTTTCGGCACCGTGCAGGGCCGTGGGCTTGGTGATGACCGGCGTTTCGGTCACACCGCTGACCAGCCAGCGGTCCACATACCCGTGAAACAGGGGAAAATGCAATTCGTTTGCCATGCTTTGGCTTCTCCTTTATTAAAAAAGGTTTATTAAAAAACAACAGACGCCCCGCCCGGTTTGGGCGGGGCGTCTGTTCGCCCTGGGGAATCACTTCCCCTGTTGATTCGGTTGATTAGTGTGCCAGCCGGCCTTGTCAGCCAGTGCGGTAGCAAACTCGGTCAGAGCGTCAGACGG
>ERZ1673747.2345-NODE-2345-length-14927-cov-26.785167_pt1 | contig 14927 bp, 9 predicted proteins | sample MGYA00580220_ERZ1673747 | MGnify/ENA primary metagenome ERZ1673747 (study PRJEB41218, sample SAMN15661769) | gut metagenome | host: Homo sapiens | place: Canada: London | collected 2015-08-20/2019-03-30 | study: EMG produced TPA metagenomics assembly of... | reverse complement strand
ACTATGTTTCAACTATTTCAAAGACCGACTTGCCCGCTTTTACGGGACAGTAGTGGGTTGATGTATTGGAAAATTTGCTGGTCATACTCCTCCTGGGCATAAGTATGGACGGAAGCGCCCAGAATCGGGAAAATGAGCAGCCCGAAAATTTTTCGTAACATGGTCGACCTTGTTTTAGTTGCAATTTACTGTGTAGTACCGATTTTCGTTATGAAAATCTGCAATCGTCCGTCAAAAACCCGAATCCGGTTTGAGCCGGGAGTCGCCGCACGACCGGTTTGTTGCACAGGCCGGAATCCGGCCAGCTATGATCCGGGTATTCCGGAAGGATGTTGCTTTTTGATTTTCAGACTCGGGATGAGCGGGGTGTAGTGTGTTGTTGGGTTTGTGGTTGTAAAATAATTTAAATTGAATATATGAATAAATAATTTATTTTACAATTATTCAGTCGACTAAATACTTTTTTATTTTTCAACTGCATCCTGCAATTGCCGTCTGCCTTTCCCTGCCGGCCTTTGGCAACCGGACAAACGCCCCCTCCCGGCCGACTGGTCGGGAGGGGGCGTTTCAGGATGCTGCTTTTCGGGTTGCTGTGTTCCCCGTCACGCGATCCGGGTTGTATCCCGCGATGCTGTGTCCTGCTGTGCACGTTTGGGGATGTTGTGTGCCGCGGTGCTGTGTACGTTCCGGGATATTGTGTTTCGGGTCATGCGATCCGGGTCGTGTGTCCCGTGTCCCGTGATGCTGCCCCGGGAACTTTACAGGCGGTTTTTCTCGTCGGCCGAACCCGCTTCGACCGCCTTGCGTTTGAAGGCTTTGCCCGACTTGAAGTTGTAGGTCACTCCGATCGTGAAGCTGCGGTCGTTCCACTGCTGTTTGACGTCGACCATGCGCACGAACCCGTCGCCGCGGGCGCCGATGTGCTGCGGGCGCTCGATCAGGTTGCGCACCGAGAACGAGGCGGTGAACTTGTCGCCGAAACGCTTCTTGATTCCGGCGTTCAGGAAATGGAGCGGTTTTACCCAGCAGTTGCCGAAGTCCATGCGGCTCTGGAACCGGTACGACAGGTCGATGTAGAATTTCGCGGGCAGCGAGAAGGTCGTCGAGCTGTTTACGAAATAGAAGTTGTAATGTTTTTCGGCGCTGTGCTCGTCGATGCGCTGCCCCTGCCGGATGTAGGTGAGGTTGAGGTTCATCGTCCACCATTTGGTGAACTGGAACGGTGCGTTGGCCGTGAGGTAATAGTTTTTCGTCGTGTCGAAGTTGGTCCACGCCAGGCACAGGCGCGCCGGGTCGTCCGCGTCGGGGCGTATCGTCTGCTGTATCTCGTCGCGCTGGATCGTCATGCCGCCCGTGAGGGTGTACTTGTGCTTGAGCACCAGCGTCAGGCTGATGTCCTGCTTGTAAGCCGGGTCGAGTTCGGGGTTTCCCGTCTGGTAGGTGTAGTCCGAGATCTGGAACCGCTGCGGGTTGAGGCTCCAGAAGCGCGGGCGCTCGATCGTGCGGGCATACTGGGCGATGAGCGAGTAGGCCCCGTCTTTGGTCAGGGCATAGGAGACGTTCGCGTTGGGGAAGAGGCTGAAGTAGTTCTGCGAGATGTCGCCGCCCTTGCCCCGGGTGTGGGTGTATTCGCCCCTCAGCCCTGCCACGAGGCTCCAGCGCCCGAGGTTGGCCGAGGCGATGCCGTAAGCCGCCGCGATGTTCTCCGTATAGTTGATCGTGAAGCTCTGGTTGTCGTTGCACACCCACGCGCCGTCCTTCACGTATTCGTAGAGCGCGTCGTTGTGCATGTCGTTGTAGGTGAACTTGACGCCTGCGCGCAGCGACCAGCGGGGCGAGAATTTCTTGTCGAGGGCCAGCGTGGCGGTCGTGATGTCGTAGAGGCTCGACGAGTTGTCGCGGTAGGTCGAGTCGACGGCCGTGGTGGGGGAGGTGATGCGGCTGAAATTGTCGTTGCCGGTCTCCGTTTCGCGGCGCGTGTAGTCGGCCAGCAGCTTGAGTGTCGAGCCGAGCGTGTCGAGTTTGTAGATGTAATTGAACGTCGCCGAGTAGTTGTCTCGGATGTTGTGTATGCCGTAGCGGCTTTCCGTGCGGGTTACGGCACCCGCGTCCGTGAAGTCGGTATAGGAGTCGTTCGGGCCCTTTTCGTTGTTGCGCCAGTATTCGAACTCTGCGCCGATGCTGTGCTTGGGGCTTATTTCGAATACCGAGCCGATGCTGCCGCCGAAGTTGCGGTCGCGTTCGGTGATTTCCGAATGGGACGTGAGGTTCGTGTCGCCCGTGGTGTAGTCGGTGTGTTCGTCCGAGACGGCCGTGTCCTTTCCCAGGTCGGCCCATGCCGAGGCATAGAGGTCGAGGCGCCCCGTGTGGATGTTGATGTTGCCGCTCGGCGTATAGAAGTGGTGGCGCCCGTTCTGTGTGGTGCGCATCGACAGCGATCCGTCCAACCCGTTTTCGCGGCGCTTGCGGAGCGTGATCCTGATGATGCCGCCCGATGAATCGGCGTCGTAGTCGGCGCCCGTCGTCGGTACGACCTCGATCTTCTGGATCTCCTCGGCGCGCAGCGAGCGCAGGTAGGTGAGCAGCTGCTCGGGCTCCATGCGCAGTTCGCGGTCGTTGACATAGACCTTCGAGCCCGACTTGCCGTTTATCGAGATCTTCTCGTCGTCGATCCAAACGCCCGGTGCGCGTTCCAGCAGCTCGATGCCGTCCTTGCCGATCGCCGCAGGGGCGTTGGCCACGTCGACCACGAAGCGGTCGGCCTCGCGGCGGATGAGCTGCGCCTTGACCACCACGCCTTCGATCCGGGTCGCCGAGCTTTTCATCACGATCTCGCCCAGGTCGTTGTTCTCCTCGACCCGCACCTGCCGCACGACGGGGTCGAACCCGAGGTATTGTACCGACAGGGTATACTCGCCCGAAGGCACTTTCAGCACGAAGCGGCCCGTGTCGTCGGTGGCCATGCCCGCCACCTGGTCGCTGCCTTTCAGCAGCACGACCGTGGCGTACTCCACGGCCTGTCCCTGTTCGTCCACCACGCGGCCCTCGGCCGGATAGATGCGGGCTGCGAATGCGTTTGCGGCGGCCAGCGCCAGTATTACGATGAGGAAGATAAGTTTTTTCATACTATTCTGTCGTTGTTTGTAATCTGCACTGCATTTTAGTTGACGGGGCAAAGATATGTAAAAATATTTATACTTTGCAATGCATAGTACTAAATTTTACGAAAAAATTATCCTTTTCCGGGGGAGGGGTGACCGTTCATGCATGAAAAAACGCGGACTCCCCTCTGTCGGTAGATGGGTACGACCAAGCACCCGAAGCCAAACAGGTAGAGCCCGCGCGTGACGCGGGAATACTACTGTTTTCTTGGCTTCGTTAAAATTGGTCGTTTTATCTACCCAAAAACAATAGCTTTCGCTAATATGTATGGCACAAAGTTATAAAAAAGGCAGGAAATTCAAAACGGAATCTCCCGCTTTGCTGCCTATTACCTGCGGCGACCGGCCGGCTGCCGCGTCCCGCACCCCCGTCAGCATTCCGCCTTTGTATAGTTGTCGGCGTACGCTTTCTGCGTCGCGGAAAGCGGGGGAGGGCTGTCCCCGATAAAATAGGTGTCGTCGAAATTTTGTTGAAAAATCGTGCGCCGCGAGGCTGGAATCCCGCGAATAATTCCTAAATTTGCAGATTGAATTATTATGGCTCATTGTCCCCCGATGTGATTCCGAACGCTCCGCCATGCCGTTTCCGACGCGATCCGGCAGCAGGGCAGGCACGGCGGGGCGGGAATGCCCGGCAAAAAATGCTGAAACTATGATAAGCGCGGTTTATTATATCTTCCTGGTGCTGCTGTGCACCTTCTTCATGATCCTGTCGGCCCTGGCGCTGGTCGTGTGCTATCCCTTCGACAAGGGCCGCCGCGTGGTGCACGAGCTGTCACGCATCCTGGTGCGCACCTTCTTCGCCATTCCGCCCCGCTGGCGGCAGCGTGTGGAGGGGCTCGAACATGTCGACCGGAAGAAAAGCTACGTCATCGTGCTGAACCACAATACGGTGATCGACATCCCGACGCTCTATTACATCCCGCTCAATTTCCGCTGGGTCTCCAAGCGCGAGGTCTTCAAGACGCCTTTCTTCGGGCAGTATCTCATCCTCCACGGCGACATCTGCATCAACCGCGGCCGCGCCTCCGAGGCGCTGGAGCAGATGGTGCGCGACGGCAAGCTGTGGATCTCGCGCGGCGCTTCGGTCGCCGTCTTCCCCGAGGGTACGCGTTCGAAAGACGGCGAGATACACCGCTTCAAGGCGGGCGCCTTCACGCTGGCCCGGGAGGCGGGCGTGGAGATACTCCCCGTGGTGCTGGACGGCACCAAGACGCTTATCCGCAAGAACGCGATGTTCAACTGGGGCAACCGCATCACCATCCGCGTGCTGCCCCCCGTACCGGCCGCGAAGGTCGTCTCGACCGAGACGCACGTGCTGATGGAGGAGGTGCACGACGCCATGAGCGCGGCCCTTGCCCAGATCCGAAACCGAAAATAGACTATGGCAGATTTACTCAATACCAATCCTAACGACAGCTACGGCGACGACGCCATCGTTACGCTTTCGCCGCGGGAGCATATCCGTCTGCGCCCCGGCATGTATATCGGCAAGCTGGGCGACGGCACGCAGGCCGACGACGGCATTTACGTCCTCATCAAGGAGGTCGTGGACAATTCGGTCGACGAATTCATCATGGGGGCCGGCCGCCAGATCGACATTTCGATCGAGGACAAGGTGGTGTCGGTGCGCGACTACGGCCGCGGCATCCCCCTCAAATCGCTCGCGGCGGCCGTCAGCGAGATGAACACCGGCGGTAAGTACGGCGGCTCGGCCTTCAAGAAGACCGTCGGCCTGAACGGCGTCGGCGTCAAGGCCGTCAACATGCTTTCCGGCGAGTTCACGGCCCGTTCGGTACGCGACGGCGAGGCCCGCACGGTGACCTTCGCCAAGGGGCTCGAGGTGAGCGACAAGTGGGAGAGCGGCGTGCGCGAGAAAAACGGCACCTTCATCTCGTTCCGCGTCGACGAGGAGGTCTTCGGCGAGTATGCCTACAACCTCGAATACGTCGAGCAGATGGTGCGCAACTATACGTACCTGAACCTGGGGCTGACGTTCAATTTCAACGGCAACAGCTACGTTTCGAAAAACGGCCTGCTGGATCTGCTCAACGAAAACATGACCGAGGAGCCGCTCTATGCGCCGATCCACCTTTCGGGCGACGACATCGAGGTAGCCATCGCCCACGGCACGGGCTACGGCGAGAGCTATTTCTCGTTCGTCAACGGCCAGTACACCTCGCAGGGCGGTACGCACCAGGCGGCTTTCCGCGAGGCCATCGCCAAGACCGTCAAGGAGTTCTACCACAAGGACTACGACCCGTCGGACATCCGCACGTCGATCATCGCCGCCATTTCGGTCAAGGTCACCGACCCGGTCTTCGAATCGCAGACCAAGATCAAGCTCGGATCGAAGGAGATCGAGCCGGGCGTGTCGATGCGCAATTTCGTCATCGATTTCCTGGGCAAGCACCTCGACGATTACCTGCACAAGCATTCCGAGACGGCGCAGGTGCTCCAGCGGAAGATCGTCGAGAACGAAAAGGAGCGCAAAGCCATCTCAGGCATCCAGAAGAAGGCGCGCGAGACGGCCAAGAAGGTTTCGCTCAACAACAAGAAACTGCGCGACTGCAAGATACACCGCACCGACAAGCACGAGCTGGCCGAACAGTCGATGATCTTCATCACCGAGGGCAACTCGGCCTCGGGTTCGATCACCAAGAGCCGCGACGTGCGCACGCAGGCCGTCTTTTCGCTGCGCGGCAAGCCGCTCAACTGCTACGGGCTGACCAAAAAGGTGGTCTACGAGAACGAGGAGTTCAACCTGCTTCAGGCTGCGCTCAATATCGAGGAGGATATGGACAACCTGCGCTACAACAAGGTGATTATCGCCACCGATGCCGATGTCGACGGCATGCACATCCGCCTTTTGATGATGACCTTCTTCCTGCAGTTCTTCCCCGACGTGATCCGCCAGGGGCACCTGTTCGTGCTGCAAACCCCCCTGTTCCGCGTGCGTAACAAGAAGGAGACGTTTTACTGCTACTCCGAGGAGGAGCGGCAAAAAGCCGTCGGACGCTGCGGCGCCAATGCCGAGATCACGCGCTTCAAGGGCCTCGGCGAGATTTCGCCCGACGAGTTCCGCGAATTCATCGGCGAGAATATCCGCCTGGACAAGGTTCGCATCACCAAGGACGACCCGATCCACGACCTGCTGGAGTTCTACATGGGCAAGAACACCTACGAACGGCAGGGCTTCATCATCGACAACCTGCGCATCGAGGAGGACATCGTCGAGCAGGATCTCGCAATCAACTAAGCAATATGGCAGAAGAAAAAGATACCATCGGGCGGGACGAGCCGCTCAACGAAGAGGCCCCGACCCCTCAGACCGCCGGCGATGCGGCCGACGCGGCCCCTGCCGCCGACGCCCCGGCCAGGGCGGGCAAGTTCGACCGCCTGACGCAGGACGAAGGGGGCGTGCGCAAACTGACGGGCATGTATAAGAACTGGTTCCTGGACTACGCTTCGTACGTGATCCTCGAACGCGCCGTACCCCATGTCGAGGACGGCCTCAAACCCGTGCAACGGCGTATCCTGCACGCCATGAAGGTCGTCGACGACGGACGCTACAACAAGGTGGCCAACATCGTGGGACAGACCATGCAGTACCACCCGCACGGCGATGCGTCGATCAAGGACGCACTGGTGCAGCTGGGGCAGAAAGACCTGCTGATCGACTGCCAGGGTAACTGGGGCAATATCCTCACGGGCGACGAGGCCGCCGCGGGGCGTTACATCGAGGCGCGCCTGTCGAAGTTCGCCTCCGAAGTGGTCTTCAACAAGAAAACCACCGAGTGGATGCTGTCGTACGACGGTCGCAAGGAGGAGCCCGTCACGCTGCCGATCAAGTTCCCGCTGCTGCTGGCGCAGGGCTCCGACGGCATCGCCGTGGGTCTGGCGTCGAAGATCCTGCCCCACAACTTCGTGGAGCTTATCAACGCCTGCATCGCACACCTCGAGGGGCGCGAATTCCAGCTTTATCCCGACTTCCCGACGGGCGGCATGGCCGATGTGAGCCGCTATAACGACGGCCTGCGGGGCGGGGCGGTGAAGGTGCGCGCCAAGATTTCGAAGATCGACAAACGCACGCTCGCCATCACCGAAATACCCTATACCACGACCACCGAGTCGATCAAGGATTCGATCATCAAGGCCAACGACAAGGGCAAGATCAAAATCAGGAAGGTCGACGACAATACGGCCGACAAGGTCGAAATCATCATCCAGGTTTCGCCCGACGAGTCGAGCGACAAAACCATCGACGCCCTCTACGCCTTCACCGACTGCGAGGTTTCGATCTCTCCCAACGCCTGCGTCATCTGGGAGGAGAAACCCCATTTCCTGGGCGTGAGCGAAATCCTGCGCCGCTCGGCCGAGCATACCAAGTGGCTGCTGGGACGCGAGCTGGAGATCCGGCTCGGCGAACTGAACGAAGCCTGGCATGCCGCGTCGCTCGAACGCATTTTCATCGAGAACAAGCTCTACCAGCTCATCGAGGGCTGCAAGAGCCGCGAAGAGGCCTACGCCGCCGTGGACAAGGGGCTCGAACCGTTCAAGAAACGGCTGCGCCGCGAGGTCACGCTCTCCGACGTGCAGCGCCTGACGGAACTGAAGTTCATCCGCATCTCGCGTTACGACAGCGACAAGGCCGACAACGAGATCCGTCAGATCGAAGAGGACATCAAGGCCACGCAGTACGACCTTGACCATCTCACCGAGTACGCCGTGGCCTACTACGAGCGTATCCGCGACAAGTACGGCAAGGGCAAGGAGCGCCGCACCGAGCTGCGTGAGTTCGACAACATCGAGGCCACGAAGGTCGCCGTGACCAATGCCAAGCTCTACGTCGACCGCGCCGAGGGCTTCTTCGGCATCGGTAAGTCGATGAAGGACGCCGAATTCGTATGCGACTGCTCGGACATCGACGACGTGATCGTCTTCACGAAGGACGGCCGCTACGTCATCACCAAGGTGAGCGACAAGGCCTTCTTCGAGAAGGGCATCTACTACATCGGGGTCTTCAAGCGCAACGACGAGCGCACGATCTACAACGTGCTGTACCGCGACGGCAAGAACGGCCCGATCATGATGAAGCGCTGCGCCATCAAGGCCATCACGCGCGACAAGGAGTACGACATCACCAAGGGTACGCCCAAGAGCGAGATACTCTATATGTCTGTCAATCCGAATGGTGAGGCCGAGGTGCTGAAGGTTTACTTCAAGCCCCGTCCGCGTCTCAAGAAGGTGATCGTCGACCTCGATTTCTCGACCCTCGCCATCAAGGGGCGCCAGAGCCAGGGCAACCTCTTCTCGCGCTACGGCATCCATAAGATCGTCCTCAAGGAGCGCGGCACCTCGACGCTCGGCGGCCAGAACGTCTGGTTCGACGAGGATGTCCGCCGCCTGAACGCCGACGGCCGCGGCAAGCTGCTGGGCGAGTTCAAGGGCGACGACCGGATCATCGTCTGGACGTCGAAGAACCAGTACTATATCACGGGTTACGACCTCGGGCAGCATTTCCCCGACGAGACCGTGCGCGTGAGCCGCTATGAGCCCGACCGCGTTTACAGCGTCTGCTACTACGACCGTTCGCAGCAGTTCTATTACATGAAGCGCTTCACGGCCGAGATGAGCGACAAGATGCAGTTCTTCCTCGACGAGGACGGACAGGCCGACCTGGTCGCCGTGACGGAACGCACGGGCGCCAAACTCGAAATCACCTACAAGGGGGCGCATGCGTCGCGTCCCGCGGACGAGGTCGACGTCGACGAATTCGTCGGCGTCAAGAGCCACCGCGCCAAGGGCAAGCGCCTGACGACCTACGAGGTCGCTACGCTGCGCTTCATCGAACCCGAACTGCCGCCCGAGCCCGAACCTTCGGACGACGGCGATGCCGGGGAGATTCCCGACGGCCTGCTCTCCGGCGGCGGGGCGGATGACGGGGCGGCGGATGCCGGTGCCGGCGACGCTGCGGCTGTTTCCGGCGGGGTGGAGTTCGAGATCGAACGCGCCCGGGGCGATGCCGACGAGGTGATCGACCCCGAACAACTGAACCTGTTTTGACCTGCCGGCGATGAAACCCCTCTTTTTGGTCGGTTACATGGGATGCGGCAAGAGCACCCTCGGGCGCAAGCTGGCGCGCAGGCTGGGCGTCGGCTTCGTGGATACCGATGCGCTGGTCGAGGAGCAGGCGGGAGCCTCCGTGGCCGATGTCTTCCGTTATGAAGGCGAGGCACGGTTCCGCGAAGCGGAGCGCGAAGCGCTCGAACGGGCGATCGCCGCAGGCGGCGAAACGGTGGTCTCGACGGGCGGGGGGCTCCCCACCTGGAGCGACAACATGCAGCGCATGAACGGCGTGGGGCATACCGTCTTCCTGCACCGCACTGCGGAGCAAATCGCCCGCCGCCTGAGCCCCTACGGACGCCGGAAACGTCCCCGCTTGCGGGGGCTGGACGATGCCGGACTGGTCGCTTTCATGGAACGCGATATGGCCGTGCGCGAACCCTTCTATGCGCAGGCGCATCTGGTCGTCGACTGCGATGCGATGTCCGACGACCAGGTCGTGGAGCATATCCTGAGGCAACTCGGCCTGAAATAGAAAAGACCCTGCGGCTGCGGCCCCGGGAGTACCCGGGGGCGCGGAAACCGCAGCGAACGATACGACGCGGCCGTGCCGCGGACGATGATATGCTGCAACTCCTGAAAGACGTGGATAAACTTTCAAATAATGCACCCATCGGTGTTTTCGATTCGGGGCTGGGCGGGCTGACCGTCTGGCGCGAGGTGCGGCGTGCGCTCCCCGCTGAGTCGCTCGTCTACCTGGGTGACGGTAAGAACTGCCCCTACGGGTCGCGCCCCCGCGAGGAGGTGCGGCGCCTTGCCGACGAAGCGGTCGCCTTCCTTGTGGCGCAGGGGTGCAAGCTGGTCGTCGTGGCCTGCAATACCGCTACGGCCGCCGCCATCGACTTCCTGCGCGAAAAATACGCCCCCATGCCGATCGTGGGCATGGAGCCGGCCGTGAAACCCGCCTGCCTGGCGACCCGCAGCGGGGTGGTGGGGGTACTGGCTACCGAACGGAGCCTCGACGGCGAGCTCTTCCGCCGCACGGCGGCCAGGTACGGCGACGGCGTAGACCTTGTCACGGCGCCAGGCCGGGGCTTCGTCGAACTGGTCGAAAACGACCTCGAAGCTACGCCCGAGGCCGAGGCTACCGTCCGTGCCGCCGTCGCGGAGATGCTGGAGCACGGGGCCGACCAGATCGTGCTCGGCTGCACGCACTATCCTTTCCTGCTTCCCGTCCTCGAACGTGTCGTCGCGGGCCGCGGCGTCACGGTCGTCGACCCTTCGCCCGCCGTCGCCCGCCGCGTCGTGCAGCTGCTCGACCGTTACGGCCTGCACGTCGACCCCGCCCACCGCGCGGAATATACGTTCCGCACCTTTGCCGACGAGGCCTACCGCCTCCGCCTGGAACGCAAGGCCTTGGGGGCACTTTAATAGCGCCGGATTCGCTTCCGAACCCGATTTTACATCGCGATATTCCGAAATGTCGAAAAAAATGCGTAACTTCGCTTGATAAAAATCAAGCGCAACACAGATGGCATCTAAAAATACATCCTCATCCCCCAACGGACGGCAGAAAGTCCAGCGTTCCAACAGCGACAGTGCGCGCTGGGTCGCAGGATTGCTGCTGCTTTTCATCGGGGTGTTCGCCGCCTCGGCCGTACTGTTCTCGTTTTTTACCTGGGCGGCCGACCAGAGCGGGCTGCTGCTCTCGCCCGAGGAACGTGCCACGCTGGGCGTCGAGCCTGGAAATCTCTGCGGCTGGGCGGGTGCCAGGCTGGGACGCCTGCTGGTCGACAACTCGTTCGGCGTGTCCGGCATTCTGATCCCGGTGATGGTGGTGCTCGTCGGCGTGCGCGTCATCCGCCAGCGCCCGCTGCTGTTCAACCATTCGATCCTCTCGCTTTTCCTCATCCTGATCCTCGGTTCGCTGACGCTGGGCTTCGCCTTCTCGGACAAGTGGAGCCTTTGCAGTTCGACGGGGTGGGGCGGTGCCTTCGGCATCGAGACCGCAGCGCTGCTGCGCACGCATATCGGGGTGCTGGGGACGTTGATCCTGCTGCTGGGCTGCTGGATCCTTACGGGGGTATTCATCAACCGCAATTTCATCAACAAGGTCAACCGTGCGGGCAACGTCATGGTCGATAAGAGCGGCAAGATCGTCGAGATCGTCAAACATAAGGTCGTGCACGCGCACGGGCAACCGTCCGATGCCGCCGGGGATGCGGCTGCCGTATCTGCGGAATCCGCCGGGAATCCCGGGGAGAGGCCTGCCAGGCGGTCGGCCGACACTCCGGCCGTGGAGTCTGCCGTGAAGGCGGAGCCCGAGGTGGTCGTGCGCCGTCCCGAACTCGAACTGGCCGTGCAGCGTCCGGTGCCGGAAATGCCCCGCGCTGTACGTACTCCCGGGCCTGCTGCCGCCGGGACTCCCGCCGCCCCGCAGGCCGCCCGCCGCGATGCGGACGACAATCCGTTCGTGGAACTGGGCCCCGACGGCATGCCCATTGTGCCCGAAGCCCCGCAGGCGGCAGAGGCCGCCGCATCCGATGACGACGGCGAGTTTACCGAGGTCGACCTGTCGCGCCCCGAAGGCCGGCTGGTGATCGGCCCCAGCGGGCTTGTCGAGCTGGAACGCCCCGCGGTGCGTCCTGCCGCCGGCACTGCTGTCCGGCCTGCTGCGCCTGTGTCCGACGAACCTTTCACCGAATTATCCCTGGGCGGGGAAGACCCCGTCGGGACACCGGCCCCGGCTGCCGGGATGCCCTCTGTTGCCGGGATGCCCTCCGCTGCCGCTCCTGTATCCGGGGAGCCGCTCCCCGACGGGCCGTTTACCGAGATACCCGTTCCTGCCGGGGGCGTCGTCGTGACCGTCGAGGCCAACGAAGCCCGTCTGGTCGATGAAAAGGCGATCCCGACCGAGAGCTACGACCCGCTGAAAGACCTCGTGAACTACCACAAGCCGCCCGTGACGCTGCTCGAAGACTATGTTTCCGACTCGGAAGTGAGCGACGAGGAGATTTTCGAGAACAAGACCAAGATCGAGGATACGCTCCGCAATTTCGGCATCCCCATCCAGCGTATCAAGGCCACGGTCGGCCCCACCGTGACGCTCTATGAGATCGTGCAGGCGCAGGGCGTCAAGATCTCGAAGATCCAGGGGCTCGAAAACGACATCGCCCAGAGCCTCAAGGCGCTGGGTATCCGCATCATCGCCCCTATCCCCGGCAAGGGAACCATCGGCATCGAGGTGCCCAACCGCGATAAGCAGGTGGTGTCGATGTACTCCGCCGTGCGTTCGCTGCGTTTTCAGGAGTCGAAGGCCGAGCTCCCGGTGGTGATCGGCCGTACGATCCAGAACGAGAATTACGTGTTCGACCTGGCCAAGATGCCGCACCTGCTGGTGGCGGGCGCCACGGGACAGGGTAAGTCCGTGGGGCTGAACGCCATCATCACCTCGCTGCTCTACCGCAAGCACCCCGCGCAGCTCAAGTTCGTGATGATCGACCCCAAGATGGTCGAGTTCTCGCTCTATGCCAAGATCGAGCGCCACTTCCTCGCCAAGATGGAGTCCGAGGACGATGCCATCATCACCGACCCCAAGAAGGCGGTCTACACGCTCAATTCGCTCTGCACGGAGATGGACAGCCGCCTGGAACTCTGCAAGAAAGCCGGGGCGCGCAACATCGCCGAGTACAACGAGAAATTCACCGCCCGGCGGCTCAGCCCGCTCAACGGGCACCGCTACCTGCCCTATATCGTCGTGGTGGTCGACGAGTTCGCCGATCTGATCATGACCGCCCGCGAGGTCGAGGGGCCCGTCATGCGCCTCGCGCAGAAGGCGCGTGCCGTCGGCATCCACCTGATCATCGCCACGCAGCGCCCCGACGTGAAGGTCATCACGGGCGGTATCAAGGCCAATATCGCCTTCCGCGTGATGCAGATGATCGACTCGCGCACGATCATCGACCAGCCGGGCGCCAACCAGCTGATCGGCCGCGGTGACATGCTCTTCTCGAAGGACGGCGAGCTGACCCGTATCCAGTGTGCGCTGGTCGAGACCAAGGAGGTGGAGCGCGTCGTCGATTACATCTCCCGCCAGCAGGGCTATACCGAAGCCTACCCGCTGCCCGACTATACGCCCGATGCGGACGGCGGCGGCAGCAGTCTGGGCAGCGAGGAGTCCGCTCCGGTGAAATACGACTCGCTCTTCGCCGAGATCGCCCGCGACGCAGTTTCGGGCGGCAATATTTCGACCTCGATGATCCAGCGCAACTACGAAGTCGGCTTCAACCGCGCCGGTCGCATCATGACGCAGCTCGAACGTGCCGGCATCGTCGGCCGCCAGCAGGGGGCCAAGCCGCGCGACATTCTGTTCCACGACCTGCCGTCGCTCGAAGCCAAACTGCAGGACCTCGGTTTATTCTGATGCTTACGCCCATGAAACGACTTTTGTTCGCAATAGTGCTGCTGTCTGCGGCCCGGACGGCCGCCGCCCGCGGGATGTTTTCCGAAACCTTCGCCGTAACCGAAGCCGCCGCCGTGTCGGCTGTTTCTTCAGCGTCAGCCGAAACCGCCGTGTCCGCTGTTTCCTCAGCGTCTGCCGAAGCTGTTGCGTCTGCTGTTTCCTCGGTGTCAGCCGAAACCGCCGCATCCGCTGTTTTCTCAGCGTCAGCCGAAACTTTCATGTCCGCTGTTTCCTCAGTGTCTGCCGAAGCCGCGTCGGGTCTTCGTGCGGTTTTCCCGGAAACCACCGTATCCGCTGTTCCTGCGGCCGCAGGTGATTTCTTCCGGTCCGGCGTTCCGGCTGCTGCTGCATCTCCCGCATCCTCCGCGGCGGTTGCCGCCCTTGAGCCTTCTGCCGACGGACGGGCCGCTGAGATTCTCGAAAAACTGGCTGCGGGATTCCGTGCGCTGGGCGCTTACGGAGTGACGTTCGAGGTCAGCTCGGACGAATACACCACCCGCGGCCGTTATGCCGTCGAGGGTGAAAACTACTATATCGCGGTGGGGGAGGCGGAGGTCTACTGCGACGGCAAAATCCGCTACGAGATCGACAACCGCCGCCGCGAAGTGACCATCGACGACGTGGATACTTCAAGCCGTAATCTGCTCAGCAACCCCGCCCATGCCTTCGACTTCATCGGCACCCAGTATGCCCCCTCGCTGGTGAGCGACGCGGAGGGCCGGGCCGTCGTGCGGCTGACCCCGACTTCGGCGGACGCCTCGCCCGCCGGGGAGATTCTCGTTACGGTCGATACCGCCGCGATGCGCCCCGAATCGCTCCGCTACGATTACGACGGCGAGCAGGTCGGCATCGCCGTTCTCGGCGTTGCCCCGCTCGACACGCCGCTCAAAGCCTTCTCCAAAGGGGACTACAAAGGTTACGAATTTATCGACTTCCGCTGATACGCCTGCGCGGATATACTCCGGCGGATACTTTCCGTGGATACACTTAGTGGATACGAACGGCGTGCGTATGTGACGGCTCATGCCCCGGATTGCGCGCCGGACTGCCGCGTCCCTGCTGCCGCAGGAATTTCCTGCCGCTTATTTCCGGTTGAGATACCAGTACAGCCCGCCCACGAAGAGCCCGCCGCCCACGATGTTGCCGAGCGTGGCCGGAACCAGATTGCCGGCGAACAGCTCCGCCGCCGATACCGGTGCGCCGAGCAGCATGCCCAGCGGGATGAAGAACATGTTGGC